>Ga0334722_10000821_pt1 | contig 42827 bp, 36 predicted proteins | sample C3_bottom_MG_FD_207210 | JGI IMG/M metagenome (GOLD analysis project Ga0334722, IMG submission 207210) | Sediment microbial communities from Yellowstone Lake, YNP, Wyoming, USA - C3_bottom | ecosystem: Environmental > Aquatic > Freshwater > Lake > Sediment | place: USA: Wyoming | collected...
CCTCCAGAACCCACTTTGAGTTTTCCGGGGGAATTACAGCTATTGTGGGACCTAACGGCTCAGGGAAATCCAATATTGCGGATGCCTTGAGATGGGTTCTTGGAGAACAATCTTATTCTCTGTTGCGTGGAAAAAAAACGGAGGATATGATCTTTTCTGGCTCGGAGAACCGGCCCAGAGCAGGGATGGCCTCAGCCGCGATAATTTTTGACAATGCCGATAACTGGTTGCCAGTGGATTTTTCAGAAGTCGAATTGGCACGACATGCATATCGGGATGGCCGTAACGATTATTTGTTAAACAACCAACACGTACGCTTGCGCGATATCAATGAGCTTTTAGCGCAATCCGGGTTGAGCGAACGGACGTATACCATCCTGGGTCAGGGACTTGTGGATGCTTCCCTGGCATTAAAGGCAGATGAACGACGACGTCTTTTTGAAGAAGCAGCAGGAATTGGGTTATACCGCTCGCGAAGGGAAGAAGCATTAAGGCGCATGGATACCACCCAACGAAATTTGGATAGGGTGTTGGATATCCTTGCTGAACTTGGTCCACGTCTGAAAAGTTTAGAGAAACAAGCGACGCGCTCACGGGAATATCTACAGGTTCAAGCGGATCTGCGAAAATCTTTGCGCGAATGGTACGGGTATCATTGGCATCATTATCAGCAGGAAATGAATCATTCTCGTAGCCTATCGGTTGCACAAGAGGAAAAATTAGCCAGCAATAGGAAATCACACCAGGAAATTCGCCAGGAATTCCTTGAGTTCAGGGAGAAACTGCAAAACATTCGCTCTCGTTTGAATTCATGGCATCATGAATCTGCTCGATTGCATTCTACGCGAGAATCTATTAGTCGCGAAATGGCAGTTCTTGAAGAAAGAAGGCGGGCTCTCGTTGATAATCAACAATATGCATTGTTGGAGAAAAATCGATTGGAAATTGATTTTTCTTCCGCAAAAGAGCGATTGATCGAAACTGAAAAGGAAACTCAGCAAATTCAAAATGAATGTGAAGATGCTTCTTCTCAACTAAATTCAATCGAAGAAACGCTTAAAGTCAAGCAAATTGAACGCAGTAAAGTCGAAAAGTTCATAGAAAATATCAATTTCAATATTTTAGCTTCTCAAACTAGAAGAGTTGAATCAACCACACGCAAGGATGAAATATTATCCCGGATCGAAAGTCAAAAGAAGAAATTGAATGAAATTAACGAGTCAATTTCCATGGTTGAAGATGAGGTGGCAAAAGCAAAGGTTTTCCTCGTCAAAAGTGTAAAAGAGAGGGAGGAAGGGGAAAGCAACCTTAATTTACTCGAAAAAAATATGTCCGAATCCAGGATGAAAATCCTAAATTTGGACACAGAGAAGAAAAGAAGCATCGACGAAAAAACAAAACTGATGAATGAAGTCACTCGTTTAAAAGTCCAACTTGATGTTTTGGATCAAGCGGAACAATCTTTGGCAGGTTTTGCCGATGGGGCACGGTTAATTCTGGATGCATCCCGAAAATCCAAATTAAACTCAGACATTAAAGCTTTGAGTTCATTGTTGGACGTTCCAGCAGAACTGGAATTGGCTATCGCAGCAGCGTTAGGAGAATTTATCGACTCTGTCATCCTAAATTCAAATGATGACCTTGAAAAAATAATTAATTTACTCGAAAACGCTCAAACCGGTCGCGCAACCCTTCTATATACTGACAGACTTAAACCTCAACAAGATTTGAGTGCTCCAAAAGATGACGCATGCCTTGGGGTTGCTTGCGATATGATAAAAATCATCCCAGAATATCGTTCAATTGTTGATTATTTACTTGGAAGAGTATTAATTGTGACTGACCGGCATCAAGCCAGAAGAATAATTGTTGATATACAAAAAGATATTAAGGTTGTTACATTAGCTGGGGAAGTATTCTACCCCACTGGTCCAGTTCAGGCGGGAAAACAAACCAATGCGAGCGCTTTAAGCCGTACGCGTCAAAAAAGAGAGTATCGTGAGGGAATTCTGCAGCTTGAAAAGCAAATTGAGAAAATTACATCTGTCATTCAAAATATTGAGATTGATCTTAAAGTTTTAAATGAAACCTATAATCATCAGGATATTCTATTTCAGCAAGATAATTTGGTGTTGGAAGAAAGGAAACTGACTGAAAGGAAAACCAGAGATGAACTCGAAACTGCAAAAAGAAATTTCAACTGGCAGATATCTCAACGAGAAAATCTACAAAAAGAGATCGAAATTGCCAACGACAATATTCAAAATATCAATCAAATTGTTATCAGAATTGATGTAGAACTGGATGAATTTCAAAATACGATTCGATCACAAACAACCTTATTAAAAGAATTAAATCTCGGGGATCTGATTGAACAAGTAACATATTGGAATACACAATTAGCAGTTGGATTACGTGCTCAATCTGATGCACAAAATCGGTTGAAAGAACGATCCCAAATATTAAGCCAAATCGAAAATCAGATAAATCAATTGAATAATAAATTAATGGATTTTGATAATTCCATTTCCTCGCTCGACAATGAAAAAATACTTCAACGTGGACATGAAATGGAATTCAACGAGCAGTTGGAAGCGTTACGTGTCTTGATCGAGCCGGCTGAATCCGACCTTGAGAATGCAGAAAAACACGAAATGGACCTTCAAAAGCAAGAAATGAAAAGTCAACAGGCATTGGCATCCGTCGAGAGGTTTTATAACCAGGCTCAATTGGAGTTCGGCAAAAAGCAAGAGGCTGTTGAAAATTTACGTCAAAAGATCGAGGATGATTTTGGGTTGGTGTCTTTGGAATATGCAACTAATGTTGATGGACCCGTACCTTTACCCTTGGATGGAATGGTCGAACAATTAGTATCTATAGATATTCTTTCCCCAGATTTGGAAGAAACCCTATCGCGTCAACGAATGATATTACGACGAATGGGTCCGATCAATCCTGAAGCTCAACAAGAATTTGAATCTGTAAGTGAAAGACATGGTTTTCTGGAGTCACAATTGGATGATCTTCGTAAAGCGGAGGTTGATCTGAGACAAGTCATCTCAGAATTAGATGATCTAACCAGGCAGGAGTTTTTAAAAACCTTCTCTGCAGTCGCGATTGAATTTAAAACAATATTTCATCGTCTTTTCGGAGGTGGTTCCGCAAAATTATTATTAACAGATCCAGACAATTTAACCGAAACAGGGATCGATATTGAAGCAAGGTTACCAGGGAAGCGTGAACAAGGATTGGCATTATTATCAGGCGGGGAAAGAAGCCTGACAGCAATTGCTCTTGTCTTTTCTTTGCTTAAGGTTTCGCCAACACCTGTTTGCGTCATGGATGAGGTGGATGCCATGTTAGACGAGGCGAATGTTGGAAGATTTCGAGACTTGGTTAGAGAACTTAGTCAGGAAACTCAATTCATTATAATTACACATAACCGGAATACAGTCCAGGCTGCCGATGTGATATATGGTGTAACCATGGGGCGCGATTCTGTCAGCCAGATAATCAGCCTGAAATTAGATGAAGTAAGTGATGATATTTTGAAAGGAAGAGGAGATTGAAATAGGTAAAGAAAAAATATAAGCGATTGCTAGTGAACTAAAGCAATCGCTTATATTATATATTGGTCAAATCAATTATTGAACAGTGGAACTCAATGCATCCTTAAGAGTAGGAGTGACCGGGATGCGGTTTTTATAATAATCGTATATTTTTACATCCAGTTTTGCACGGATACCGGCAATCCAATCTGAAAAGAATTTGTCTGATTGGGTTTTATATTCTTCAGAGGTTGTTGGACGTTTTTCATGTCCAATAACCTGAATGATGTGATAACCATAATCCGATTTGACTGGTTGGCTAATTTCTCCAATTTTTAATACAAAGGCAGCATCTTCGAAGGTTGTGACCATTTTCCCTCGTGGGAACCAACCAAGATCACCACCTGTCGATTTGCTCCCGGAATCTGTAGAATATTGAAGGGCAAGAGCGGTCCAATCTCCACCTTTTACTAAAGCATCTCTAACAGTTTTGGCTGTTGCTTCATCTGCCACCAAAATGTGGCGTGCCCAAACTTCATCCAGGACCCGTGGAACGTCCTTGGTTATTTTGGTATACAATTTTTCGCGATATAAATTATCCTCAAATATTTGTCGCAGTTCAGCATCAGAAAAACCAAATTTCTTATAATTATCAACAGCTTTTTGATACTGGTCTTTGAAACCCTGAAGTGTATACGGTGTTGCAGTAGGGGGTATGGAAGTTGGGGTTGCAGATAGGTCTGGTGTAAAAGTTGGCGCCAGGGTTGCTGTTAAGGTAAAAGTAGGTTCCTGTGTAAGTGTTGCAGCTGTGATGGAGGTTGGAGAAGGTGAAGGAGTTGGCGATTTGTAAGTCATAGCTTTCTCAGGTGCATTCAAAGTTGGGTAGACCGGAGCAGGAGATGTCACCTGAGGTGTTGGGGTACCGTTAGGAAAATACCCAAAAGCATCCTGGATTGATTTATCAACTTCTTCTGTCGAGACAGTAATTCCTTGTTTTTTTGCTTCCTGCCGGATCACAACTGTATCAACCATCTGGTTTAATACGGTTTCCCCAAGTGTGGGAGTATCATCCAGTTGAGTCTGAATTTGAGTTAACATATTTGAAAAACTTGTGTTCGTGGTTGGATCAATACCTAGCATTTGAGCATATTGATAATATTGGATATATTGGTTGATCATCTGCTGTCGGGTTAATTTCACATGCGAAATATACGAATTGGTGGATATTTCTTCACCATTAACTTTTGCAACAGGTTGATTTGCCTGGAAAAGGGGAATTAATTTTGGACTAAGGAAACCATAACCTATCAGAAGGATAACTACAATAACAACGCCTATTGTAGTATATGCAATCGTTCGGGTCTGTTGTCGTTCCCGTTGCATCCGGGCAAGATGTTTCTTGCTGACTATTTTGGAAGATTGTTTATTTGCCATAAAGGCCTCTTTTGAGAAATGTTCCGGGGCATGAAGATGATGACTTTCATTGCCCCGGTAGGTATGTAAGAAGATTTACCGGTCTTCTTCAGAATGCCCACCTGCAAAGGGGAGTAATGCAATTTGCCGTGCACGTTTTATTGCAGTTGCTAATGCTCTTTGGTGAAGAGCACATGTGCCTGTCTGTCGCCGTGGGCGGATCTTGCCTTCTTCTGTAACCAATCGGCGAAGGAGATCGGTTTGTTTATAATCAATTTTTAAATTCTTGTCAGCACAAAATTGGCAAAACTTTGGGCGTGAAAAATACCTGCGTTCACCGCCGTGTTGACGATCATTTCCATCAAATTGTTCCATGGATTATTTCTCCAATACTTAATATCAATCCGGACTAAAAGGGAAATTCATCCTCATCAGACCGGTTATTAAATTCATCTCTATCAACTGCCTCTTCGCTTTGATCTTCGTTGGTTCCACGGCGATCACCCAACATCATCATTTCAGAGGCGACTACCTCGGTGGTCGAATGTTTATTTCCTTCTTTATCTTCCCACTTTCGAGTCTGCAAGCGTCCTTCAATAAATACTTGCTTTCCTTTGGTTAAGTGCTGTTTGCAAATTTCAGCCAGGTTTCCCCAGGCAACGATATTAAACCAATCAGTCTCCGAATGGTGCTCGCCATCTGAGGTATTCCAGGTTCGATTGGTAGCTATCGTGAATGTGGTTACGGGTCTCCCAGCAGGGGTATAGCGCATCTCAGGATCTCGTCCCAAATGACCAATAAGCATCACTTTATTTAGACCGCGACTCATATCCTTCTCCTTCAATTAAAAAAGCAAGATTGAATTAGAGAATTATTCAACAACAGTGAGCATATAGCGCATGAGTGGTTCAAGGAAACGTAAATTTTGTTCTAAGCCAGCTACGCTGGTAGGTGGCATGGAAATTGTGAAAAGAACATATTGGCCTTCGCGTTGCTTTTTTATTTCATAAGCCAGTCTTCGACGACCCCAGATGTCTGTTTTTTCAATTTTGCCATTTAATTCTGTGATCCAACCATTGATCTTTTCTACGGATTCATTAAATGATGCTTCGTCCAGATCGGGATGGATAATACAAATGAGCTCATATTGATGCATAGGGAACCTCCTTTCCTCGGGATTGCTCTCAGACTTCACCGTGGGGAGCTGAGGGCGGAAAGCTCATCAAGCGCTTGGGCTTGATGAGAACGAATGACAGTTTACTACAAAGAAGCATTTTTGCGAAGGGCAGGATTTATTTTATCAATAATATATATCGGATTGCTATATATCCAACCCCTTCTTTTCCCTAAGAAATTTCGATGAACCTCCACTCGGTAGATACCAGGTTCATCCGCATTATGAATAAGATTAGGATTTCTTGTTTTTTGAATAATTTTGCCATCTTTTATCAAACTGGTTTCGCCCCCTCCAGGTGTGTGAACTTGGATGGTCACACTGCCATTTAATTCGATATCATCACCCATTATTACTTTCTGGTTTTTGTTATTTGCAAAGAAACGGAATTCTTTAGTAGTAGCAGGCAAATCATACCCGACAAATGCGTGACCGCTGGACAATGCTTGATATATCATCTTGGAATCATTTGGCAGATCTCCAGATAATTTAGTTGTGGTCAATATATGGGTGTTGATGGTTGAAAAGTGAAATTGATAAGGGAAAATAACCTTCTTAATGGGTCCAAATCGCATAGGCAGAGCATGCGAATCTGAGCCACCTATAGCTACAATGTGTTGCCCTCGCGAAAGCAAATCGTCCCAGATTTGGATTGTCTTTGGGGTTGGCCCGTGAGCTATGAGTTCCGGAAAAAAACCGTATAGTAAAGCACTTAATTTTCCGGTGATAACGTTTTTAATTTCGCTAAAACTATTCCAAATCTCAATTCCAGTGAAGCCTTTAATATTCCAATTTTCCCATGAAATATTGGATTCATTAAATAACCTCAATTCGAGATCGGTAGGATGAGCAATAAATGATAAACCTCCGATCTGATTAATGAAATCTATCAGATTTTGTGGCTCGCCAGCGTGAATAGATACTTCCTCAGATATCCCAAATGCTAAAAGATGATTCTTTTGAGGATCGAGGGCTTGATCATGAATTTCTTCCCCTACCAATAGGAGTGTTCTTTTTCCATTAAAATCCCTATATCCATTAAGACCATGAACAAGAACATTATGATCTGTAATGATAATCACATCGATGTTGGAATTGATAGCAGCACGAGCTAATTCTTCATGTTTACCACTACCATCTGAGTAAGTTGTGTGCATGTGAAGGTTGACAACTAATTCGTACATATGACCTCAAAGTGTCGATGTTGACGATTTACCATTTCCGCAGGTATAATCAATCCGTTAAGAAAATGGAGGCTTGTTGATGGAAACATATATAAGTATTGCATTAATTATAACTTCGATAACTCTTGTGATCAGCATTATTCTTCAAAGTAAAGGTGCTGGGCTGGGAGGGCTTACAGGTGTTGATACGGGTGGCGTTTTCACCGCACGCCGAGGGATCGAAAAGACATTATTTTGGGTGACTCTAGTGCTAAGTGGAGTTTTCTTCGTTTTGGCAATTACTGCAGTAATTCTCGCTGCACATCCACAGCTATAACTGCTTTATGTATTTCAAGAGAGGCCACTACCAGAGGTTTTATCAATTTCTGGGGAAGGCCTTTCTTCGTTAATCATAAAAACCCATGAAAAAAATTCGCTGGCAAATATTAATCATTATCCTAACATTGGTGGTTGTTGGAGTATTACTTGTTCACCAACAGCCCACTGCTGTTGTAATTTTACCCCAACCTGCCAGTGGAGGGATTTATACTGAGGGAATGGTCGGTGCTCTTGGGAGACTTAATCCACTTTTTGATTTAAACAATCCAACCGATAGAGATATCGATCGATTAATATTTAGCGGATTATTTAATTTTGACTCAAAGGGGATTGCTCAACCTGACTTGGCTGAATCATGGGGAGTATCACTGGATGGGATGATTTATAACGTTACAATTCGACCAAATGCAGTTTGGCAAGATGGACAACCGGTTACTAGTGACGATTTTATTTTTACCTTGGGATTGGTTCGGAACAAAATCTCAGCTTTTCCAAGCGATGTGCGATCCATGTGGGATCAGGTTAAAGTCACAGCACTAGATAATAAAACTCTAAGGTTCGAATTGACCGAACCCTTTGCACCTTTCATGGATTACCTGACCATTGGATTATTGCCCAAGCACATCCTTGGTTCAATTCCATCCGACCAATTATTGGCTGCAGACTTTAATATCCACCCGATTGGAAGTGGACCTTTCCAATTTGATTCTTTGATGGTGGAAAATGGACGCATTAAAGGGGTAATCTTGAAAGTTTTCCCTGATTACTATGCAAAAAAACCATTCATTCAACAAGTCGCTTTTCAATTTTATTCTTCAGCACAGGCAGCTTTAAATGCGTATAGACAAGGGGAAGTAATTGGGATCAGCCAGATACCTTTGGATACATTAAATGAAGCATTGAATGAGACGAATTTATCGCTTTATACAAGCCGATTACCCAGGATAAGTATGGTGCTTTTTAACCTGAAGAATCCCGATGTAGGTTATTTGCAAGACAAGGAATTACGCAAGGCTTTATTATTGGGGTTAAACAGGCAATGGATAGTGGATCATTTATTGAAAAGTCAGGCTATTATCGCAGATAGCCCGATCCTGCCTGGCAACTGGGCGTATTATGATGGTGTTCAGAAATATGGGTTTGATCAATCGGAATCAAATGCAATATTAAAGAATGCTGGATACATCTTAAATACTGATGGAAGTGGTATCCGAGTAAAAGATAATATTCCGTTATCTTTTACTCTTATATATCCCGACGATGAACTGCATGCTTCGATCGCGAAATCAATACAAAATGATTGGCAATCTCTGGGAGTGAAGATCGAAATAAAGGCTGTTCCTTATGAATCGCTTTTGAACGATTATTTAATACCTAGAAATTACCAAGCTGCTCTGATCGATCAAGATTTTTCTTTTAATCATGATCCCGACCCATATCCTTTTTGGCATCAATCAGAAGCCACTGGAGGCCAAAACTATTCACAATGGGATAATCGAACAGCTAGCGAATATATAGAACAAGCCAGGGTTATAATCGATACTACATTTAGAGCAAAACTATATCGAAATTTTCAAATCTTGTTTGCAAAGGAACTGCCTGCCTTACTCTTATATTACCCTGTCTTTACATTTGGAGTTGATGGACAAGTCTCTGGTGTTCAAATTGCTCCATTATATGAACCGAGTGATCGATTCAATAGCATCAACGATTGGTACTTAATCACAAAACATTCCATCGGGAATGTCCAATCGGGAACAAGTCAACCCTGACCGCGATAACAATGAATAAGAAATTCAACGATCTCGACTTTTTTATTCAGGGAGTTGGCGAACTGAAAGAGTACCTTCTTTCTAACGAAATTTATTGGAATTTATCTGGTTTTCCCAGACTCACGATTGGTAGTTTGTTATTATCAAGAATTTATTTAAAGAAGAGCAAGTTAGTATCTGATGATCAAGTTACGTTTCAAGAGGCAGATACTCACCTTGATGAGATTAAACTTAAATGGAGAGTAGCCTGGGAAAATAAGATCTTGAACGAAATAGGATCCAGATTTACTTTATGGCAGAATTACCTTACAGATTATTTAGGGGATCCAGATGAATCTGTTGAAGCATATCCCCGTGAAGTTCGTTGGCGTGTAATGTTGCAATTGTTATCAAATGAGATCAATGGTGCGTATAAAGAACGCACCATATTGAGTATTTTGGATGAGAGATTAAAACCTAATTTTATTCCAGGCAATTTTCTCTGGTCAACGAATCTTATAAAAGCATTCCCACAAGGGGAATATTGGTATTTATATGGTCGCTTGCGTGATTGACAATATCGAAAATTTTAGGAGTCTTGCAAATGAGTGATCAACTAACAAAAGCATTAGAGTACGCCAATTCCAACAAAGAGACTTTCTTAAATTCACTCAAAGAGATTTTGTCGATCCCTTCAATATCCACAGATCCACAACGATCACTAGATATGCAAAGAGCTGCTGAATGGGTAGCCACACAATTGAAATCTTTGGGAATGGAGAAAGTAAATCTGTTCCCAACCAATAAGAATCCCATCGTGTACGGTGAATCCTTACCCTTCAAAGCGGCCCCGACGGTATTAATTTATGGGCACTATGATGTGCAACCAGTCGATCCGTTAGAACTTTGGAAAAGTGAACCTTTTGATCCGACGGAACGAGGAGAAAATCTATTTGCCCGCGGTGCCTCAGACATGAAAGGTCAGGTTGTGGCAACCATCAAAGCCATAGAAGCTCTTGTGAAGACAGGAGGCTTACCTGTAAATGTGAAATGGATCATTGAAGGTGAAGAAGAGATAGGTTCACCCAACCTGGATAAATTCATTGCAGAGCATAAAAAATTGCTTGCTTGTGATTTTGCATTAAATCCTGATAGTGGAATGATTGGAGAAAATGCCCCTAGTATTACTTATGCATTGCGAGGTTTGGCTTATTTTGAGTTGAAGGTTTTTGGCCCTGCTACCGACCTCCACTCAGGAATCTATGGGGGAGTTGTCCATAATCCTGCGAATGCATTGGCGGAGTTGATCGCTGGAATGCACGATGAGAAAAGGAGGATAACTTTGCCAGGTTTTTATGATAAAGTATTACCTCTTGGCGATGAAGAGCGTACAGAAATGTCGCGTTTACCATTAGATGAAAAACATTATCTCGAGCAAACGGGGGTTCCAGCCCTGGCAGGGGAAGCCGGTTATTCTTCAAATGAACGTGCAAGCTCTCGTCCAACCCTGGATGTGAATGGATTATTATCTGGCTTTACTGGTGTGGGATCTAAAACTGTTATCCCTTCATGGGCGATGGCAAAATTATCCATGCGCCTCGTCCCTGATCAAGATCCAACTGAAGTCCATAAGCAATTAATTGAATACTTGAAGACCAAAGCCCCCAAAGATATCCGTTGGGAACTGACAGCCTTGGCAGGTGGCAGGGCTTCCATATCAAGTAGAAACTCAAAAGCGGTGATTGCATTGAGTGATGCGTTGGCAGCAGCCTGGGGGACTAAACCTTATTTTAGACGTGAAGGGGGAAGCGTTCCCGTTGTTATTCAAATGCAGAAATTACTTGGAATAGATTCCGTTTTGACAGGATTTGGGTTGCCTGATGATAATTTACATGCTCCCAACGAGAAAATTCATCTCCCGACCTGGTATAAAGGAATCAATGCCCTGATACATTTCTTTTTAAACCTGGCAAAATAACGTGCGTGCACTTTAATAATAAAAACCGCCGGCAAACCAGCGGATGATTCAATGGTGATTAATAATGGATGATGAATTAATAAATTACGGTGGTCAGGCAGTCATTGAAGGTGTCATGATGAGGGGTAGGTCTTCCTTTGCCATAGCAATGCGTGATCCATCTGGGAAAATAGTCACTCATTCTGAAACGCTTGGTGGAATTTATAAGAGCAGGATTGCCAAGATCCCTTTTTTGAGGGGTTTGATCCTTCTTTGGGATTCTCTTGGGCTTGGTATGAGAACTCTTACGATCTCTGCAAATATTCAGACAGGGGAAGAAGAGAAGATAGAAGGTCCAACGCTTTACATTACTTTGGGAATAACAATACTGGTTGCAATGGGGTTCTTTTTTCTAGTACCAGCAGGTATAGGATACCTTTCTGAACATTATTTACACCTGCCGAACTGGATTGGTAACCTTGTGGAAGGCTTCGTTAGATTACTCTTTTTAATTGGATACATCTGGGCAGTTGGGTTTATGCCTGATATTAAGCGTGTGTTTGGTTATCATGGTGCGGAACATAAAACAATAAATGCCTATGAGGCTGGCGCAGATCTAACACCAGAAATTGTTTCTCATTATTCAGTACAACATCCCCGTTGTGGTACCGCGTTCTTACTTACTCTTGCATTACTATCGGTCATTGTTTTTACTCTACTGGGTCCAATGTCATTATGGTGGAAGTTTGCCAGCCGGATATTATTAATTCCTCTGATCGCTGGAATATCCTATGAATATATCCGTTGGACAGCAAAACACTTAAATTCAGCATTTGTCCGGTTATTGATCAAACCGAACCTTGCGCTTCAATCTCTGACCACCCGGGAACCTGATCTGCAAATGCTGGAAGTGGCGATTACTGCATTTAAAACTATGAAGGCATCAGAAGACATGTTAAGATAAAGTGATAAAAAAAATCTCCTCCCTAATTTGATCAACTGTCATAAAAACAAAAATATATCCTGCAAAGGTAACATCTATGATATTGATTTCTTTACTCTGCATCAACGAGATCACGAAATTTTATCACTTCCAGGAATCATATCAGCTTCACTCTCCTTTAAGATGAGAGTACAAATTGACCGGAACATCCCTGGCTTTGAAAGAGCTGTTGGCAATCACCTGGGATTCTTTGTCCCTTAGGAATTGACACTCAAAGGAATTTTGTTTCCAATTAAAGATTTTCGTATCTTTCTATACAAGATCACCGGGTTATCCCCTGGAATAAGAATTTCCCTAATCTCCAGGTCAGGTCGAAATGGACGTTGTGTTATGACCACACGACGATCCTGACGTTCGATAACAAAATTTGAAAGATTACCCAACCAACCGAACAATTGGCGGATGATAGGTGTTTTCATAGAATGATAAAAACGAATATACATCATGGTATTTTCATTATCAATGGGAGCAAACGCAATAACGATCCTGATTTTATTCGAAATTATATTTTGCCATAGATTCCCAAATCGAAATTGTAGAGAGGGACGAACCTTCGGTACTGGCATTTCAGATGGTTTCTTGGGGGTCTGACCATTATCAAGTTCATTGTAAACCCAGAGATTAATCAGATGATCCCCAGGCCATTTATTTTCTTCTACGGCAATTGGTCCGTTTACAAGTGTACGGTTGCCTCGACCAATGGTTGTTCTGTGGATAAATGGTAAGTGAACAACATCCAATTGATTTTCGATTGCACGGGAATAATGGGTTGACCAGTGATCTTTTTGGGATGCATACACAAGCTCTGTCCCGATCGACTCAAACCATGGAACAGGAGGGTAGTCATCGTGCTTTTCACCCCACCAGATATAAATAAAACCATTTTCTTCCCGGGTCGGATAAGTCTTTACATGAAGGGCATTTGGGGGTTTCGCTCCCTTCCCAATGGCAGGGATTAATTTACATGCACCAGTAATATCATATTCAAAACCATGGAAAGGACACACAATGCACTCATTCTTCATTTTACTCAGGCTGAGGGCGACACCTCGATGGGGGCATTTGTCGCTCATAACGCTGGCAATTCCGTCTGAATCCCTCCAGGCGATCATATTTTCACCCAAACGGGTCATCCCAATTATTTTATTCTTTTTCACCTCCTCTGAATTCAAAATTACATACCATTGATCAGGGATCATTATTGATTTCTCCTTTTCAATCATCCAATTCCCACCCTTATTAAGTGTTAATTTAAATATCTATTTTATTGGCTCAAACCTGGCAGTAAAATGTCGAAGAAGTTCTGGTGCATATGTGAATTTGTATCCACGAAGCCCCGAAGCTCGTTTCTTAATGGCAGCGAATACGTCGATCACATAATCCATATGACTTTGAGTATATGTTCTGCGTGGGATGGCAAGGCGCAATAATTCCAGCTTGGGATAAACCATAAGACCTGTATCAAGATCAGGATGTGCAAACATAATGGAACCTATTTCGCAGCCACGAATCGCTCCCTGGCGATAGATCTCCACGGTCAATGACTGGCCAGGGAATTCAGCCTGTGGGATGTGTGGTAGGACAGCGGCAGCATCAACATAAACAGCATGTCCCCCGGGTGGTTGAATGGTTGGGATGCCAACCTGATTCAAGCCTGCAGCCAGGTAAGCAGTTTGCCCGAGGCGGTAAATCAGGTAACTTTCTTCCAAACCTTCATACAAACCCACCGCCATAGCATCCAGGTCCCTGCCTGCCAGCCCACCATAAGTGGGGAATCCTTCGCGGAGGATCAATTCATTCTTGATATTTTGAAAAATCATCTCATCATTAAGACACAAAAGACCACCGATGTTGACTATTGCATCTTTCTTGGCAGACATGGTCATCCCATCTGCAAGAGAAAATATCTTTCTAGTAATTTCCTGAACAGATATATTCTGATAACCCGGTTCGCGTAATTTAATAAAATAGGCATTTTCTGCATATCGGGCAGCATCGATGAAAAAAAGGATTTTATAAGCGTGGTATGTATCTGCAACGGCTTTAATGTTTTCGAGTGATACAGGTTGTCCGCCACCTGCATTATTTGTGATCGTAAGCATACCAAATGGGATATTTTCCGGTCCCGTTTCGATTATAAAATCCTTCAGCTTGGCGATATCCATATTGCCTTTAAAAGGATGTGTGTTCGCCGGATCAAATGCTTCATCAATCACAAGGTTAACCGGACGACCACCACGGGCACGGATATTGGCATCGGTTGTATCGAAATGCATATTGGAAGGAATGTACTGACCGGGTTTTACCAGAACAGCGGAAAGGATGTTCTCTGCTGCGCGTCCCTGGTGTGTGGGCACAAAATATTTGAAGCCGAATATTTCCTGAACAGCTGCCTGTAATCTGAAAAAGGAGCGAGCCCCTGCATAAGATTCGTCGCCGGATAGAATAGCCGCCCACTGTTTGTGGCTCATGGCTCCAGTGCCTGAATCAGTTAACAAGTCGATAAATATATCTTCAGCTTTTAATGAGAAAATATTATAACCAGCTTCGATCAGAGCTTTCTCGCGCGCATCCGATGATATTAATTGAATTGGTTCAACCATCTTTATTCGGAAAGGTTCAGGCGGGTATACTGCCATTTTAACTCCTGATGTATTTGTTATATTTTGTTAACCATAGTTTAACATGGAAATCAAGAGCTATAATTATCATTTATGAATAGAAATAAAACTCGCCTGCTCTATTGTTCATTACTTTGGTTGATCTCTTTGGCTATGCTTGCCTGGTGTGAATGGCCGGTCCAAACGATCACTCGGGAAATTGTTTTCTTACCTGGTAGATTAATAATTACTCCATCAGTTGGAATTTTTCTGAATCCCATTAATCCGCCAGCGTTTCCTGAGGAACGTCGATTAATTTTGGAGTGGACACCGATCCTACGCAAGGGGGATATGTCAAAAATTATATTAAATTTTGTCGGAGAAAGAACACCAATATTAGATAATTCTACTTCCTCTTCGATAAGGACCAATTTTGAAAATGTATATGATATATATTCGATTAATGCTGAAGCCCGAATGGAATTGGATGAGATGGAAGTAAATCCACAAGGTTTGTCCGGTCATGTCCTTGCTAAGGGTCAGGACGTCCATTTCACTTGGGATGTAAAACCGGAGACTCCGGGTATTAGTCAAGGAACAGCCTGGTTTTATTTAAAACTATTCCCCAAAAATGGAAATGAGTCATTCGAACAAGCAATCTCGGCGCAGACGGTTAGTATTAAAGTCATATCCCTTCTGGGATTAAACAGCAACTTTTGGCGTATTTTGAGTGTTATAGGTCTTATCGGCGGCTTTGTGATACTGAAATTTGAAAACATTAAGTCAACTTTCTATTCTAAGAAGTATAAACTCGCTGGGAAAGCGAAATAATTACAAGAAATATTTTGGAAAACTGAATTAAAGCAATCGATTGTGAAAAATATCATCAAGTAGTGCATATATTCACAAATATGCATATGTTATGACAAAAGTCACTGGAAATACTGATGGGAGTTAGTGCTAAATCGTACTTTTTCATGGTAAAATTCGCCCGTTATGGACTTGGGAAAGACAATAATAATGTTTTGGAGTGCTTATGCAAAATCAATGGCTGTATATTGGCTTATTCCTGGTGATCGGGGTCATTGTTCCGATCGTCCCTCTTCTTGCATCACGTTTTTTGGCTCCACATAAACCCAATCCCATCAAACAAAGTACCTATGAATGTGGTATTGAAACAGTAGGAGAGAGTTGGGTACAATTTAAGTCTCAGTATTATATTTACGCACTAGTTTTCCTGGTATTTGATGTTGAGACTGTTTTCCTGTTTCCGTGGGCATTGGCTTTGCAAAAACTTGCGATCTTTGCAGTTTTGGAAGGTATTCTTTTCATTCTAATTCTGTTGGCAGGATTGACCTTTGCTTGGCGTAAAGGCTTGCTCGAATGGGCTTAACAATTCCATTATAAATTTAAAAGGCTGAAAGGAATTACCCTCTCAGCCTTTTATTTGTTGCAAGGAGAAGACAAATGACATTTTGGAATGATCCGATCAACTTTTTAGCAGAATGGTTGCGCGGTGTTTTCATGGGATGGGGGATGGCCGCGAGTCCTGCGAATGCTGTTACAGACATTATCGGGATCGTGGTTATGATTTTATTTTCCATGGGAATTGCAATTTTACTTGTTTGGGTGGAACGAAAAGTGGTTGCACGCTTTCAGGACAGATTGGGTCCCAACCGGATCGGGCCATACGGTCTGTTTCAACCGTTTGCTGATATTGTCAAGTTGATAATTAAGGAAGATATCACACCTGACGGTGCGGATAAATTGGTCTTCAATATGGCCCCGGTCATTTCGCTGGCGAGTGTTATATTGATCTGGGCTGTTGTTCCTCTGGCGTCAAAGATCTATGGTGTCGACCTCAATGTTGCTGTTCTATATCTTGTCGCAGTAGGATCATTTGGGACGTTATCTGTGATCATGGCTGGTTGGGCTTCCAATAATAAATATGCTTTGATCGGTGCTTTCCGCATGGTGGCAACGATGATCTCATATGAAATACCCATGGTTGTAGCACTGTTGATACCGACGATTATTGCCGGAACGATGAGCGTAAAGGGGATAACCCAAGCACAAAGTGGAATTTGGTTTGTCATTCTTTCTCCTTTGGGGTTATTGTTGTTCTTAATTTGTGCAATTGCAGAATTAGGACGATCCCCATTTGATTTGAATGAAGCTGAATCTGAGATCGTAGCTGGTTTCCATATTGAATACACAGGTATGAAGTTTGGTTTATTCTACGCAGGAGAATTGTTGCATGCGTTCACATTTGGTGGATTCATGGCTGTATTTTTCTTCGGAGGTTATGGTGGCTTCTTCGGTCTAGAAAAATTATCAGCTTTTACGTGGCTTTCAAATCCATTTATTCAATTAGTTGTTTTCCTTATTAAGGCATTAATCGGTTATTGGGTCATCATGTGGGTCAAATATTCCATGCCACGTATTCGTATCGATCATATGCTGTTATTCAACTGGAAATTCTTAACGCCTTTGGCATTTGTATTGCTGATGATGACGGCGCTGGTTGATAAATTACTTGCCCCAACCAATTTTTATGTTCTGGGAATGTTTCTTAGCAATGTCCTGTTTGCCTGGATAGTGATCGAGATCCTAAGAGCATATTCAAAAAGAGAACGATCAGTAACTGTCGAACCCGCTGAACCTGTAGCACAGGCAGCTCATCATTAAGTGAGGAGTGAGTAGATATGACTCCTGATCAATTCATTTTTTTGCTGTGTGCGGCTTTGATTATCGCATCAGCCATCATGGTTGTTACCAGTAAAAACCTGGTCCATTCCGCGCTTTGGTTGGTGGCAACTTTATTTGGTGTGGCGATTTTATACGCTCTGCTCCAGGCAGCCTTTCTTGCACTTGTGCAAGTGGTTGTTTATATAGGTGCGATTGCGATCTTATTTATATTTGCAGTCATGCTTACTCGACGCGAATTGAGAGACAAGGGACCTCAATTAAACCAGAATTGGGGTCTTTCAGCGGTGATGGCCGTATTCACGTTTGGGGGTCTGTTTTACATACTTTCCTCTTGGTCAGGTTTTTCTGCCAAAGCAGTTGAGATTCCTGTTGGAACAGATCCATTAAGAATGTTGGGGTATGCTTTGGTGTCGCCAGATGCATATGTTTTACCATTTGAAGTAGCATCAATTCTTTTGTTAGCAGCCTTGGTTGGGGCGGTTTATATCGCAACTGCAAGCAAGAAATAGGAGGTTGACGTGAGTATCCCCCTCTCATGGTACCTGGTCTTATCTGCAGCTCTATTTAGTATTGGTCTATTTGGCGTACTGGCACGTAAAAATGCCGTTGCAATCCTTCTGGGAATTGAATTGATGTTGAATGCAGTCAACATCAATCTGGTTGCTTTCTGGCGGTATGGGAGTACTGCTTCTCTTGCCGGCCAGGTTTTTGCAATTATCGTTTTTGCAGTTGCAGCAGCGGAAGTGGCTGTTGGTTTGGCTTTAATAATCTCAGTCTATCGACGTCGCACTACGGTGATAGCCGATGAACTCGACTTACTGAAGTGGTAGGAGAACTTTATGGCGACTGAATCAATCATCTGGCTCTTGCCTCTTCCGCCCCTGTTGGCATTTTTTGTGATCATTCTTTTTACGAATAAAGGCAAGGCACTCAGTCACAGCATCGCTGTGGGTGCTGCTGCTTTATCTTGGTTGGGAAGCATGGTCGTTTTTGTACGGACCCTGGCTGTGGAAAATTTTGGAAAGGAAGTTTTTCAATCATCCATTAATTGGCTCCCAACTGGCGACAAGTGGTTGAAGATTGGCGTTTTGATCGATCCTCTTTCCGCGATCACGATATTTTTCGTCGCCTGGACTGTCCTGATGATCTTTATTTACAGTATTGGTTACCATAATTACGGACAGCCAAACGGGGATCATGATCGAAAGGGTCTTCCCCCTCATGGAGCGACCCTTATAGATGAGCACGGTCATCAACAAACAGTCCCATCCATCGAGCCAATGTATGCCCGGTTCTTTGCATTTATTGGTTTGTTTGCCTTTGGAATGTACACCCTGGTCGTTTCAGACAACCTGCTGACCATGTTTGTTGGTTGGGAAATCATGGGTTTGTGTTCTTACTTACTCATTGGGTTCTGGTTTGGAAAACCGTCAGCTCGAAATGCGGCTGTAAAAGCATTTATGACCACGAGAATCGGTGATGTATTCATGCTGCTTGGAATATCATTCATTTATTCAGCCACTGGTTCATTATCTTTCCGCGATATTCTCAACGAACACACTCTATCGGTGTTGGCTTCAACCACAACACCGATCTTGGGGCTTTCCGCTGCAGGATTGATGGGTTTGTTGCTTTTTATTGGAACGGTGGGCAAGTCAGCTCAATGGCCTTTGCATGTCTGGCTTCCAGATGCCATGGAAGGTCCTACACCTGTTTCAGCCATGATCCATGCAGCTACGATGGTTTCAGCCGGTGTCTATGCAGTAATTCGAATGTTCCCCTTAATCACTGCTGGTTTTGATGGTCATAATCTGACTACGACTATGAGCGTGATCGCGTTCATAGGTGCATTCACAGCATTATTTGCAGCAACGATCGCTGTAGCTCAAAATGACATTAAGCGAGTTTTGGCTTATTCGACCATTTCGCAACTTGGATTTATGATCGCGGCTCTAGGCGTTGGCGCATACGTGGCAGCAGTTTTCCATCTTGTAACTCATGCATTTTTCAAAGCTCTGCTTTTCCTGGGTTCTGGTTCTGTGATCCATGGGATGGAACATGGAGTATTACATACTGGCGATCATTCTGTAGATCCACAAGATATGTTCAACATGGGTGGATTGAGAAAGAAGATGCCTATCACATTTTGGACTTTTCTGATCGGAGGATTTGCCTTATCTGGTTTCCCAATTCTAACCGCAGGTTTTTGGTCGAAGGACGAGATTTTGGCAGATGCTTTTGGAAATGGACACATGGTCGTTTTCATCACTTTAGCTGTGGCGGCATTCCTGACCGCTTTTTACACCATGCGCCAGATCACTCTTACCTTCCTGGGAGAACCTCGAACAAAACCAGCGGAACATGCCCAGGAAACACATTGGACGATGACATTACCGCTCGTTATCCTGGCTGTGTTCGCAATAGGTTTTGGCTGGGTGGGCATCCCGGAGAAATTCCCAGTTTTGGGTGGATTAATCCCAAATTGGTTCCATGAATTTGTCGGTGGTACATTGGCAGAGCGCCCGGAAGTTCTCGTTTTCAATATGGTTCCATTAATGACATCCCTGGTTGTTGCACTGGGAGGACTGTTGGTGGGATGGCTAGTTTACCGTAATGTAAAATCTGCTGTTGAGGATAAACTGCAAATTAATGTCCTTAAAAATAAATATTATTTTGACGAAATATATGACTTCCTGTTTGTAAAACCATCTTACTGGTTTGCCGAGACATTTGCTTATAAATTCATCGACCAGACCATTATCGATGGATTTATCAACCGGATCGGTGGAGTCGCTCAATCTCTTGGAACTGGATTTCGAAAATATTTCGATGCTCCAGTTGTCAATGGGTTTGGAGACATGGTTGGAGAAAGTGCCAAGAAGATAGGAAAGAAATTGTCACCGATAATTCAACGAGGTCGTATCCAATATTATATGGTTGCCTCGCTAACTGTGGCGATTATCGTCGCAATACTATATTATTTCATACTGACCTAAGGCGAATGGGAGAAAATGATGGAATTCATTAATAATCACTTGCTGACAACCATCCTGTTGTTTCCCGTCCTGGCTGCAGTATTCATACTATTCCTGCCCAAGGACGAGGTAAAAGTCATCCGATGGGTTGCATTGATCGCCAGCCTGATCCCATTTGCTCTTTCTATCTGGCTATGGTTAAGGTTTGACTCAAATCTAGCGGGCTTTCAATTCTCAGAGACATATCCATGGTATGAAGCGATCCACTCCTCGTTTTATGTTGGCGTGGATGGTTTGTCCCTTACCATGGTGTTATTAACTACTCTTTTAACTCCCTTGGCTCTTTTGGCCTCATTCAGCATCACTGATCGTGTCAAAGCTTTCATGATGTTATTTCTTCTACTTGAAACTGGAATGTTGGGAGTGTTTCTATCTCTCGATCTTCTGATTTTCTTTGTTTTCTGGGAGATCGGTCTGGTTCCAATGTATTTCCTTATCAACCAATGGGGTAGTGCCAACCGGAATTATGCCTCTCTGAAGTTCATGATCTATACCATGGCAGGTTCATTGGGTCTCCTGCTGGCCATCCAGATGATCGGAGTAAGTTTCGGGACGTACAATCTTCCTGAGCTATTCAAATTGTGGCCAGCCGCTACTGAAATTAAAAACATCCCGCTTGGATTACCAATTGAGACAGTCAAGACAGTTGCTTTCTGGGCGTTCGTTATCGCTTTTGCAATTAAAGTTCCGGTTTGGCCTTTTCATACATGGTTGCCAGATGCCCATACCGAAGCTCCCACAGCCGGTTCGATGATCCTGGCCGGAGTCCTATTAAAATTAGGTGCCTATGGGTTCTTGCGGTTGGTATTACCTTTGTATCCTGAACAAGCAAAGTATTTTGCAAGCGCTCTTGCCTTTCTGGCGGTAATGGCGATCATATTTGGAGCATTTGCAGCATATGGACAAACAGACTTCAAACGTTTGGTGGCTTATTCATCTGTGAACCATATGGGGTTCGTCTTACTGGGAATTGCTGCTGCTGCAAAAGCTATGGGAACCATGGATGCAACAATCGCTCTAAATGGTGCTGTCCTCCAAATGTTCAATCACGGATTATCTGCTGCAGGTATGTTTTTCCTTGTTGGAGTGATCTATGAGAGAACCCATACTCGCAACCTTGAAGAACTTGGTGGATTGTTCCCGCTGATGCCGGTTTATGGAGGCATTTTGATCTTTACCTCCATGGCTTCACTTGGATTACCCGGGTTGAATGGCTTTATATCAGAGTTCCTGGTTGTTCGGGGTTCGTTCCCGCTCCTCCCCGTTTTCACATCCATAGCTATGATCGGCCTCTTATTCACCGGTGCGTATATCTTAAAAGGGATCAAGAAAGTTTTACATGGTCCTTTAAATGAAAAGTGGGTAGGTCACCTGACAGAGATCAACACACGCGAAATCATCGTTATGGCTCCGCTAATGGCTCTGATCCTGATTATTGGTGTCTGGCCAGCCTGGATCCTGGATGTTATTAATAAAGCCGTAACTGTGCTTTTCAAATAGAGGTGAAGCATGCAATTTCCGATTTTGAGTGTTATTGTTTTTACTCCGCTGGTTGCGTCGCTCCTGATCCTGTTGATCAAACCTGAGCGTAAAACCGAGATCAGGGTTGCAGCGTTGGCTGCAGCTTTATTTGCATTAATCCTATCTATTTGGGTCTATTTTACTTATGACAAAGTTGCCGGAGGTTACCAGTTTAAAGAGATGTACAACTGGATGCCAACCCTAGGGATCGGTTACCATGTCGGAGTAGATGGATTAAGCGCCCCTCTGGTTTTACTAACTGGAATTGTTATGGTTACCGGCGTTTTGATCTCATGGGGAATTGATGATCGACCACGCGAATTTTTCTCGTTTTTATTCATCCTGGCCAGTGGCGTTTTTGGAGTTTTCGTTGCCCTGGACCTATTTCAACTATTCTTCTTTTACGAGATCGCTGTTTTCCCGATGTACTTGTTGATTGCTATTTGGGGTTGGATCAAGACTCGCGAATATGCAGCTATGAAATTGACACTTTACCTGTTCATAGGATCAGTTGTCGCTTTGGTTGGTGCGTTGGCTATGTATTGGCAAAGTGGGAATCATACATTTGACATGCTGGTTTTACAACAAGCCAATTTCCCAGTTGATTTCCAAAGACTATGGTTCCCGTTTGTTTTCCTGGGATTTGCAGTTCTGGGAGGTATTTTCCCCTTCCATAATTGGTCTCCTGATGGTCACGTTGCTGCTCCGACCGCAGTTTCCATGTTTCATGCAGGTGTTTTGATGAAATTAGGGGCATTTGCAGCACTTCGGGTGGGAATTATGCTGTTACCTGAAGGAGCTAAATATTGGGCTCCCTGGATCATGGGTTTGGCGCTTGTAAATGTGGTTTATGGTGCTTTAATAGCCATGGTGCAAACGGATCTGAAATATGTGATTGGTTTTTCATCCGTTTCACATATGGGCTTGGTCATGCTTGGCTTTTCGACTCTAAAACCTGAAGGCATGATCGGTGCTGGAGTTCAAATGTTCTCCCATGGTGTCATGACAGCTCTCTTCTTTGCTGCAGTCGGGATGGTTTACGATAGGGCTCATACTCGGGAAATTTCCAAGCTGGGAGGGATGTCCAAACCTCTTCCATGGGTCGCATTAGCTTTCATAGTGGGAGGCTTGGTTTCCATGGGGATGCCAGGTTTGTCTGGGTTCGTGGCTGAATTCCCAATATTCATGGGTGTTTGGAAAACAAACCCATGGGTTGCTATCATCGCATCACTATCCATCATAATCACCGCTTCATATATCATGCTGGTTATTCGGAAAACCTTCTTTGGTGAAGTACCTGCCGAGTTGGAAGGTCATATCAATGGAATTTCCCCATTGGATAAAGTTGCACTTGTATTTCTGAGCTTGATCATGATAAGCCTTGGATTATTCCCATCGTTGATGGTACCCTGGGTGCAAAGTGGAGTTCAAAACGTGTTACATCTCCTGGGAGGTGCATAAGTGTCCGGGAACATAATGGCAATTTTACCTGAGATCCTTTTGTTGATACTTGCTATTGCGATCTTGATTATCGATCCTTTTTGGAAGGAACAAGATCGACGGGTTAATTTGGGTTGGTTGACCGCTGGAGGATTGGCTGTTGTAGCCGTTATCAGTATCCTCACAGCTCGTCCGGGCGATGCTCAATTAGTCTTTGGTGGTATGGTCCGCTATGATTGGTTGGGATTTTCTTTCAAGATGTTCTTTATTTTTGGGGCAGCCATCACAGCATTGTTCATGATGGATATTAAACATTTAGGTAGCCGGGCTGAGGCATATATCCTCCTGGTTGCCGCTACTATCGGTATGAGTTTGATGTCTTCTGCTGCAGACCTTGTGATGCTCTACTTGGCGATCGAAACAACTTCCATTCCTCTTTATGTTCTGGCTGGTTTCTTGAAAGATGATGATCGCTCAACAGAAGCAGGTTTCAAATATTTACTTTTTGGGGCATTGACTTCCACAGTATTGTTGTACGGTTTCAGCCTGCTATTTGGTATTAGCGGACAAACCAGTTTATACGGGATAGCTGATAAGTTCACTTCTTTCAACCCACTAGCACTTGGAGTTTTATTTCTCGTCCTTATTGGTTTAGCATTCAAGGTCTCTTTGGTCCCATTCCATTTTTGGGCACCTGATGTATATGAAGGAGCACCAACACCAGTGGCTGGCTTTTTATCAACTGCTTCAAAAGCCGCAGGTTTTGTGGTTGTTCTACGATTTTTCATCGCTGTTTTTCCTGGAATAGCAGTTAACTGGGAACTTATACTTGCGATTCTGGCGACATTAACTATGACCCTGGGTAATTTTCTGGCATTGGCACAGAAAAATATCAAACGAATGCTTGCATATTCCTCGATCGCGCATGCCGGTTATGCAATGATAGGTGTCGTGGCTTATTCAAAATTAGGTGTTACTTCTACAGCTTTTTACCTGATAGCATATATTTTGACGAACCTGGCAGCATTTGGTGCTGTAGCCGTGGTTGGAAATAAAACCGGTTCTGATGATATGAAGGCATACTATGGTCTGCAGCGAAGGGCTCCAGGGTTGGCATTGGTCATGCTTGTTGCATTCCTTTCACTCGCAGGAATGCCTCCATTTGGAGGTTTCGTAGCAAAAGTGTTTGTTTTCAGCGCAGCAATTGAGAAAGGATGGGTATGGCTGGCTGTAGTTGGGATTCTTAATTCGATAGTGGGTGTTTACTACTACCTGACTGTTCTGAAATATGTTTATTTATATCGTATGGAAGGTGAAGAAGAAGATAAACACCAGATCTTCTTGTCCCGTCCGTATGCTATTGCGTTGACAATACTGTCTATCGGCATTTTATTGGTCGGGGCATTCTTCGGACCATGGTATGCCATCGCCAATAATGCAGCCATTAACCTGTTCTAATTGACGAACCTTAAAACGGTATGTTATAATCCGCAACCATGAAAAACGTCCGTGATTCACAGAAAGATACCCGTCAATATGCCTTGAATTTAACCCTTGCAGGAATTGCGGGTTTGGCAGGTGTGATCACTCTTCTCATCGTATTAATTGCGTTATTCGCAGGGGTTTGGTTGGACAAAATACTTGGTACAAATCATAATTTTACTATCGGTCTGATCCTTGCAAGTGTTCCTGTCACTGTTATTGTTATGTTCTATTTTGTAAAAGCAGCCACAAAAAGGATTAAACCTGCAGAGATTAAAAAACCTTTCGAGGAGGAAGCAAATAGTGGAAAAATCCCCTAAGAAAAAATGGTGGCGTTGGGGCGTCAATCGCTGGTTTATACTTCTATTTATTATAGGAAGTGTTATTACAGCTCGAATGTATAGCCCTGTCCGACCCGATGTTAAATTGCCTGCTGAAAAATTATCTTGTTCTCCTATCCTTGTGCTCCCAAAACCTTACGGCGATGTTCCCCCTGAGTATTGTCTGGAAGGAGGGGTGGGAACGGCAGCAGCCCCTGTTACAGGTTTATACCTTACCAATACAATGGTTGCTATGTTTATTTCTGATTTTATTTTGTTGCTTATCGGTTTCGGTTTTTATCGATACTCCAAGAGCGGGTCTTTGGTACCAAAAGGATTCTCTGGTGCTGTTGAAGCTTTGTTGGAAGTGATCTATAACTTAACCCAGGGTACAGCAGGAAAATGGGCGAAATCCATTTTCCCCTGGTTTGCTACGATCACTTTGCTGGTTCTAGTATCGAACTGGACTGAATTGATTCCGGGTGTGGATAGCATTGGTTTCCTGGAAAAAGTTTCTACCGGTGGAAGTAATATCCAGCAATTAACATCGGGGATTTCTACAGTCGTAAAATCTGCAGCTGGAACTGTTCCGGCAGGTGAAGGTTATGTGGTTGTACCTTTTGTGCGAGTTGTTTCGACGGATCTAAATTTCACAGTTGCCCTCGCTTTGATAGCAGTCGTGATGGTACAAATTACAGGTATCCGGGCACAGGGAATGGGTTATTTTACAAAGTTTTGGAATACCAAGACATTGTTTAGCAAACCAATTTTCGGTGTCATCGATTTTGGTGTAGGCATTTTGGAATTGGTTTCTGAATTCTCAAAAATCCTTTCTTTTGCCTTCCGGTTGTTTGGAAATATTTTTGCCGGTTCAGTTCTCTTGTTCGTGATTGGCTCTCTTGTGCCGGTTTTTGCACAAACAGGATTCTTGATGCTGGAATTCTTTGTTGGAATGATCCAAGCGATTGTATTTGGTATGTTGACGATGACATTCATGTCTCAAGCAACTCAAGGCCATGGTGGCGAGCACAAAGAAGAAGCTCACGCTTAATGTGATGTAAGTCTTCGGGTGGAGACACCCGGGTAAAACACACTATTAAAAGTGGCGGTTTCCCCGCCCGAAACTAAACTGGAGGTTTTGAAAAAATGAATTTCGAAGCTGCTCAAATATTAGGTAAATTAATTGGCGCTGGTCTGGCAATGATCGGCGCAATCGGAGCTGGTGCTGGTATCGGTATTGTTACCAGTGGTGCAGTTCAAGCTATGGGTCGGAATCCAGATGCAACTGGTACCATCCAGACAAATATGATCCTGGGTATCGCTTTTGCAGAAGCAGTAGCTATATATTGTCTGGTTGTTGCTCTATTGATCCTCTTCGTTTTCTAAAAATAGCAGGAGGATGGTACATTGGAAAAGTTAGGTTTAAACTTAGGTTATATTCTAGTACAGCTTTTCAACTTTCTGGCTCTTTTCGTGGTCCTGCGCGCTTGGGTTTACAAACCGATCATGGGTTTATTGGAAAAAAGACGGAATACCATTGCTCAGGGTCTTGAAGATGCTCGGATTGCTGAAGAAGCACGTGCAAATGCAGAAAAAGATGCTGCCAAGATCAATGTAGATGCCCAAACCAAGGCGACACATATTATAAACGAAGCTACTGAACGGGCAGAAAAAGTAATCGTAGAACTTAAAGCAAAAGCTGATCAAGAGATTGGCAAGGAACGCGAATCGACACTTGCAGAAGTTGAGGATGAACGTTCGCGGATGCTTGGGGATCTACGCGGACAAGTGGCAGCACTTGCGATCGCTGCAGCTCAGAAGCTTGTTGGCGAGGCTTTGGATGAAAAACGTCAGCATGCTTTATTGGCAGAATTCTTCTCGGGTGTTAAGGCAGGTAAAGTGGTCGTGATCGAAGGACAGAGCCTGACAGGCGCATCTGCTGAAGTTGTAAGCGCCCTTCCTCTTACAGTGGACGAACAAGCTATCGTTAAGAAAGAAATCCTGGGAAAAATGGGCTCACAAAGTACCGTGGCGTTTCGCATTGATCCAACTATTCTTGGTGGTTTGGTAGTCAGAGTAGGTGATAAAGTTCTGGATGGTTCAGTCGCCGGAAAATTGGAAGATCTGCGCCAAAATCTACAATAAAGTTGTGAAATTAAATTAAGAGGGTTTTGGCAGTCTTCTGTCAAGACTCTCTTGTTTATTAATTTAAGTGGGATAATTGGTCAAAAGGAATGATGTCGATATGGATCGAATTAAATCCCTCAATGTAATTATTGCATCTTTTCCGTTCAAAATTGAATCTGGAAACCTGCCAGATCTAAATATCCATAAAGTTACAGCAGATTCGCGAAAAGTAATTCCTGGTTCCTTGTTTGTTGCCTGTCAAGGAGAATACGTTGATGGGCATGAGTATATTGGGAAAGCTCTTGAAAATGGTGCAGTGGCAATCGTGGGGGAGAAGATAATTCCGGGTTGTGGAGTTCCATATTTTCGCGTTAAAAATTCCCGGCAAGCACTCGCTTACCTGTCGGCAGCTTTTTTTGATCACCCTGCCAGAAAAATGACCATGATCGGGATTACTGGAACAGATGGAAAAACTACAACAGCCAATCTTTTATACCAGGTACTTTTGGAAGCAGGTTTCAAGGCAGGTTTAATTTCAACCGTTAATGCTGTCATAGGTGACAAAGTACTTGATACCGGTTTCCATGTTACAACTCCAGATGCTCCAGATGTTCAACAATACTTGGCGAATATGGTTGAAGCAGGGATCACCCATGTAGTCCTGGAGACTACTTCACATGGTTGGGCACAATACCGGGTAGATTCTTGTGAATTCGATATTGGGGTGATCACGAATATTACTCATGAACATCTTGACCATCATGGATCTTATGAAAAGTACAGGGAAGCCAAGGCACGTTTGTTTTCATCTCTTTCTGAAACAAATAAGAAAATTGGTGGAAATATCAGGTTGGCGGTCTTAAACCAGGATGATTCCTCGTTTGATTATTTAAAGAAAGCGTCCAATGTTAAGATAATTACCTATTCCATTAGAAGAGATGCAAACATATTTGCTGAAAATATTAATTATAAAGTTGACGGCTCGATTTTTGATGCTCTTATTAACCAAAAAACAAGAACCAGAATTGAAAGCAATCTGGTTGGCGAATATAATATTTCAAATTGCCTGGCTGCTTTTTCAGCTAGCGTGATCGGATTAGGGATAGATCCGGCAACCGCAGCCAGAGGAATTGCGAATATGAAAGGTGTTCCGGGACGGATGGAACGGATAGAAGCAGGTCAGAAATTTACTGCTATCGTGGATTTTGCCCACACGCCTAATGCATTAAAAGTTACCTTGGAAACCGCACGAAAAATGACTGACGGTAAAGTTATAACTGTATTTGGATCAGCAGGTTTACGGGACCGGGAGAAACGAAAACTCATGGCAGAAACTTCAGTTTTGCTGGCGGATCTATCTATTTTCACAGCAGAAGATCCCCGAACTGAATCTTTGGATAAGATCCTTGGAGAGATGGCGGTTGGGGCAGAATCAAAAAAAGGTGAGCAAGGGAGAAATTTTTGGTGCGTCCGGGATCGCGGGGAGGCGATCAGAAAAGGGTTAAAATTAGCCAAGGATGGAGATATCGTCATTTGTTGCGGAAAAGGTCATGAGCAATCGATGTGTTTTGGAACTATCGAGTACCCTTGGGATGATCGAATTGCTGTTCGTTCAGCCCTTGCAGACATATTAGGGAGCAATGGTCCCAAAATGCCATATTTACCCACACAGGACCAATAAATTGGATGAGCTTTGGAGAAAGCGAGTCACATTAAATGGAAAAATTGTTCGATTGGAACCTTTATCCGAAACGCATGTAAAAGGATTGGCGATTGCTGGTAAAGATAAAAGTATATGGAAATATATGCTGTATGGGGAACCAATTACTGAAGAAAGCATGCAAAATTGGGTTCAAGATATTCTGAAACGTCGTGATTCTGGCGAAGATAATCCTTTTGCGGTGATTCATCTGGCTACCAATAAGGTAATCGGTTCTACCCGTTACCTTGAAATGAAGCCTGAACATAAAGGACTGGAAATTGGGGGGACCTGGTTTGCGGTAGATTATCAACGGACTGGGGTAAACACTGAATGCAAATATCTGTTATTAAAATATGCATTTGAGGTCTTAAATTGCATCCGTGTTCAATTTAAGACCGATTTGCGGAATCTAAGATCTCAAAAAGCAATTAAAAGATTGGGGGCTGTAAAAGAGGGTATTTTACGAAATCATATGATTACCCCAGGGGGAACGATTCGCGATAGCGTTTATTACAGTATATTGGATGGAGAATGGTCCCAAATTAAACCGGATCTAGAAAATAAGTTAATTAGAGAGTATTAAACCTTTTTCAGTGCTTTGCTTGAAAATAAGCAATCCTAGTGTACTTGATAATCCTATTATGAGACCACCAACCCAGATCGCTCTGGGTGAGATATTATCATTCAAAAAACCACCAATTAATGGTGCGCTCGCTCGGGCAATCCCCCAACCAAACCAGTATATGCTCATATAACGACCGCGTAAATTTGTGGGTGCCAGGTTGGCAACGAACGTAGTTGTGGTTGGAATTAATAACAATTCACCCATAGTAATAATGACCATACTTAACCAGAAACCCCAGAATTGATTCATGAAAGCAATGCTGCCGACGCCGATGGCATATACAAACATACCTGCGGTTGCAACAGATAGCCTGGAGAAGTTACGGGTGGAGCGGGTAACGAAAACTTGTAAAAAAACGCACATCAATGCGTTTGTCGTTGGGATCCATCCAAATAAACTCTCTGATAGTCCGAAATTAGACTTCGCATAGACAGCTAACAATACCCACATCATAGCTGGGGCGATTAATCCGATGGCGATTAGGAAAACAAAAAGAATATACTTTTGGTCTTTCAAAACCAATTCATAACCACCTAATTTGGTCTGAGGATTGGCAATATCGGATTGTTCTGCAGGATGGAGCGTTTCTTTGGCTCGGAAGATCAAAAGAAAACCATATATAAGCATACCAACTGCTGCTCCCATAAAAGCAACGGTATATGATCGGGAAGCTATAAATCCTCCGATTGCGGGTCCTATGGCTATACCGGCATTGTTAAAAGTCCGTTGGATGGCATAAGCCTGGTGACGTTCCTTTTCTGGGATAAGATCTGCCAACATGGCATCCGCCCCCACCTGGTAAAGCGGGTTTGAAGCTCCTGTTAATAACATTAGAATAGCAAAAGTAAGATATGAATTCGCTTGGCTCATAAAAAAATAGATGAGTCCATTTGTGATCAAGCTGATGACCATGACAATTTTTCTTCCCCGATGGTCGGCGATCGAACCAGCAAAAAGTGAGGATAAAAGACTTGTTGCTGCGTTAATCGTTATTAGTGAAGCCACTGTGCTTAAGGGTAGACTTAACTTGCCACTAACGTAAATCATCAAAAAAGGCCAGATCATGCTTGATCCAGCCGAACTAATTAAAACTCCCAGCAGCATCAACCAGAATTGAGAAGGATATTTTTGACGGATGTTTTGTAAGTTTTGAAACATGGATAATTTATAATTAAATAAATCAAAAAGGGCGACCTGGAGGTCGCCCTTGTAGTTTTACTATCTTCGGGAATTACCACCCCCGCCACCACCACGGCGATCATTATCCCGACCACCCGGACGATGACCTCCACCGGGACGTCCACCACTTGGGCGGCTGCCACCACTTGATTTCTTGTCTCGTTCCTGAGCTTCTTCGACGCTCCAACCTTCAAGAACGGCTTGTCTTGAGAGCCGAATTTTTCCCATTGGATCGATCCCAATTACCATTACAGTAATTTCATCACCCATTTGCACGATGTCTTCAACTTTATTTACACGCTCACTATCCAATTGCGAGATGTGGACCAGACCATCTGTTCCAGGGAGGATCTCCACAAACGCGCCAAAATCTGCCAGTCGGACGACCTTGCCGGTGTAAATGCGACCGATCTGAGGAGTCTCGGTAATTGATTCGATCCTCTCCCTGGCGATTTCTGCCCCAATGCCATCGGTGGAGGAGATGTAAACTGTTCCGTCTTCTTCAATATCGATCTTGGTACCAGTCTCTTCTTGAAGAGAGCGAATGTTCTTTCCACCAGGGCCGATAATTGCACCGATCTTGTCAACCGGGATTTTCACGACGGTGATACGTGGTGTATGTTCTTTTAAGTCAGGTCTTGGAGCAGGTAGAACTTCCAACATTTTATCAAGGATGGATAAACGAGCGATGCGAGCTTGTTCGAGTGCTTCTCGCATAATATCTGAGCTTAATCCTTGGATCTTTATATCCATTTGAAGGGCTGTAATGCCCCGAGTCGTTCCGGCGACTTTAAAATCCATATCACCCAGATGGTCTTCAGTTCCCAGGATGTCGGTAAGAATGGTATATTTTTCGCCTTCCTTCACCAATCCCATTGCGACTCCAGCGACTGGAGCTTTGATCGGTACACCAGTATCCATCAGAGCAAGGGTTGATCCACAGACTGATGCCATTGAAGAAGAGCCATTGGACGCCATGACTTCTGAAACAAGTCGGATTGTATAAGGAAAATCCTCTTTTTCGGGAATGACCGGTTCAAGTGCTCTTTCAGCCAGCGCGCCATGTCCAATTTCCCTTCTGCTTTGTCCGCGTAATGACTTTACTTCTCCGGTAGAAAAGGGAGGAAAATTATAATGGTGTAAATAACGTTTTGTTTCCAATGGGTTTAGAGTATCCATTTTTTGGGCATCGCCAAGGGTGCCAAGGGTAGCAGTGGTTAACACCTGGGTCTCACCCCGTGTAAAAATGGCACTTCCATGTGTTCTCGGACTAAAACCAACTTCACACCAGATTGGCCGGATCTCGGTTGTAGTTCTTCCATCGATGCGTTTGTTCAAACGAAGAATGCGATCGCGAACGACCTTTGTTTCGGCATCAGAAAATGCCGATTTTACGGCCTCAGAAGTTGTTGTTGTCGATGACCCAGATTCAGTTAATTCAGCGACCACTTCATCTTGAATGGAAGCAACACCCAAATAAAATTCAGATTTGGAAAGAGGTTTTTCAAGCAGGTCTGATAATGATTGCTGGGATCTCTCATATACTTTCTTAATTAGATCCGGATCGGTTAAGGTTGTAATTACAGGAATTTTTGGTTTCCCAATCTCAGCTGCCATTTTGAACTGTAAATCGATTAGAGGTTGGATCGATTTATGACCTAATTCCAAAGCAGCGACCATAACTTCTTCGGGAATTTCTTTGGCACCGCTTTCAACCATCAAGATTGCCTCCCGGGTGCCAGCGATTCGCAGGTCTAGGCTGGATGATTCCAATTCAGTGTAAGTTGGATTAACTATGAATTGCCCGTTTATTTGTCCAATTCGAACTGCAGCCACAGGTCCATTCCAGGGGATGTCTGAAATCATTAGCGCAGATGAAGCCGCGTTTATTGCCAAAATATCCATGGGGTTTTCGCCATCTGACGATAAAGAGTAAATGATTATTTGGACATCATTCCGCATACCCTCAGGGAATAACGGGCGCAAAGGTCGATCGGTAAGCCTGGCAGTAAGGATGGCATCACCGCTTGGTCGACTTTCTCTCCTGAAGAAAGAACCGGGAATTCTTCCACCGGCATACATCCGTTCTTCATATTCGACACTGAGAGGAAAAAAATCTATTCCTTCCCGGGCATTTGGACTCATTGTGGCAGCAGCAAAGATGATTGTGTCGTTTAGATGCACAGTCACTGCGCCACCTGCTTGAGCAGCCAACTTTCCAGTTTCAATAGTAAAAGTCTGGCTACCCACAGTTGTGGTGTAACGTTTAATTTCTGGTTGCATTCTATATTTCTCCTATTTTTCCACCCAGTTAGGGACTGAAAAGAGGTGCCAATCCTTTATTGGCAGCACTGTTCAATTCCCAACTGGTCTCGTTATAAAAAGAGTAGATGGGTAATCACCCATCTACTCGGGTAAACCTTGATTATTATTTACGGCGCAAGTTCAATTTTTCAGTTACTGCCAAATAGCGTTGGTATTCGGTCTTTCTTAAGTAGGCTAACAATCTTCGACGCTGTCCGACCAACATTAGCAATCCGCGCCTGCAAGATTCATCGTGTTTATTGATTCGTAAGTGGTCAGTAAGTTGTGCAATACGATTAGTTAGGATTGCTATTTGAACTTCAGGTGAACCAGTGTCACCTTCATGACGGTGGTAATCCTCAATTAATTTGGTTTTTACTTCCTTGGTTAATGGCATGACGTGTGCTTCTCCTTAAAATAATTTTGCAGGTCTCCATGTCTGCAGCCAAAGCCGCTAACAGGTCCAGTCACGGGAAAATATTATAACAGAAAATTTGACTTATTTAATATGAATATCGTAATTGTTAGTCCTGCTTCATAATATATAGGTACCTTGTATTTTCTTTATCTCCGGATCTAATTCTTTTTGCATCTCCGGAGAAAAAGTTCGGTATAGTCGCAAAAATTCACGAATATTCTTGGGTTTCACTGCTCGCTGAAAAATTTCAGAAAGATAATGGATCGTTTCAGATGGGGAAATGGAATATAAAGTCATTATGCAATAAAGGATATCAGCTTGTGTGGTTGGGGATACTTCTTCGATTACCGGCCGTAAGATTTCAAAGAATTTTGGAAGATCGTTATAACCAAGTTGTTGTATTAAAGGTATAAAAGCATGTAAACCCCAGGCTTGTGTTTTTAGCCCAGGGGCTTGCAACCATTCTGAGATCAACATCAAAAGCACTTGTGGATTTTCTTGGCGTAAACGCGCCAAAGCGGAGGTCAATAGGGCTGTTCTGATTCCCTGGTCGTTGGATTCAAAAAGCCAACCAGGCAAAGCAGTTAATATTTTCATTGCTAACCCTGGTGGTATTGTTCCCAATAAAAAAGCAGAAAGGAGTCGCGCTTCGTAATATCCAACGTCCCATAGTGCTGAAACAAGATTAACAGCTTCAGATGGGTATTGATCCCCCATTCTTTCCAAATCAGTCTCGATTTGATGTAAAACCGGTCGGGGTGTTTTATATGAAGGAAGATTAGACTTAAGAATGACCGGGTTCAATCGTAAGGTGCGGTTAGTATAATATTCGAGAACATTTTCCAGGTGCTGTAGAAAAACATCCGGTTGGTCAAAATAGGTCTTCAAATCTGCAGATTGGTTCTTCAACCTTGTTAGATCAATTGCAGGCATTAAGTGATCCGTTAGATGATAATCATTTGCTAAACATTGGTTAATTATTTGCTTGGATAGTAATTTCAGTCATGAGAGAATTATATTCATCTGCTACGTAATTCTTTATATTTTTATAATCAATGATCGAACGATTTTCCTTATGACGTAATTTTATCTCGACACCTCCAGCAACTGAAGCGCGATCGCTGATTGTGATACGAATGGGACAACCTATCAGATCAGCATTATTGAATTTCACACCGGGACTGTCAAAACTATCATCATATAAAACTTCCAACCCGGCATCGGTCAATTCTTTATAGACCTTTTCTGCATTTAATTGGCTATTTTCATCGCCTTTTCCCCGAAGTAATAAAAGATGTACCAGAAAAGGTGCCACAGATGCTGGCCAGATGATCCCTTTTTCGTCATGGTGTTGTTCAACGATACATGCTAATAGTCGTCCAATACCAATGCCATAAGAACCCATAAAGACTGGTTTTAAACTTCCATCGTGTGCCAGGTAATTGCAATTTAAAACTTCACTATACCGTGTTCCAAGTTTAAAGATATTACCAACTTCAATTCCTCTGGTTGCGGATAGTGGTGTACCGCATTCTGGACAACCATCCCCTTCATTGGCGTTTGAAATATCCGCAACCAGGTATGCAATAAAATCCCGTTGGTAATTGATATTAAGCAGATGATGATCAATTTCGTTTGCACCACCCACCAGGTTGGGTGAGGAGGGGATGATGTCATCAACAATGATTATTACATCTTTTAATCCGACTGGAGATGCATAACCAGGAACTGCTCCCACTGCAATAATTTCGTCTTCCCGGGCTGTTCGCAAAACCCTGGCGTGTATTGCGTTCAGTAATTTAGATTCATTTAAATCCATATCCCCTCGTACTAAGGCAAAGATAAATTTTTCAGTGATCCTTGCATCTTGTTGGATTTGAGCAATGAGAAATATTGCCTTGGCAGTTTTGTTCTTTGAAATGTTCAGAAATTTAGCTAGGCCTTCAATTGTGTGGGATCCAGGAGTATGGACCTTTTCAAGAATTTTGGGTTCTTCGAAAGGAAGCGCCTCTTTCTTAAATTTTGCAACCTGACGATTGGCTTTATATCCGCAGTTATTACAGCGAAAAATAGTATCTTCCCCGATGTTGGAGAGATACATAAATTCATGCGCCATTTTTCCACCCATCATTCCCACATCAGATTGAATGGCAATTACTGGAAGGGAACAGCGGCGAAATATATTAAAATATGCCTGGTAATGTGCCCGGTACTGATGATCCAGACCTTCCTGATCCGCATCGAGACTATAACTATCCTTCATCGAAAATTCACGTACCCGGATCAAACCAGCGCGTGGTCGGGGGTCATCACGCCATTTAGTCTGAATATGGTAGACCAGTCGAGGGAGTTGTTTATATGATTGAATCTCTCTTCGAACAAGATCTCCAACTACTTCTTCATGTGTCATCGCCAAGACCATATCATGTTCATTTTTATCTTTGAATCGGCCCATCTCTGAGCCAATTTGGTACCACCGTCCGGTTTCTTTCCAAAGCTCGGCTGGATGGACAACGGGCATACTGATTTCCTGCCCACCAATGGCATCCATTTCCTGGCGGAGAATGTGTTCGATCTTTGTGATGGTACGCTTAGCCAGGTGTAGGTAGGTAAAAATGCCGGCACCGAGTTGACGGATAAAACCTGCCCGGATCAAGAGCTGATGACTAATGACATCAGTCTCGACTGGGGCTTCCCGCATTGTTTGTCCAAATAATTGGGATGTTCTCATATATTTTAATCCCGGTAATTATTAAAATTAAGAATACAGGAAATCCTTAATATGATTTTGCGAAATAGACTTTTTTCGATGCATTCTCACCACAAACGATACATTTTCCAGATCCTGAAGGTTGATCAATTGGTATGCACCTGGTTGATGCTTTAGTATCTTCTTTTACACGAGTTTCGCATTCAGCGCTTTCGCACCACCAGGAGAACGCCCATCCTTTTACTAGGACATCTTTAAGCTCCTCATAATTGGATGGATCGTGAATGTTTGCATCACGGAAAGCTGTGGCACGAGCGAGTAGGGATTTTTGAATAGCATCTAAAAGATCAGAAATGGTGACTGCAATATTGGATTGGGGAACAAAGGTTTTTCCTTCACGACCTGGATGGTCTCTTCGGGATAGAGCAAAGGTCCCTTTTTCTACATCTTTGGGGCCAACTTCTATCCGGAGGGGAACACCGCGCATTTCCCAATCATTGAATTTGAAACCAGGCGTTACTTCTGTGCGATCGTCGATCTTAATACGAAATGGACCTAATTCACCTTTAAGTTTTTCGACAACTTCCATAACGGAAGACCGCTCGATGTCATTCTTATAGATAGGAACGATCACTATTTGAATTGGAGCCAACCGTGGCGGCAGGATGAGTCCTTGATCATCACCATGGGTCATGATGATGGCTCCGATAAATCGTGTGGATAAGCCCCAGGAAGTCGTCCAGCAATATTCGAGGGAATTGTTTATATCGAGATATTGGATGTTAAATGCTTTAGCAAAGTTTTGTCCGAGAAAATGGGAAGTACCAGATTGCAATGCCTTGGTATCTCCCATCATTGCTTCAATAGTTGTTGATTGCACAGCGCCGGCGAATTTCTCTGTAGAGCTTTTAATACCTTTAATCACCGGAACCGCAGCTTCATTTATTGCGAAATCAGCGTATACATCCAACATCCGCAGAGTTTCTTCCTGTGCTTCTTTTGCAGTGGCATGGGCGGTGTGTCCTTCCTGCCAGTAGAATTCTAGGGTTCGTAAAAAAAGTTTAGTTCGCAATTCCCATCGGACAACATTTCCCCATTGGTTAATTAAGATCGGTAAATCACGATAAGACTTTACCCACTTGGCATACATATAACCGATCACTGTTTCGGACGTTGGTCTCACAATAAGTGGTTCTTCCAAAACCTCTCCACCGCCAATTGTGACTATGGCAAGTTCTGGAGAAAAACCTTCCACATGTTCCTTTTCCTTCTCTAGAAATGATTTGGGGATCAGAAGTGGGAATGCAGCATTCAGATGACCAGTGGCTTTAAAACGTTTATCCAGAGCTTGTTGAATATTTTCCCATAGTGCCCATCCGTAAGGTCTAACTACCATACATCCGCGGACTGGAGCATAATCAGCCATTTCAGCTTTAATCACTAGCTGGTTGTACCATTCTGAGAAATCCTGAGAGCGTGTAGTAAGTTTTTCTTCTGACATTATGACCTCATTATATTTAATTTGATGACCTTATTCGTTTTTTTATAATTAAAAAGCGGTGAAAAGATCATCGCTTCAATATGGAACACACATCCAAAACATTATCTGTAAAAAGTAATAACTCTCGTTGGGAGGATGGGACATACCCATCGAGATTTTTGAAAATTGACTTCATAACTTGAAGCCATTCCTTTCCTACCAATATGAGTGGTATTTGGGGGAGGGCATGAATAGTGATCAAATTCCAAGTCAGGGCGATTTCAGTCAATGTTCCCGGTCCCCCCCGAAGAGCAATGGCTGCATCACAGTGATAGATCAATTCGTGTAGCCTCTCTTGTAATGAAAAAAAGCTTCGTTCCTCTTTTACCCATGGATTAGCTTTTACAGGTCTCCATTCCTCGATCTCTTTACAGGTAACACCGATCACATGACCTCCAGTCTCTGCTGCACCCCGTGACACAGCTTCCATCGTACCAACATACCCGCCTGTTAGAACAGAATGACCGTCTTTGGCTAAAAGTTGTCCAAGCTGATAAGCTTCCAGGTAAGGACCTGAACCTGGTTGTGGGGAAGAGCCACCAAAAACAGTGATATTCATGTCTATGAATTCCAATCTCTATTAACATTTTTGGATAATTTATTTAAGATAGCAGTCTCGAGGTCTATTCCCGAAACTGATGCTAGCTGAAACAAATATAACGAAACGTCTGCAAGTTCATCTGCAAGTGCGTTTAAATTTTTACAATTTTCTGACCATTGAAAAAGTTCAAGTACTTCAGATGATTCCATGCTGAGAGAAATTGCTAAATTTCGAGGAGATTGCTCACGCTGGCTTCCGGGTTCGTACCAACCTTTTGATTGGACAAATTCATGCATTTTTGTTGTGAGAGTTTTAATTTCCATTTATGTTATCCTTCGGTAATGAAAAGCGGCTCGCCAAGTTTGGGAGCCGCCGGTTTGTATGCCAAACTAGATCTAACCAGACCAATGGGTAAAACGAATAGCAGGGGCTGGGACCGGAGTAAAAAACATGGGTGTATTATACCTGAAAGCTTTGTGTGCGCAATATGCTACAATTGAAAAGTATTTCTCAAATAGTAAAAAATTATCTATGGAGAATGAATAATGCGCCTGATCTTGACGCATGAACAAGCCGATTTCGATGCAATGGCATCCTTGATAGGTGCTTATTTGCTCGATAATTTGGCTATTCCCATCTTTCCGCGTAAATTGAACCGGAACGTTCGTTCGTTTATTACATTGTATGGAGAAGATTTACCATTTGTAGATGCTCGTGACCTTTCCCTTGGGAAAATAGAAGCAGTAACTCTGGTGGATACTCAATCTTTGGTCACAATTAAAGGAGTTAATAAAGAAACTAACATAAGCGTCATTGATCATCACCCAATAAAGGAGGATATTTCACCTGATTGGGAAATGAATATCGCTGATACTGGCTCCACTACAACCATATTAACTGAATTGATTTCCGAAGAGCATTTATCTCTTTCCAACTTACAAGCAACGCTTCTGTTGCTTGGGATCTATGAAGATACAGGTTCATTATTATATTCAAGCACGACTGGGCGCGATGGTCGCGCTGCAGCATACTTAATCGACCAGGGAGCTAATCTACAAATCGTTTCGAATTTCCTAAACCCTCCCTTAACTTCTGAACAAAGAATTTTCTACGATAAGTTGGCTGCAAATGCAAAATTTCACGTAATTAATGGTCATCGAATTGTTATCACAACCGGTGATCTGACTGAATTTAATGAAGAAATATCCACTCTCGCTCACAAACTGCGGGATCTTTTAGACCCCGATGGGTTGTTCGTGGTTGTTTCCACAGGTGAGGGAATTCGCATGGTGGCACGTTCAACAACCAATCAAATTGATGTCGGTGCTATCGCAACCCATTTTGGTGGAGGAGGTCATGATCGTGCAGCTGCGGCATTAATTCGACAGCCGGATTCAAAAAACAACCTTTCCAGTATAAGTATTGTTACTCAGGAACTCTTGGAAATATTACCTGCTTATATACTGCCATCCATTACTGTTTCGCAAATCATGTCCACCAGTCCGCACGTTCTTTCTCCTGACACTCCTGTTGATGAAGCATCCCGATTAATGCAATATTATGGATATGAAGGATATCCTGTCGTTGAAAATGGGAAGGTGATCGGCTTGCTCACACGCAGGGCAGTTGATAAAGCTTTGAATCACAAACTTAATTTAACAGCAGCCAGTTTAATGGATGTTGGTAATATATCTGTAAAACCAGATGATTCAATCCAGCAACTGCAATCGCGTATGGCAGAAAGTGGGTGGGGCCAGATTCCTGTTATTGATCCAGTTTCAGGTGCTATGATCGGAATTGCCACTCGAACTGACCTTATAAAGATGCTCTCACCAAGAACTATCGGGAAGAATCGCATAAATTTGGAAAAGAAACTAAGTCAAGTTTTACCTCCAAAGCGGTTAACCTTGATCTATTCCATAGCCGAAGAAGCGGTTGCTCAGAAATCTGCCATTTATATTGTTGGTGGTTTTGTCAGGGACCTTTTACTTGACCGACCAAGTATTGATTTTGATATTGTTGTGGAAGGGGATGCAATACAAATTGCAAAAAACGTGGCTTCTAAACACGGTGGGAGAGTAACGATCCATTCACGGTTTGGAACAGCAAAATGGTATTTGCATGAATCTGATCTTAAAGGATCAGATGTACCAGCATATCTGGACTTCATAACTGCCAGATTGGAATTTTATGCGCATCCTACTGCTTTGCCGACTATTGAACACAGCAGTATAAAATTTGACTTGCACCGGATAGACTTTACAATTAACACTCTCGCCATTCGATTGGATGGAAACCATTTTGGTGAGCTGTATGACTATTGGGGAGGTCAAAATGATCTCAGGGAACATCTAATCCGAGTTCTGCATTCTCTTTCTTTTGTGGATGACCCAACACGGATGCTGCGGGCGGTCAGATTCGAACAAAGATTTGGATTCCAAATTGAAAATAGAACTTTAAAATTGATGGATGATGCAAAAGGATTATTAGGCAATCTCTCCGGGGATCGGATCAGGCATGAGATTAATTTGATCATGGATGAAACAAATTGTAAAAATATCTTCTCCCGTCTAAATGAACTTGGACTTTTAAAAGCAATACACCCATCATTACCTTGGAATCCAAATATATATAAGGATTTTGAAGAAAATATTTCAATGACACCACAGAAATATTGGGATCAAAACAATAAAATAAATTTCTCAATTGATCACAGAACAATGGGCTATCTACTCTGGTTATCCAATTTAGCGGATTCAGATATTATTTCAATATCTCATCGATTGAGATTGTCCGAGTCGATTAAGAAAAACTTACTTTCGATTAATAAATTAAATACCTTATTTCCTGATTGGAAAGAATTGTCGCCATCAAAGATATGTGAAAAGCTGGATGAAATTTCTCCCTTGGCAATATTTGTAGCTTTCTTTAAAGTCGATAAAGATTCAGCAAAATTATTAGAGAAATATTTATTAAGGTGGAAGAAACTGGTTCCTAAAACCACCGGTGACGAATTAAAAAAACGGGGGATGCCTCCTGGTCCGGAATATCAAAGAATATTAAATCGACTTCGAGGTGCCTGGCTGGACGAAGAAATTAATTCTACAGAAGAAGAAAATATATTATTGGACAAGATTCTAGAAGATAAGCGACTTGGTTCATAAATGGGTTATCATATTGTCGCATTTACTCACATCGCATATAATTCGTTGATAATTTTTTTAGAATATATTTATGGCTCAGATTAAATGGGATACTTTTTTGGGGTATCCTGTTTATATTTGGTTTCTATTAATTTGTTAGGAGTGAATCATGCAAAAAAAACCAAGCGCGGCAGAAATTAGAAAGACATTCTTGGACTTTTTTGTAGAACAAGGGCATACATTTGTTCCTTCTGCATCTTTAGTACCTGGAGGGGATGCCACTCTCCTATTTACGAACGCAGGAATGGTTCAATTTAAAGATGTTTTCCTGGGAACCGATAAGCGAGATTTTAAAAGAGCCACAGACTCGCAGAAATGTATACGTGTGGCTGGCAAGCATAATGACCTGGAAGATGTAGGAACGGATGACACCCATCATACTTTCTTTGAAATGTTGGGTAACTGGTCGTTTGGGGATTATTATAAAAAAGAAGCGATTACATGGGCTTGGCAATTGTTTACAGATATCTGGAAACTTCCAAAAGCACAATTGTATGCCACTTGTTTTAAAGATGATAAAGGAAATATTCCCACGGACGACGAGGCAGCTGAGAACTGGCTTAAACAACCAGGTATGCATCCAGATCATGTGCTTTTTTTTGGACGAAAAGATAATTTTTGGGAAATGGCTGAAACTGGACCTTGCGGACCATGTTCTGAAATCCATATGGATCGAGGCATTGAATATTGCGACCTGCAGGAGAAAGAAGGGCATCGATGCTCGGTAAATGGAGATTGCAAGCGGTTTCTCGAATTGTGGAATCTGGTGTTCATTCAATACAATCGGATTAATTCCGAACAGTTAAATCTGCTTCCAGCCACGCATGTCGATACAGGCATGGGTTTTGAACGAATTGTCTCAGTTATACAAGACGTTGATTCAAACTATAAAACTGATCTATTCATTCCTGCTCTTGAAGTAATTCGTTCATTAACTGGTAAAAATGAGACTGAAATGCTTGGAAATTTTACTCCTTACCGTGTCATTGCGGATCATGCAAGGGCTGCGGGATTTTTGATCGC
>Ga0334722_10000822_pt1 | contig 42791 bp, 28 predicted proteins | sample C3_bottom_MG_FD_207210 | JGI IMG/M metagenome (GOLD analysis project Ga0334722, IMG submission 207210) | Sediment microbial communities from Yellowstone Lake, YNP, Wyoming, USA - C3_bottom | ecosystem: Environmental > Aquatic > Freshwater > Lake > Sediment | place: USA: Wyoming | collected...
GGTCAGCAGCAGCGTGTTCAACCCCTTCCGCCTTCCGGGGTATGAGACCGGCTCTTACTGGACGCTGAAGATCTATGAATGAGTAACGTCAATTTAGCACGGCATCGGGCGCCGGGAAGGATGTCATCTTGAAGAACAAGACAGCACTGGTTACGGGAGCGAGCAGCGGCATCGGGGCCGTCTTTGCCCGGGAGCTGGCGCGGGAAGGGTATACAGTCACATGTGTTGCCCGTTCCCAGGAGAAATTGCAGGGCCTGGTGAATGAGCTCGGCGCCGGCCATCGGATACTGGTGGCCGACCTGGCCGACCGCGACCAGCTCCAGCGCATCGTGGCCGACGTGGAGAGCACGGGCTACTCCCTGCTCGTGAACAACGCGGGCTACGGCATCTATGGACGTTTTACAGAGGTTTCCCTGGACAGGCAGGAACATCTCATGGCCGTGAACATGAATGCCCTTGTCCGCCTTTCCCACGCTTTCCTGAAAAAGGCCGAACCGGGAGACGCGCTGATCAATGTCTCGTCCTCCCTGTCCCTTCTGACCTATCCGGGCGGGGCCGTTTACGCCGCAAGCAAGGCCTTCGTGACGAGCTTCACCGAGTCCCTGTGGTATGAGAACAAGGACCGGGGCGTCCATGTAATGGCGCTGCTTCCGGGAGTGACGGACACGAACTTCCATGCCGTGGCGGCGGCCGGAAGGACCGAGGAGGTCCAGACCATGCGGAGCTATCCGCCCGAGGTCGTGGTGAAGAAAGCGCTGTCCTCGCTCAAGGCGCGGAAAGCGCCTTTGGTCATCAGCGGCCCGCTGTATCGTTTTCTTACGTTCCTGAACACGAGACTGATGAGCAGAAAGATGATGATCACGATCATGGGAAAGGGCAGCTCCGGCCTGAGGAAATGATCCCGCGCGAAGAGGTATCGTTTGGATAGATAAAGGAGAGATGTGAGGCGGTTGAAAGGTACTGAAAACAATAAGGCCGGGCTTTTTTTGCCCGGCCTTTGATTTTTCGGGGGTACAGGAGGGCTTATACTTTGGCGAGAACTCCGGATTCCACTTCCTCGAATTCAACGATATCGTTGTTCAGTTTCACGAGCACCTTGTGCACATCCCTGAACCTGCCCCGGAGAATCTCTTCCGAAAGGGGGTCGGCAATGTATTTTTGTATGGCGCGACGCATGGGCCGCGCGCCGTAGGTCGGCTGAAAGTTTTCCCTGATGAGCCACTCTTTCACGTCCCGCGCAACCTCGAGCTGAATGTTTCTGCCGGTCATGATCTGCGCATTGAGCTCTCCCACCATCAAATCCACGATATTTAGAAGATGTTCCCTGTTCAGGGGATGGAAGACGACAACGTCGTCGATCCTGTTCAGAAACTCGGGGTTGAAAGACTTTTTCAGCTCCGAGATGACGTTGTCTTTCATCTTTTCATACTGCGTCCTGGTGTTGTCCTGCTGAAACCCGAGAGTCGTGTCCTTGTCTATCATGCGGGCGCCGAGGTTGGACGTCATGACGATGATGGTGTTCCGGAAATCCACTTTCCTGCCGAAGCTGTCCGTCATGAAGCCGTCGTCGAGCACCTGGAGGAGCATGTTGAAAATATCCGGGTGGGCCTTTTCGATTTCGTCGAACAGCACGACCGAGTACGGACGCCTCCGGATCTTTTCCGTAAGCTGGCCGCCGTCATCATAACCCACATATCCGGGAGGGGAGCCGACGAGCCGCGACGAACTGAACTTCTCCATGTACTCCGACATATCGACGCGGATTAGAGCGTCTTCACTGTCGAACAGGAACATGGCGAGAGAACGGGCCAGCTCGGTTTTGCCGACGCCGGTCGGGCCGAGGAAAATGAACGATCCGATGGGTTGCTTCCGCGTCTTGAGCCCGACGCGGGAACGCCGAATCGCCCGGGAAACGGCCTCGATGGCCACGTCCTGTCCCACGATCCTCTTGTGGAGCTCTTCTTCCATGCGGAGCAGGCGGGAGGATTCTTTTTCCTCAAGCCGCAGAAGGGGGATGCCGGTGATATGCGATACGATGGCGGCGATTTCCTCTTCGCCGACCACCGGAATGTTGTTTTCCTGGGTGTTTTTCCAGTCCTTGTGGATCCCTTCGAGCGTTTCGCGCAGACGGTCCTCTTCCTCATGTATCGATTCCACGCGCACGTAATCCTTGATGCGGGAGAAGAGGTTCTTTTCGCGCTCGAGCTTTTTCAGCTTCAGCTCGATGGTCTTCATTTCAGGGGGGTAGGTGTACCGGTGCAGCTTCGCCTTGGCGCCCGCTTCGTCTATCACGTCGATGGCCTTGTCCGGAAGAAACCGGTCCGTGATGTAACGGTCGGACAGCCGCGTGGCGGCGGTGATGGCTTCATCGGTGATCTTGATCTTGTGATGGGCCTCGTATTTAGTCCGCAGGCCCTTGATGATGCTGATGGTCTCATCCATGCTCGGCGGCAGCACGTGGATGGGCTGGAAACGCCGTTTGAGGGCGCCGTCCTTTTCAATGTGTTTGCGGAACTCGTCGAGGGTGGTGGCGCCGATGCATTGGATCTCGCCGCGCGCGAGGGCGGGCTTCAGCATGCTCGAGGCGTCGATGGAGCCCTCGGCGGCGCCGGCGCCCACGAGCGTATGGAGCTCGTCGATGAACATAATGATGTTCTCGGCCTGGACGATCTCCTTCATGACGATCTTGAGCCGCTCCTCGAATTGGCCGCGGTACTTGGTCCCGGCGATAAGAGCGCCGAGGTCGAGGGACACAACGCGGCGGTTCAGAATATTTTCGGGCACATCGGCGTTCACGATCCGCTGGGCAAGGCCTTCCACGATCGCGGTTTTGCCGATGCCAGGCTCGCCGATGATGACCGGGTTGTTCTTGGTCCTGCGCGACAGGATCTGGAGCACGCGGTCGATCTCCTGGTCCCGGCCGATGACCGGGTCGAGCTTTCCGGACTTGGCAAGCTGGGTAAGGTCTCTGCTGAACTCATCGAGGGCGGGCGTGGGACTTTTCTTCGCGGTCACCTGGGTGGCCGCGCGGCGGAGATAATTGATCACGAGCTGCCGCGAACCGAGCAGGTTTACGCCGAAGCTGCGCAGAATTTTGCCGCCGATGCCTTCCTCCTCGCGGATAAGTCCGAGGAGCAGGTGCTCGCTGCCTATGTAATTGTGTCCGAGGAGCCGCGCTTCCTCCACTGCATATTCAAGGACCTTTTTTGCGCGGGGGGTGAAGGGGATGTCTCCGAAGGTGAGGGTGTTGCCGGTGGAAGGGAGGTTCCGTTCCACTTCAAGGCGGATCTGGTCGACGTCGATGCCCATTTTGCGGAGCACGGTGACCGGAATGCCGTCCTCCTCGCGGAGCGTGCCGAGCAAAATGTGTTCAGTGCCCAGATAATCGTTCTGGAGGCGTTCGGCCTCTTCGCGGGCATAAACGATTACTTTTCTTCCACGTTCCGTGAACTTTTCGAACATCATAAATGTCAACCGCCTTCAACTATTCAGGATGTTTCACTTACCGTTTATTATCTCGTTGCTTAAAATATACTCCAATCGTATTGTTAAAGTCAAGAGCGCAATTGGCCGGCAATGGCCGTCCGTTTATCGATCAGGTCCGGCTGATGACATTCTGGAAGGAAAGAATGGACATGACAAGAAACATATACACATTAATGTTTCTGAAGAGTGCGGGGGAAGGGGACAGGGGAGCGTTTGCTCCCGCGAGGGAACGTTCGCTCCATAAGAGCCAAAGACCGGCTGCTGCGAGTGGAAAAAAGATCGCGGGCGTCCTGACAGATCCATAGAGCGGCAGGGCGAGGCAGGCGATCGTTGCCGCGAAGATCCAGGCATAGCAGACGCGCGCGAGCTGTTCCCTGTTCATCATCGCAACCAGCGAGGGCAGGCCGGCTTGTTCGTACTCTTCCCCGCGGGCCAGGAGAAGCAGCCAGAAATGCGGTACCTGCCATAGAAACATAATAAAACAGAAGCCCGCTATGCGCAGGTCCATGAGCGCGCCGCCTGCCGAGACCCAGCCAATGGCAGGGAGAAACATTCCCACGACAGCTCCGGGAATGGACGCGAAGGCGGTAACTTTCTTGAGAGGGGTGTAGAGACCATTGTACCAGAGAAGCGCCGCGAGGCCAAGAGCAAGGGCCGGAGTGCCCGCGCGATAAGCGAGCAGGGCAAGACCGGACGTCACGAGAAACATGACCAGCGACAGTGCGCGTGCGGGTGATATTGCTCCTGAGGGGAGGGGCCGTTTACGGGTTCTTTGCATCTTCGCGTCGATATCCCGCTCCTGGAACTGGTTTAATGCGGAGGCCCCGCTTGCAAGCAAAAAGACCGCGAACGCGGGAACGAACCCGCCGCTGATCCGGCAGGACGGGACAAGGAGGAAGCCGGTGAAAGCGGAGCAGGCGGCGAAGAGGGCGATATTTATTCTGAAGAGAAGGAGATGAGATTTTAGCGCGCGCAAGATCATTTCAAGGCCTTCAAGTATTCTATGAGCTCCTTGAGCTCCTGGTCCGTCAAAAGTCCCTTTTGCGACGGCATGACAGGAGGAAAACCCTTGACCCGGTCGAGCTCGGGCTGAAGCAGCGTCTGTCTGATAAAGTCCTCGTCAACGATGAGCTCACGCTCCCTGCCTTTACGAAGCACGGTCTCCTTCTTTCCGAACAACCCCTTCAGTGTGGGACCTATTTTAGGCGACCCGTCCGTCGAGTGGCAGGCAAGGCAGCCCTTTACCTGGAGCAATCCTGCCCCATCCGGTCTTTCTTCAACTTTCTTCGCTTTTCCGGTCGCGGCAGCGGCGACAGGTCCGGTGCCCGCATCTTTTCCGTTAAACCAGGCCTCGAAATCCTTTTCCGTCATGACCTCGACCTTCGTGATCATTGCCGAGTGTCCTTCCCCGCAGTATTCCGTGCAGAAAAGGTCGAAAGACCCGAGTTCGTCGGGCAGGAACCAGAGGTGCGTTTCCCTGCCCGGCACGGCATCCTCCTTGATGCGGTAGGCGGGAATATAGAGGCTGTGAACAACATCTTCGGACGTGATCAGGAGCTTGACGGGTTTGCGCACCGGCACCTTGAGCGTGTCGCTCTCCCTGCCGTTCGCGTAATCAAACGTCCATGACCAGGAGCGGGATATGACCTTCACTACCATGGCATCGGGAGGCGCCGTGCGCATGTATTGAAAACCCTTCCAGCCCACGAAAAACATCGCAAGCACGAGAAGCGTGGGGATCACGGTCCAGATGATCTCGAGTGACACGTTGTCCTTCACATCCTCGGGCACGGGGTTCCGCTTCCTGCTGTAGCGGAACACGAAGAAGATCATGACCCCGGTGTTCAGGAGCAGGAGCGTGATGCTGATGCCCAGGATGAAGAAGAAGGTGTCGTCCGCGGGATTCGACATGTTCGGCCAGCCGGTTACCATAGGTCACCTTAAAAAAGTTCAGAGTTCACAGTTCAGAGTTCAAGGCAGAGTTCTTAGTGCGGAGTCAGCGCATTCTTAGTCTTTACTTTGAACTATGAACTTTGAACTGTGTACTAGTATTACCGGTACCATATGTCGAAAAAGGTCATGCCGATGATGATCGTGATCGTGATAATCGGCGCCAGCAGGAGCAGCTTTAACACCATTTTTTCGTACTTGAGGTGCATAAAGAACCAAAAAACCAGACTTGCCTTGGTTGATGCGATCGCGATATTAGCGACCATGCTCCATGCGCCCATGCGCAGTTGCGCCGCCTTGATAGTCAAACCCGTCAGACAGAGCAAGGCGATCCAGACGTAGATAAAAGTCCTGTCGGGGACGGGTGAAGGTTCCTTCGGTTCGTTGTGCTCCATCATACATTCCTTAATTACTGCATAGAACGGCAATCCACGGCGCCATCATGAAACGCTTGCAGGGTCAGAGTATTAAATAAAACAGCGGGAACAGATAGATCCAGATAACGTCGACCAGGTGCCAGAACAGGCCTGCGTTCTCAAGCTTGATATAGTCGCCGCCGGAGATCGATCCGCGGGCGGTCAGCGCAAGCATGAAGCCGATGACGCTGATGCCTATCAGTACGTGGATGCCGTGGATGCCTGTCATGACATAGTACAGCCCGAAGAAGAGGACTTTTCCATGCCCCATCGCCAGGAGTTCGGCTGAGTCGGGATAAAAACCGCGACGGATATGCCCGGCCCATTCGAAATATTTGTTCACTAAAAAGACGGCCCCCAGAACGATCGTGGCTGCCTGGAGCATAAGCGACCGGTTCCGTTCGTTGCGTTTGATCGCCGAGATCGCGAGGACCATGGTCAGGCTGCTGGTCAGCAAAATGAGCGTGTTCACCGCGCCGAGGCCGATGTTCATCTCCATGCCCGCTGCGTGAAAATCCCCGGTGAACTTCTCCCGATACACGGCATACAGCAGGAACATGCCGCCGAAGAGCAGGATCTCCGTGAACAGGAAGAACCACATGCCGAGCTTGGCGCCGGTGTAGTCGCGGGGGTCGTTGTGAGCGGTTTCAATCATATGAGGGTGACGGTACCTTTTGCATTTCCGGTTTTGAACTCTGAACTTTGAACTCTGAACTTTGTACTGTTATCTAAACTGATACGGCCCCTTCGTGACCACAGGCGCCTCGTCGAAATTATCGGTCGGCGGCGGCGAGGTTGTGCGCCATTCAAGCGTTGCGGCCCCCCAGGGATTGTTGCCCGCTTTTTTGCCGGCAAAGAGCGAGTGGATCAGATTGTAAAACATGATCACCAGGCCCATGGCGAGGATCCACGACCCGATGGTCGAGATCAGGTTCGGTGTGTTGAACCGGGGGAGATAGTCGTAATACCGCCGGGGCATGCCTTCCCAGCCCGCGACGAACATGGAAAAGTACAGCATGTTGAAACCGATGAACAGGATGACAAAAGCGAGCTTTGCCAGATGCTCTTCGTACATCAGTCCGGACATCTTGGGATACCAGTAATGGAGGGCGGCGAAGAACCCGAACACGGAACCGCCGAAGATCACATAGTGGAAATGGGCCACGATAAAATAGGTGCCATGCACGTGCAGGTTGGTCGACAGCGCTCCGATCATGAGCCCGGTCAATCCGCCTATGGAGAACAGGAATATGAACCCGAGCACGTACAGGAACGGCGCATCGAGCCTGATGGACCCTTTGTACATGCTCGCGATCCAGTTGAAGACCTTGACCCCGCTCGGCACGGCCACGATGAAGGTGAGGAGCGAGAAGATGATCCGGGCCGTATCGCTCATCCCGCTCGTGAACATGTGGTGGCCCCAGACGAGGTAGCCCACGAACGCGATGGCGAGGCTCGATGCCGCTATCGCCTTGTACCCGAAGATGTTCCTGCGCGTGAACACGGGGATGATGTCCGTGACCGCGCCCATGGCCGGCAGGATCATGATATAGACCGCCGGGTGGGAATAGATCCAGAACATGTGCTCGAACAGGATCGGGTCGCCGCCTTTTGCAGGGTCAAAAAAACCAATGCCGAAGTACCGCTCCAGGATGATGAGTGTCAGCGTGATGGCCAGGACCGGCGTCGCAAGGAGCTGGATCCAGGCCGTGGCATAGATCGACCAGGTAAAGAGCGGCATCCGTCCCCAGGTCATTCCCGGAGCGCGCATGCGGTGGATCGTGGTGAGGAAGTTCATGCCCGTGAGCGTTGACGACAGCCCGATCAGGAACACGCCGAACACGGCAAGCGAAACGTTCGTGGTCGTGCGGATGCTGTAGGGGATGTAGAAGGTCCAGCCCGTGTCCGGAGGCCCGTTGCCGATAAAGAGGGACGTGAGGGCGCATGCCGCGCCGATGATGAAGAGCCACCACGAGAAGATGTTGATCTTCGGAAACGCCACGTCGCGCGCGCCGATCTGGAGCGGGAGCATGAAGTTTCCGAGCGACGCGGGGATGCCGGGGATGATGAAGAGGAAGACCATGACCACGCCGTGGAGGGTGAAGAGCGCATTGTAGGTCTGGGCGGAGATGATATGCATACCCGAGCGGATGAGCTCAAGACGCATGACAAGACCGAGGCCCACGCCGACAAAGAAGAAGGCGAGGGTCGAACCGAGATACAGGAGGCCGATCCGCTTATGGTCTGTCGTGAACAGCCAGCCGAAGATGCCGGGGTATCTGGTCTGGGAATTGTAGAAGTTGGATTCCATATCTTACGATATTTTCGCTTTCAGGGGGACGAGGCCTATGGCTTCTCTTTTTTCTTCTTCGTCGTTATCATCAGATACGCAAGGAATGAGCCGACGAACAGCACCATCGCCGTGCCTGTCACTTTCAAAATATTGAACACGTAGGATTTTTTGAGCGGGTCGTAGCTGAAGCAATACATAAGGGCCTTGCGGGCGGGCGAACCCACCCTGCCTTCGGACGCCTCCGTCAGCGCCATGGTGACTTCAAACGGGAGAAAGCCGACCCCTTCGAGGTAGCGCACGATCTTGCCGCCGGGCGCCAGCACCACAAGGGTGACAGGATGCGAAAAATCGTGTTCGCCGTCCCGCTGAAACCTGAACCCGATCGAATCGGTGAATTTTCTGATATTTACGGCATCTCCTGTCAGGAAGCGCCAGGCCTCCTCCGGAAAGGGCCTGCCGACGGCCTTCCGGTAGTTCCTTTTCTTATCAAGGGCAAGCGCCGGCGTGTCACTTTCGTCGAAGCTTATGGTTATTACCTGAAAATCCCTGCCCGGCGTTACCATGTCAAGCTTGCCTATCGCCCGCGCAAGGCCGGTGAGCAGCATGGGGCATTCATGCATGCAGCCCAGGTATACCGGGGCAATGATCGTCGGTTTATCGAGCATGTCCCTGAGGTTTACACGCCTGTTGTTCTCATCAACGAACAAAGCGTCTTTCGGGATGTACCCGCCGAGCTTTTCCTCCAGGGCAATGTCCGCGCGCCCGGCGCCGGACTCATGACCGGCTGCAGGGATCGCGAGCAGAAGAAGGAGAAGAAGAAAAAAACCGCAGGCCACGCATGCGGTAACGCTCCTATTGAGTAATGACGATTGTACGGCTGGTGTGCTCAGCAGCATATTCTCTTAAATGAGTTTTGATTCCATGCCAAACAGGGGCTATAACCCGGGTCGAGTAGAGAATATCAAATCGCCGGGGAGGTGTCAAACAAAGAATATCCCAATGTCAACAAAGAAGGACCATCTTCACCCCCTCTGTAGCTCAGCAACCTTGTCATATACAACCTTGGTATGCACAAACTGCGCTTCGCTTCATAGCATCGTGGCGGTTGATTGACGTCATCCTAATACGGTGCTAAGCTTTAATAGAGACGAAGAAGAACAAAGGTTCCTTATGCAATCAATGCGCGGAACCGGGAAGAAGGAGGACAATTATGATTGCCATACTTGGAGCAACAGGCAATGTGGGCGGAAAGATCGCCGACATCCTGATAAAGAAAGGCGAGCCGGTGCGGCTCATTGCGCGCTCAGCCGACAAACTGCGGACGGTTGTCGGAAAGCAGGCCACGGCCTTTGCCGGAGACGCCACGAATGCGGAATTTCTGGTCAAGGCTTTCAAGGACGTGGACGCTGTATTCACCCTGATTCCGCCGAATCCGAATGCGCCGGATTTTATGAAGCATGCGGACAAAATCGGCGAGAGCATAGCCCGCGCGCTGGAGATCCAGAAGGTGAAGTATGTCGTGAATCTTTCGAGCGTCGGCGCGGAACTGCCGGCGGGGACCGGCCCCATCAAGGGTCTGCATAACATGGAGGAGCGGCTGAACAGGATAATGGGGCTGAATGTCAGGCATCTTCGGGCGGCCTACTTCATGGAGAACCTGCTCGGGAACATTGAGCTGATCAAGACCAGGGGTATAATCGGTCAAGCCCTCCGGGGAGATCTAAAGATCCCCATGATAGCGACCAGGGATATCGCTTCCTACGCGGCCGACTGCCTCGTGAAGAGGGATTTTACCGGATCATCGGTCCGTTACCTGGAAGGTCAGCGCGAGCTCAGCATGATAGAGGCAACGGAGATCATACGCGGGAAGATCGGACAGCACGGACTTTCCTATGCGATGTTTCCCTATGATGATGCGGAGAAAGGCATGGTAGCCATGGGGCTGTCGCCTGACATGAGCAGGCAGTACATTGAAATGAGCAAAGCCTTCAACGAGGGCAGGATCGCGTTCGAGAAACGCACGAGGGAGAACACTACACCTACCTCGTTCGAAACGTTCTGCGATGAGGTTTTTGTACCGTTGTATGCGCTGAAAAAAGCGGCGTGATGCGCGGGCAATGAATGGGCAGGGCTGCGATTGAGCTCTTGGCGCAAAAAGCTGGAAAATGCCGGTTCGGATGACGAACCGGCATTTTATTGTGTTCACGCCGGCAGCCTGACGAGTTTGAGCTTCGTTGTTCCCTGCCTTCCCGGAGAGAAGCATTATGATTTATTGCGGGCTGAATCCGATATGAGCTCTTCCGCTGGGAGGACTTATCCGCCCGCTTCTTCCCGGTCCTCTTCCAGGAGCCGCTTATTGATATCGATGGCCGCTGTTGCGCCTTCACCCGCAGCGATCACGACCTGGTCCTGGCCCGTGTTCAGGGGGCCGACAATGTACAGCCCGCGCAGTGAAGACTCGTACTCGCTGTTGGTCACATATTTGAATTGCCGGGCGTCCTTCCTGAGCGACAGGCCTTTCAAAAAAGAATCGTTCAGTCTGATCCCGAAGGAAGCCATGACCATTTCGCAGAAAATGATTTTTCCGTTCTCAAGCTCCAGCCCCTCCATAACCTTGTCCCCGACGATACGCATGGGTCTTGAGTCGACAACTTGAATCCCCTCCTCTGCGAGCACTTCAATATATGACCGGGGAAGGCTGATTTGATAGGGAATAAAGGTAATATATTTTGTAAACAGCTGCTTCATGGCCAGGGCGAGGTTTACGGCAGTGAGCGAGTCCCCGGTAACCACGAGCTTCTTGTTCGTTGTCCGGTAGCCGTCGCAATCCACGCAGGTAAGATAGCTTGTTCCCAGAAAACGATGGGCCTGCTCAATGGGCGGAAAAATGTCCGAAACCCCCGTTGAAATGATCACATACCGCGACCTGTATGCCGCCTGCGCGGTGGAAACGACGAAGAGCTCATTTTTAGCCACACTCGTCACCAGGCCTGTTTCTATCCGCACGTTGAAGCTTGACGCCTGTTCAAGCCCGCGTCGTATGATCTCAGCCCCCGAAATTTGGCGGTGGGTCAGGACATTTTCTATGAAAAGCGCGTGGCTTGTCCTCCCTCCGCCGCGATCGATCAGCAAAACAGCCCGATTGTAGCGGCCAAGGTAGATGGAAGCCTGCAATCCGCCCGGTCCCGCTCCGATGACGATGCAGTCAAAAATAATGTTTTCCCTTTTCGCTGAAAGGGGAACGGTTTCCATGAATCTCTCTCCCGGCACTAAAGGGTGTTGAGATACGCGATGAGGTCGTTCATTTCGTCAGCCGAGGATAAACAGGGATAAAAGCGTTATATCGTCACAAATCGACCTCGGAAAGAAAGAGAGCGACGTGCGGCGCCCCGCGATATTATCCGCGCGCTTCACCCTGCGCCCGTCAGCAGCCCGCGGGTTTTCTGAAGAACGTAGCCACGTTTTTGCCGTCTTTGGTGATGTATTTGACCTTGACATCATCGTCCACCTTGATCCGTTTCTCGGCAAGTTTGGCAAGGGTAGCGGCGTCTTCCACCGTAATCACAACCTCATGGCCGTCATAGGTGGAAATCACTACGGTGTTCGTTGTGAGATCTATGCTCTTGACCGTGCCGTTGGCCTTTTCCTCGGCCGCCGCTGCGCCGGCGAGAATTATCAGGGCAAGTACCGCCCAGAGCAGCATAATGGTCGATTTCATCTTTATCTTCATGGTCCCTCCTTAATGCTTGAAAGTCCCGTTCTCGTACGCCTTCTTTATCATAGTATACCGCTTTCCATCCTTCATATCCGGAAGGGAAAAGTCGCCCTTGATGATCCAGGCGCCCTTCAACGGCGCAAGTCCGCCGGGCAGGGCGCCGGCTTCATCTTTGAAGTCCACGACGCGCAGCCCTTTTTTGTCGGCGATGATCGTATATTCTCCGTTTTCGACGTCCTTGTACGAACCCCCGGAAAATTTTACCGTTCTCCTCTGAGAGCGCGAGGCATGGCAACTATCGCAGGTCCTCGCTTTTCCCGTGCCATGGGCGACCCGGTCGAGATTGAGCCAGACCATTACATCCCGGTCTTTATCGTCAAGGTTTTTCACGAGCCCGGTTACTGCGTAAGAATCGTTCGAGAAATAGCGCCGCTGGATGTCCGAATCGGGCCTGTTTCTGAACAGGGGCCTGTGCGATATTTTTACCTCCCCGGCCCTGACGTTTCCCGATATGTGAGGCACAACATGCACCGGGATCCACATGCTCTTCGGATTTTTTATCAGGACAGGCTCTGTCGCGCCTGTCAGATAGTCCTGGATCCTCGTTAGCGGATTTTCCCTCCCTTTCATTCCAACCGCCGACCAGAAGTTGAAGGCATAACCGCCGATCAGCGCAGTATGACAGGAGGCGCAGTCCACATTTTTATGCGGTCCCTGGTCATGGGCTTTGACAACCAGGGCGTGACATTTGCCGCACATGACCCCCCTTCGGAAGTCCCCGTGAAAGCCGGTCTCCGTGTTCGGCTCATGGCAGTCAGTACATGCGATATTCTTCAGCATATGGATGTCCGTCTTTTCCTTCAGTACAGCCGTTCCCTCGGGGCCGGCCTGCGTGAACTCTCCCCTCAGATATCCGTCGCCCCGCCTTCTCTCAAGAGGTCCCGCGTGGCAACTGAACGATCTTCCTCCTCCGTAGCAGGCAAGCGGCGAGGGTTTTTTTATAAAGGTATGGTGTCCGTCGCCTGGGTTGTCCGCGCTCTTCTTCCGGATATCGAGGTGGCAGTCGAGGCAGCCCACATGACACTGGTTGCAGGTCCGCTGGGAATTATATGCGTCTTTCTCGGTAAGTTGCATTGTCGAATGTTCATTGTACTGCCTGATATTGTCATCGCCAAAGCGATCCTGATTCGGCTTGGACAGTGCGCCCACCCACAAGCCACAGCTCTGCGGTCCGGTCTTTCCCGTCCAGTAGCGGTACTGGCTCTGGGTATGCGCTCCGGCTCCCCCGCCCATGGGACTCTTCAGAAAACTCCCGACTATTTCAGCGTGACATTTCCCGCAGGTCTTTTCGGCGATTACCGGATTGAAGGCAAGTGTGCCGTCGTTCTTATCATGGTATATGATGAGTTTATAATCGGGATTGTTCTTGAGAAGGCCGTCATACAGACGCTTGGGAACAAGCCGCGTCGCCCGGTCGTCTCCTCTCGGTTCAAGGTCCGGCCAATCCTTCAAGTCGTCGGGACCCATGCTGCTTCTGGTTGCCGCCTCCCACGTCTTCTGCCTGATAGCCCTTACCGTGAGCATCCCGCGGTGGGCCTCCTCTTTTGAGACCGCCGATCGATTGACGAGATGGCAGTCCGAGCAGGCCGCGGCCATGCGGGTCTGTGCCTGGACCTCGGTATATGTCAGTGCGAACTGGAGGCCCCCGGATCCCGTCATTTTTTGGGCGTCCCCGTGACAATTCACGCACTCTTCCCCGGCGTCGGCATACCGGTCCGTTCCGAAGATCAACAGCAATGTAAAAAGAAGCCGTCCGGATATTCTCATAGCGATTGCCCTCCAAAAGCATGCATCATGGCAGCCATATATTTGAGTATACCAAAAACATCTCAGAAGGCGTTTGTCACCCAATAGCCTGCTACTATAGGATTCTTGATTTTCATGCGAATTCTCTGGACTATTAATCACCTTTCTATCAATGCCTCCGGAAGAGTCATTCCCTGATCGGTCCCGGAGAAGAACGAAAGAAGAACGAAAGATTGATGATTCGCATGTTTGGTGCTATTATTGGTTTATTCGCGATTCCGTCAACTGATGTGCGTCGCGCGCCAGGGAGGTCTGCATGCGTGAAGATATATCAAGAAGAAAATTCATGGTCCGCGCGATCATCAGCATCTTCGTTTTCATCGGAGCGGCCCTTGCGATACCTCTCGGCGGGTTCGGCATCCTTCCCGCGTTGCGGAAAAAGGACGGGGGTTGGAGCGATGCCGGTACGGTCGGCGACCTCGCGGTGAATGAGCCGCAGGAAAGGAGGTTCTTTCAACTCGTCAAGAGCGGGTGGCTGGAGGAAAAACAGGAACGTTCCATCTGGATCGTGAAGAAAGAGGATGGGCGGCTCGTCGCCTTTTCGCCGAACTGCCCGCACCTTGGGTGCGGCTACCGGTGGTCTCCCGTGGACAAGCTCTTCAAGTGCCCCTGCCACGGCAGCGTGTTTGACCTCGACGGCAGGGTGTCCGGCGGGCCGTCGCCACGGTCGCTCGATACGCTTGAGACCAGGGTGGAGGACGGAAAGGTCCTGGTGAAGTTCGAGGTATTCCAGCTCGGCATCGGGAACAAGGTGAGAGCGTGATCCGGACATATTGCACAAGGAGGCCTGATGTTCTTCGCATTACTCGACTGGCTTGACGAAAGAATAGAGATCCGAAAGCTCTGGAAAATATTCGCGGACCGTCCCATTCCGGGGGGTTCAAGCTGGTTCTACGTGCTCGGGGCGACGCTGGTGTTCATCTTCACGGTCCAGCTGGCAAGCGGCATATGTCTTGCCCTCTATTACGCGCCCACGCCTGATCACGCGTATGCCAGCGTCAAATATATCCAGAACGAAGCGCCCCTGGGAAGTTTTGTCCGCGGTCTGCACCACTGGGGCGCAAGCTTCATGATGATTATTGTCGCGCTTCATATGCTCCGGGTCTTTGTTTTCGGATCGTATAAAAAACCGCGCGAGCTCGTCTGGATTCTGGGCGTCGGCCTGATAGCCCTGGTCGGTGGTTTTGCATTCACGGGTTATCTTCTGCCCTGGGACCAGAAGGCGTACTGGGCCACGGTGGTCGGCACGAATGTCGCCGGCACCGTCCCTGTTGTCGGCGGCCTCCTGCTCCGGATCGTGCGGGGAGGTACGGAACTCGGGAACCTGGCGCTCAGCCGCTTCTTCGCGATCCATACCTATATCCTGCCGTGGTCCCTGGCGCTCCTGGCGGGACTTCACATATTTCTGCTGGAGAAGGCGGGCCCCGGAGGGACGTGGGACGCGTCCGCGAAGGACCCTGATAAAGCGGAGCCGCTTTTTCCAAACCAGTTGTTCAGGGACTCGATTTTTATTCTGATGATCTTTATCGCTCTTGCGGCGCTTGCTGTATTTTATCCAGCGCCGCTCGAGCCCCAGGCGGACCCCACGGACAGCACCTACAACCCGAGACCCGAGTGGTATTTCTATTTCGTGTTCCAGATGCTCCGAATCTTTGAAGGGAAACTTGAGGTGATCGGGACCATTGTTCTTCCCGCCATTGCGGTCACCGCGCTCGTCCTGCTGCCGTTCCTTGACCGCAGGCAGGAGCGGGCGCCGGGGGGACGAAAAATAATGATGCTGGCCGCAGGCCTGACGGTCTTCTGCGTCTGCGTTCTTACGTTCATGGGCGCCCGTGCGCCGATCGTGAATGCGCCGGCGGTAACGTCGCCGTCGGTGCTCGCCGGGCGGCTGCTCTATAACAAAAACGGATGCAGCGCATGCCACAGCATTCACGGCAAGGGGGGGAAACTGGGGCCCGAGCTTACACACGTTGGAAACAGGCGTGACGCGGACTGGCTGCTCCGTCACTTCAAGGACCCGCAGGCGCTGTCGCCGGGCTCGATCATGCCGAAGGTTCTGCTGCAGGAAAAGGAATTGCGGGAACTGACGGATTATATGGGTAGTTTAAAGTAACGCGGTGATGCGTTTGAGGGGTTTATATCAAGGCTTCTAAGTAAGCTTGTTGTCCATGATGGCGACAAGCTTTCTCCAGTCGAAGGTTTGCAGGTTCATGATCTGGGCGCGGATGAGCCTGATCGCCCTGGCGAGGTCTCCGTCGGGCTTCATGTTGTAGAACGGCAGCACGGCGGCGAATACCCGGTCAGTGTAGCCGGGAAGAGGAACGAGCACATCCTCCCGACGGGTATAATAGGGGTCTTCACCGGTTGCGCAGGGGGCGGTGAACACATTGAACTGCCTGCACCCGAGGGGCCTGACGGGATGAATTGAGCATGCGCCGTCGATCAGAAAAGGGCAGGGGGACGCCGCGTTGTGGTTTACGAGACGGCTTCTCAGGATGTCCCGAGCGGGCCCTGTCAACTTCTCCGAGACGTGCCAGTATATTCCGACCAGCTCATGGGGATAGAACGGAAGGTCTTTTTGGTGCTCGCAGCAGTTGCCGCAGCCTTTTCCGCAGGCCAGTTTCTTCTTCTGCTTTTTTTCGGCTTCCCGTATCGCGACAGCCACGCCCGTGTCTGCAATAGCATAGGCATCGAGCAGCAGGGTAAGCCACGGGAGCCGCTTCTCGTCGTCAGGAAAGCGAAGCCGTCTCGAAAGACCGCCCGTATTCTTCTGTGCTTTATTCACGCTGAACTCCCAACCTTGAACTCTGTACTCTGTGCTCTGTCCTCTGTACTCTGTACTCTGTCCTCTGTCCTCTGTACTCTGTACTCTGTACTCTGTACTCTGTACTCTGTACTCTGTACTTCCTATCCCACCTTCAGCAGCTCGGGGTTCGTATGGGGTATGAACACCGCGCCCAGATATTCTTTCATGAACTCCGGGTCGTCCTGCATGGGCTTATATGTGATTTTTTCGGCGATGGCATTGATCGTCTCAATGAGTCCGCTGTCGGTAAGCAGCAGACGCGCCCCGTCGAGAGAAGAGTTTCCAAGCGGCTTCACGATGTCCGCGGGCCAGTTCGGCAACAGGCCGATGCCGACGGCTTTCTTCGCATCAATTCCCGTGCCGAGCGCGCCGGAGACGTAAACGGCCCCGATGTCCGCAAACGATATGCCTACAGACCTGATAAGCGTGAGAAGCAGCGTGAACATCGCGGCCTTGGATTTCATAAAGTTCTGGATTTCATTCTGGGTGATATACAGAGCGTCGTGGCAATCGCAGGCGATCGAAAACGCCCTCTCTCCTTCAATGGTAGTAATGTGTTCTCCTTCCGCCAGGGTACCGCTCTTGTCGATCATCCCCGCCTGGTAAAGCTCATACAGCAGGCTGACCATGCCTGAACCGCAGATGCCTTCGGGCCTGGCCTGGTCAAAGGTCTTGCAGAAAATGTTCCCGCTTTTTATCTCGACATCGTAGACGATGCCCTTTTTCGCGCGTTTCCCGATCCGGATAATCCCTTCTTCGAGCGCGGGACCGGCCGCGCCCGCGCCCACGATCAGCCAGTCACGGTTCCCGATAACCACCTCGGCATTCGTGCCCACGTCGATCAGTATGGAGATCCGGTCCGTTTGCGCCATTCCCGACACGAGGATGCCGGCGGTGATGTCGCCGCCCACGTAGCTTCCCGCGTTCGGGAAGATGTAGATGACCGCTTCGGGGCTAATGTCGATGGATAGCTCCGACGCCGTGAAAAAGCCGGGCGCCCGGACCACGGGCAGAAAAGGATCTACCGGTATCGTGCTGATGTCGAGCCCCAGGAAGAAATGGGTCATCACCGTGTTTCCAGCGACGGTCATTGCGTGGAGTTCCCGCGTGTTGACCCCGGCTTCGCGGCAGAGGTCGAAGATCAGCCCGTTGATCCCGTTCAGGAGCACTTCATAGACTTCCTCGCTGTTTCCCGACATGGTCCGGTGCATGCGGGTCATGATGTCGCTTCCGAATTCGACCTGGGGATTTTCCCGGCTTTTCAACAGAACATCCTTCCGGCCGATATTATCGTACAGCAGGGCGACCAGATTGGTTGTCCCGAGATCGAGGGCGACTGAGAAGGACCTCTCAATGCCGAGGTCGATAAGTTTGAGACCGGCAGGGGTCTTTCCGATGATGCAGGACAGGGGTGCGTCGGTATTTACCAGAGCGGGGGCGCGTTTCAGCACCGAAAGCGGGATATTGATCGGTCCAAGCCCCAGCGTGTCCCTGATCCGCTGATCCTGGGCCCTGCGGTCGTTGTCGGACGGCAACGGCAGGCTGATGGTTTTTTTGAAGATAAATGTAGTCATATGTTTTGTTGTCATTCCCGAACGCTTTTATCGGGAATCTGGTTTTGAAATAGGAACGAATAGACGCCATATCTCCGATTAATACACTCGGAGATGACGTCCTAAGAAAAGATGGTGACAACTATTAGCGCATTATGAATAACACACGGGGGCAATGTTGTCAACCCCGTTATTGCATAATTTCTTTTTGATTATCATAAAAGAATTGCATCAATGGTGATCATCCTTTATGCAACTGAAGGTTATTCGACCTTGCCTTTTCAAGGAGTCTATACTATGATTTAGCTGTCAAATAAGCGCAGGTGACTTTCTTTCTTCCCATGAAGGAGCAACTGGTTATCGCGATGAACGAGCAAGCCCCAAGCGGCGCCCTCTCCCGAAACAGCGCGCTCGCGCTGTTCGCAGGCCTGATAGCCGCCGGCCTCGTTGCCAATCATTTACCTTTCAACCTGTTTTTCGGCATCCAATTTGTCTTCGGCAGTGTTTTTACAATGCTGGCGTACCAGAGGTTCGGCCTGCGACGCGGCGTGCTCGCCGGTTTCCTGATCAGCGCCGTTACCTGCGCTTTCCATGGCCATCCTTATGTCATCGCAATCATGACCGCCGAAGTACTGTTCGTCGGCCTGCTCGGCGAACGCAGGAAGATAGACCTTGTTTCCGCTGATGCTCTCTATTGGCTGCTCGTCGGCATTCCATTGGTCTTTATATTTTCCTCCGGCGTCAAGCATCAGCCCGCGCATCCCGCGCTAATCGACATGATGCAGCAGGCAGTGAACGGCATCGCCAATGCGCTTGTCGCCCGGCTCATCTTCATGTTGCTCGCTACTCGCTTTCGGAAGGCCCTGTTCTCTCTTCAGGAAGTGTTCTTTGACTTTCTGGCCCTAACCGTGCTCGCCACTTCGGTGCTGCTCCTTATCAACCTGAGCAGGAATGAATTGGCTGATATGGACCGCTCTATCCGCGGGTCAATGGAGCTGGCCAGGCAGCGGATGACGGGCCATCTGGATACAAGGCTGACAGGCAATATTCACACGCTCGTCTCGATAGCCGGGATCGCGGAAGCAAGCTCACTTCCTTTGATGCAGCGTAGTCTCGAACAGGTCCGCGCCATGAACAGCGACTTCCTCAGGATCGGCCTGCATGATAAGCACGCTACGGTCATTGCCTGCTCCCCGCTTATTGATGAGCTCGGGAAACCCATCAGGGGAATACATTGCGCAGACCGTTCGTTCATTCCCGTCTTGAAGCGGGACCTCAAGCCAATGCTCTCGGATGTAGAACCGGGGGGATTCGGAGCTCGCCGTCCCCGGGTCGCTATTCTTGCGCCTGTTGTTTCCCGGGAAATTTTTTCCGGATTTGTCGTCGGTGTCCTGGAACTTGATCGGTTAAAAGGACCCCTTGTGCTGGCCGCAAAAGGACAGATGGTGCAAGGCCTGCGTTTCATGCTGGTTGACCGGAACAACAAAGTCATCGTTACAAACCGGGATGATCTGAAGATCATGGAGCCGTACGACCGTGGTCCCGGAGATCTGCGGCAGTTGGGCGGGGGGATCTTCGAATGGTTGCCGGAGAAACGGAAGCAAGGTTCGTCACCGGAGCGATGGGAACGGTTGGTCTATCTGTCCGAGAATGCGATAGGCAATGGATCAGGGTGGAAGCTGGTCCTCGAACTGCCGATCTCCCCCCTCATGCAGAATCTCTATGCGCATTATACCGCCTATCTGACAGAGATATTCATCCTACTGCTGCTGGTGCTGGGAATCGCGCGGTTGTTGAGCCGCGGCGCGTCGGTTGCGCTGGAAAAGCTTGCAAAACTATCATCGAATATGCCGGCCAAATTGACGTCCCTTGAGAACCTCGTCTGGCCGGAGACGGCGATCAGGGAAACCGGCAACCTGATTCACAACCTCAGGGACATGTCCCAGGTCATCGCGTTGCAGTTCTTCAGAATCAGCGAATTGAATGCGTCTCTTGAGAAGCGGATCAACGAGCGCACTCGGGAGCTCGCGGAAAGCGAGGAACGCTTCAGGAGCATGTTCGAGAAGGTCCATGTGGTCGCGCTGGTCATCGATCCTTCGGACGGGTCGATCGTGAACGCAAATTCCGCCGCATCGGCGTTCTACGGATGGACGCGGGACGAGCTGCGCGCGAAGAGGATTTCGGAGATCAACACGCTTTCTCCCGGTGCCATCCAAAAAGAAATGGCCGCGGTCAAACAGGAAGAACCAACGTACTTTCTTTTTCAGCATCGCCGCGCAGACGGCTCGGTCAGGGATGTAGAGGTTTATTCGGGTCCGATCCAGGTCGGCGGCAAGACACTGCTCTATTCGATCATTCACGACATTACGGACCGCAGACGGATGGAAAAGGCGCTGCGCGAGAGCGAAGAAAAGTTCCGGGACCTCTTCAACAACTCGGAAATCGGCATGTTCAGAACAAAGCTTGATGGAACGGAGATCCTGGAGATGAATCAGAAATTTCTCGATATCTTCGGACGGGCGAGGGAGGAGATGCAGGGCGCGGCCTCGGCGATCCACTGGGCGGACCCGGTTGAGCGCGACGAGATGGTCAGAAGGCTGACCGCCGAGGGCCGCGTGTCGGGGTTCGAATGCAAGATGCTGGACAGACGGGGAAATGTGATAAACTGCCTGACCTCCCTGCGGCTCTATCGGGAACAGGGGGTCCTGGAGGGGAGCCTTATCGACATTACCGACCGCAAGCTGGCCGAACAGGCCCTCGAAGAAAAAACCCGTCAGCTCACGGAACTGACCAGGAACCTCGAAGAGCGAGTCAGGGAAGAGGTCGCCCTGCGCAAGAAGAACGAGGACATCGTGGTCCAGCAGTCGAAGCTCGCCGCCATGGGCGAGATGCTCGGGGCCATCGCCCATCAGTGGCGGCAGCCGCTTAACGCGCTCGGGTTGATCATCCAGAACCTGAGGGACGCTCACGCCTACGGAGAACTGGAACCGGGGTACGTGGAGCAGGCAGCGCAGAAGTCCATGGCGCAGATCCAGCGCATGTCCACGACCATCGACGACTTCCGGAACTTCTTCCAGCCGGACAAGGAAAAGGCCGCTTTCGACGTCATGCAGGCAGTCGGCGACGTGCTGGCCCTGTTCTCGGCGCAGCTGACGGCGAATGATATCGGTTTTCGTTTGATTTGTCAAACACATGGAAAAACGTTCGACAAGGTCGAGGACATCGTCGAATGCGCGGACAAACGCATATTGGGATATCGGAATGAGTTCGAGCACGTCATCATGAACCTGATCAACAATGCCCGCGAGGCGATCATCGAGCGGCGGGCCGGCGGCGGAGCCGGTCGGGAGCGGGGAATGATCTCCTTTGTTTTTAAAAATGTGGAAGCAAGGGTTAGAATAGAGGTGAGTGACAATGGCGGCGGGATTGAGCAGAAAATCCTCGGACGGATCTTCGAGCCCTATTTTACGACCAAGGACCCCGCAAGGGGCACCGGCCTGGGATTGTACATGTCCAAGGTGATCATCGAGGACCATATGCAGGGCAAGCTGGCCGCCAGGAACAGTGGACAGGGTGCCGTCATTACCATCGAGCTGCCGCAGACTGGGGAAGGGGCCAAAGCATGAACGAACAAAAACCGTACGATCTGCGGATACTCTACGTGGAGGACGAAGCCGTCACCCGGGAGGAAATAGCGCTCTTCCTGGCGCGCCGTTCACGTGAGGTCATCACGGCGACGAACGGCGCGGAAGGGCTGGAACTATTTCGCCGGGAAAAGCCGGAAATCATCGTTACCGACATCAGGATGCCGGTCATGGACGGGCTGAAGATGGCGAGGGCGATCCGGGAAGAGAGCAAAGGGGCGCTCATGATCGTTACCACGGCGCACAGCGACACCCAATACATGCTCCAGGCCATCGACATCGGGGTGGACCATTACGTGGTCAAGCCGGTAAGCGTTGAAAAGCTGGAGCGCGCGCTCGATAAATGCGCGGAGATCGTCGAGTACCGCAGGACGCAGAAGAGCCATTTCGTTGAACGGGAGAAGTTGATTGCCGACCTTCAGAAAGCGCTGGCAGAGATCAAGACCCTGCACGGCATCCTGCCGATCTGTGCGTCCTGCAAACGGATCCGTGACGACAAGGGCGCCTGGCAGCAGTTGGAAGCCTATATCAGCGAGCACACGGACTCGCAGTTCAGCCACGGCCTGTGCCAGGAATGCGCGAAGAGGCTCTATCCAGAGTATTACCGGGAAGAAGATCATAAAACAGGACATTGACCGACGGATGAGGAAAAAGAAGCGGGGAGGAACCGTTAAATGACAATGCGGGTAATTATCTGTTTATTTCTGATTTTGACGGGGTCTTCTACCCTGTCGCTGGCCGGGACGAGCGGGGCTTCCGGCATGTTCAATCAGGGCGATATGAGCATGTCGATCTTGCTCGGCAATGATATGGCCTTTGACCGCTCCTATACCGTACTCGGCCTCGGCTATGGTTACTATATTCTTGACGGTCTCCAGGCGGGGTTCGACGCGGAGGTCTGGTCTGGAGGCGCCCGCGGAATCGAGCGGGTCAGTCCTCAGCTCAGATATGTCTGGAACGCGGCCGGGGCGGCAAAACCATATGCCGGTCTGTTCTACAGCCGAACTTTCATTGAGCGGTACCGGGACAATGATACCGCCGGACTTCGCGGCGGTGCATTTTTCGTCACCGGCGGAAGAGCATACGTCGGCGCGGGGCTGGTTTACGACAATCATCTCAATTGCGACAGGAATGTTTACTCATCCTGCGTGGACGTCTACCCGGAGGTGTTTGTTCTGGTGGTCTTTTGAGGCGGCGGGAAATTTGCGGATACTTGCGCCGTTCTTCCGGGAGAGAGGAATTTCTATAATGCTGCCGACAATCGATTATGGTTTATGTAAAGGCTGCGGCGCCTGCGCGGAACTGTACCCCCTGCTTTTCGAAATGAGGGACGACAAGGCCTGGCTCATAAATGGCGCGAAGTTCGATCACGTGTCATACCCCAATGTTCCTGTTGTTTGCCCATATCGCGCCATCACGATCGAGTAGCTGCCGTCGGGCTCCATCTGTTCAAGCCTTCGCTTTATGAGGCCATTGTTCGTTGTTGCAATAAGTTTCATTGACATCGCGGGAAACCTATATATAATTACAATTATACATCAGTTGGCGTCGGCGGGAGACCTGGATGAGAAAACGGAGAGTGATTGTCATTGATGATGAACCGATCATCATAAGCATGTTCAAATTCTTTTTCTCCCGGAGGAATTATGAGGTGTTCCCCTATGCGGAGCCGATGACCTGCTCTACCTTCAATGGAGGCTTTGATGAATGTGTCATGAAAGCTCCCTGTGCTGATGTCCTCGTCACGGATTTTAACCTGCCGGGCATGAATGGTCTGGATCTGCTCAGGAAACAGTTGGAGAGCGGATGTAAAGTGCCGATAAAAAATAAAGCGGTGATCTCCGCGTATGTTGATGAAGATACTGCTGAGAAGATCAAAGAGCTTGGATATGCGTATTTCGAGAAGCCTATTGACCTCGACGCTTTTTCAGAATGGCTCGTGGAATGTGAGCAAAGAACGGACCTGTCTCAGCCGTTGGACTGCACGAGGCATGAACCGCGACATAAGAGCCAGCATAAAATCCGGTATCGGACCGATCAATCCCAGGAAATTTATCACGCGTCCACCATTAATATAAGCGACAACGGTCTCTGCCTCACTTCGGACGTCCCCCTTGTTAAAGAGCAGAAAGTATGGCTCCATACGGAACTTCCTCTTCCTCATTCAATGGCGTTGGTTTGCTGGGTAAGCAGAACGACGGACGGGTCGTACCTTGCCGGGTTGCGATGCTGTTAGCTGAAGGCCGCCGCGTTGAATGAATTTCCCTTATTAGCCTCCCTTAATTATCTTCTCTAAACCTACCGTGCGGCGCATCTGCCGCGGGATTGTTCGGGCAATAAAGCTATAATTACAATTATCATATAAAGTAAATATATGGCTTGACTTACAGGTAAATCGTCCTATACTAAGCATGAAATACACCCCGCCGCCACGGCATTAAGCGCAGGAATTGTCCCTTGAGAAAACGAAGAATCATTGTTTTCGATGACGAAGAGCTCATCGTAAAGCTTCTTGAAGAGTATTTATCGTCGATAGGCTATGAGGTGTTTGCCTATACCACGCCTGTTATCTGCCCCGTCTATGGTGAAAATGCCGAGGTCTGTATCAGGCCTTGCGCCGATGTCATCATCACCGACCAGAAAATGCCCCGCATGAGCGGATTGGAACTGCTTCAGGAACAGAACGGAAGAGGATGCAGGCTGCCAATAAAGAATAAGGCGCTGATCTCGGGGTTCATTGATGATGAGCGCCAGAGGTTGGTGAAGGAGGTGGGGTGCGCTTTTTTTCAGAAACCCTTCTATTTCACGGAGCTCCAGGCCTGGCTGGCGGATTGTGAAACAAGAATGGACCTGACTCTGCCGCTGTTTATCAGGAGAAAAGAGAAGCGGTATCCCATTTCACTTGAAATTAACTATTCGCTCCATGATAATAGACGCCTTTTGGAAGGCGTCGCCGTAAACATCAGCAACACCGGTCTTGGTCTCAAACACAAGAACCTCCTCGTAAAGAATCAAAAGGTGCTGCTCCATACGCCTCTTCCGGTCGCTTCCAACTCCGCTACGGTGTGCTGGACCAGCGCCCTGGATGACGGTTCGTATCTGGCGGGGCTGAATTGCAGCTGAGCCCTGTCCCTTCATTTCTTCCTTGAATTTATCCGCAAACGATACTATCATCATTATCAGCTACCCGGTTATTCTGTTTCCATTCCCAAACCGCCACGGGTATAATTCGTTTGCAGGATATTTACCAGGTTGCAGGGGCGCACATGAAAAAAACAGACAGGCCTTATCGCAAAAAGAGCGCCGGATCCAGGACGCCGCCGCGCGCCAAACACGCCCAATCGGAAGACAGCAGGCATGGACGCAGATTAGCCGGTCCCACCGTGACGTCCGTGACGCCCTCTCAGATAGAAGCGCGATTCCGGGCCATCTTCGAACATTCCCGGGACGCCATCGGAGTTTCAAAGGCCGGGATCCATGTATGCGTGAACCCCGCATATCTTGACCTGTTCGGATATCCCCGCGGGACGGAGCTTGCCGGCAAACCGGTCCTTGACCTTATTGCCCCGGAAAGCCGCGATCAAGTCAAGGCGCACATTTTTCGCCGCATGCAGGGGGAGGCCGTGCCGTCGATTTATGTAACGCGCGGCCTCCGCGCGGACGGAGCTTCGTTCGATATGGAGGTCAGCGTTTCCGTATATCAGGAGAACGAAGAGGACCACACCCTAGTGATCCTGCGGGACATCACCGACCGAAAGCGGGCCGAACATGAGCTCGCTGAACGCGGCGCCATGCTGGAGCAGATCATGGACACCGCCAGCGTGGCGATCGGCCTGGTGGACAAATCAGGCCGCATAACCCATGCCAACAGGCGCATGGCAGAGATGTTCGGCTGTTCGATGGAGGAACTCGTCGGGAGCGAGTATGTTGACCATGTGCACCCGTCGGAGCGTGAGACCGGACGGCGGAATATGATGGCCCTGCTGGCGAGCAAGATTCCTTCCGTGGACCTGGAACGGCTCTACTGGCGGAAGGACGGAACGCAGTTCTGGGGGCATCTTGCCTGCCGGCGGTTCCACGACGCGCGCGGCAACGAGCTTGGACTGATAGGCGTTATCACGGACATCAGCGAACGCCATAAGTCTGAAATGGCGCTGAAAAAGAGTGAGGAGAAATACCGACGCCTCTATAATGAAACTCCTGTCCTGCTCCATTCCATAGACCGGAACGGGATCGTGGTCGAGGTGAACGATCACTGGCTCACGACAATGGGCTATGAGCGCAAGGAGGTGATCGGGAGAAAAGTCACGGATTTTTTTACCGCCGCATCGCGAACGTATGCCCGGGAGGTCATCCAGCCGGAGTTCTTCCGCACCGGCGTCGCCAGAGATGTCGCGTATCAGTTTGTAAGAAGAAACGGAGATGTGCTGGACGTGCTTCTTTCGGCGACCGCGGAACGGGACGCCGCGGGCGCCATTGTCCGATCCCAGGCGGTGATTGTGGACATCACCGAACGGAAACAGGCGGAATCGGCGCTGCGCGAGAACCAGGCGCGGCTCGACCTTGCGCTGCAATCGGCGCACATGGGCGTATGGCGCTGGGAGCTCGGGGAGAACAGGCGCTATTTCGACGAACTGACCTGCCGGCTGCTGGGAATCGAAGCCGCGACGTTCACCGGGGCAGAGGATGAGTTTTTCCAGGCTGTGCATCCCGAGGACCGCGAGAAGGTCAAGGCGGCGATCGGCCGGACCCTTGCGCAGGATGCGCCTTACGAGCCGTCGTATCGCGTCGCCTGGCCTGACGGAAGCGTCCGTCATATCACGGCCCGCGGCAGGCTGGTACGCGACGACCGGGGACGGTCCGTGAGAATCAACGGCATCCTGTGGGACGTCACGGAGCAGCGCCTCCTTGAGCAGGAACTTATCAAGAACCAGAAACTCGAATCCATCGGCACCCTTGCCGGCGGCATCGCCCATGACTTCAACAACCTGCTGCAGGGAATATTCGGATACATCTCCCTGGCGAAGAGCAACATTGACCGGAAGGACAAGGCAGTCGCCATGCTCGATCAGGCGGAGCAGGCGCTGCACCAGTCCGTGAACCTGACCTCCCAGCTCCTGACGTTCTCCAAGGGCGGAAAGCCGATCAAAAAGCCAATCGCCCTCGGATCGCTGATCGAGAACTCCGTGAAGTTCGCCCTGAGCGGGTCACGCGTCGTCGCGGAGTTTTCCATCGCCGCTGATCTGCGTGCCGTCGAGGCTGATGAGGGACAGCTGGGACAGGTGCTCCAGAATATCGTGCTGAATGCCGACCAGGCAATGCCGCTGGGCGGCACGATCACGATCAGGGCCGGGAATGTTCCGGCATCCGGCCTGCCGTCCAGAATGATCAACGCGGAAGGGATGATCGTGGCCATCTCGGTGCAGGACCAGGGGACAGGCATTCCCCCGGAGCATCAGTCCAGAATATTCGACCCCTATTTCACCACCAAGGACAAAGGCAGCGGCCTGGGTCTCGCAACCTCCTACTCCATCATCAGGAACCATGGCGGCGCGATTACCGTGTCCTCGGAACTGGGCAAGGGATCGACGTTCACCCTGTATCTCCCCGCCTCCGCGGCATCGGCAGAGAAGGCGGAACCTTCCCGGGAACGCACAACCGCGCGCAAGGGACGGATCCTCGTCATGGATGATGAGAAGGTCGTGCGGGAAGTCGCCGGCGAGATCATTCGCTCGCTCGGGCATGAAGTCGCCCACGCGGAGCATGGTGAATCCGCGGTGCGGCAGTGCGAGCAGGCCATGAAAGAAGGCAGGCCCTTCGATGTCGTGATCCTCGACCTGACGATACGGGGCGGCATGGGCGGCGTCGATGCCGCGGCCAGGCTGCATGAACTCGATCCCCGGGTGAAGGCGGTCGTTTCGAGCGGTTACTCTGATGATGCCGTCATGGTGGATTACCTGCAGCGGGGGTTCAAGGCCTTTTTGAAGAAGCCCTATGATATCGATGATGTTTGCAAGGTGCTGAATGACGTGATGGAGTGAATGAGGCGCAGATCCCGTCCGTTTTTTTTGCGTCCCGATGCCGCTTTCACCTTGTCGATAAAACGCGCTTTTTGATATACTTACCAAAGCCATCCGATCAATCACACGCGCGTTCAAATCGGGGACCGGCTCCTGCTGGAGGCTCACATGGCAGTCAAGAAGCCAACAAATAAGGTCAACGCGAAAACCACCGTTGTCGTGAAGAAAACAACGTTCCGGACGCCGCGGCAAAGCCCGGAGAAAGCGGCAGCGCCTGGACCGCAAGAGACATCGCTCCTACTTAATGAAGCGGTTTATAAGCGGATCGTTGATACCATGGACGACAGCCTGACTGTCCTTGATGGGGAGGGGAACATTCTGTTCGCCAACAGCGCGGCTGTTCTCAATTTGTCCGACGCACGCTCAAATGTGGTGGGAAAGAATATTTCCCGCTTTATGCCGGCAGCGCAGGCAATAGTCAGAATAGAGCAATATCGCCGCGTTATTGCCACGGGCCGACCGCTCGAGCAGGAGGTCATGGTCACGCTTAAGGGTTCCGACCGATGGTTCCTCAATTCTCTTCGGCCCATTTCTTTTGGAGGCCATGCTGTTCCCGCGCTGGTGTCCAGTTCCCGGGACATCACCAAGCGCAAAAAAAACGAAGGCGCCTTGAAAAGCAGCGAAACGGAGCTGAACGAGGCCCAGAAGCTTGCAAAAATCGGCAGCTGGTCATGGAACGCCGCCGCTGATATGGTGGAATGGTCCGAAGAACTTTTCCGGATCAATGGACGTGATCACGCATTGCCCGCACCCGGTCTTGCAGAACAGCAAAAACTGTACACGCCGGAGAGCTGGGCGCAGCTGAAAGGCGCCATTGAGCATACCCTTGCAACGGGGAAACCTTATAAACTGGAGTTGCAGGTTTATCGCGCCGATGGAGAGCTGATCTGGCTTGCGGCGCGCGGGGAGGTAATTCAGGACGACAAGGGCGGTATTGTGGGGCTCAGGGGCACGGCACAGGATATCACGGAGCGCGTGAACGTCGAAGAAGAGCTTCACAAAGTAAGAACAGACCTGGAACTGTTTTTCTCCGTTGTCCCGGATTTGCTGTGCATAGCCTCGACAGACGGCTATTTCAAACACCTCAACCATGAATGGGAAAAGAGCCTCGGCTTCACCGTACCGGAGCTGCTGAGCAAACCGTTGGAGACCTGGATCCACCCTGACGACGTGGCGCAGACATATGCCGCGGTGGAACAGCAGACTAAGGGGAAACCGGTCGTTTCTTTTGTCAATCGCTATCGCCGCAAGGACGGGACGTATCGATGGCTGGAATGGAACGTTACGCCCGCATACGGAACACTGCTTTACGGCGCCGCACGGGACATAACCGAGCGCAAGCGTACGGAAGAAATTATTGCGGAAAGCAAACAACGGTTGTCCGAGGCGCTGGAATTTAATAAAAGCATCCTTAAAACATCGTCTATCGGCGTTTTGACATACGATAAAACCGGCCAGTGCATATACTCCAATGAAGCAGCCGCAAAGATAATCGGAACGAATGTTGCCGGCCTTTTATCGCAAAACTTCCATCAGATAGAATCCTGGAAAAAGAACGGAATGCACGAAGCGGCGCTGAGGGCGCTCCGCACGAATAAAGAGCAGCAATCGGAAGACCATATCATAACCACGTTCGGAAAGGACATCTGGTTAAGCCTGAGATACTCGACTTTTTATTCCGACGGTGAGCAGCATCTGCTGTTGCTTATCCAGGACATCACCGAGCGCAAGAAGCTCGAGGATACCCGGATGTTCCTGGTGGAATGCGGTACAAAAGGCGATGATTTTTTCCAATCGCTCGCGCAATACCTCGCCGGCAGCCTGAACATGGATTATGTCTGCATTGACCGTCTGGAGGGCGATCAGCTGACAGCACGGACAGTGGCTGTTTACTTCGACGGCAAGTTCGAGGACAACGTGTCATACACGCTCTATGACACGCCCTGCGGCGAGGTGGTGGGAAGGGATGTCTGCTGTTTTCCCGAAGAGGTGCGCCATCGTTTCCCGAAAGACACGGTTCTGGAGGACATGAAGGCGGAAAGTTACGTCGGTGTCACGCTCTGGAGTCATACCCATCAGCCCGTCGGTTTGATCGCCGTCATCGGACGGCGACCGCTGGAGGATAAGAGCCTTGCGGAATCCATTCTGATGCTAGCGGCCATCCGGGCCGCCGCGGAACTGGAACGCAAGCTCGACGAGGAGAAACTCAGGGAGAGCAATGAATCCTACCGGATCCTTTTTGACCAGGACCCCCTGCCAAGGTGGATCTACGACGTGGAAACGTTCAGCTTTCTTCTGGTGAACAAAGCCGCGCAGGCACACTATGGCTATACCATGGAAGAATTTACTTCCATGACGATCAAGGATGTCAGGCCTTCGGAGGATGTCGAAAAAATACTCAGCTTTTCAGCGAGGATCTCCGATAAGCCCGCTGTTTCCCATTCCTGGAAGCATCGGAAAAAGGATGGGAGCCTTATTGATGTCGACATCCACTCCCACCCCATAAGGTTCATGGGAAGGAAAGCGCGCCGGGTCCTTGTTAAGGACATCACCGAGCGAAAGCAGGCGGAGGAAAAGGTCCGCCGGAGCGAGTCATTTATCCGGAACATCCTCGACACCGTGGACGAGGGATTCATAGTCATTGACCGGGACTACCGCATTCTGACCGCAAATAAGGCATACTGCGGCCAGGTCGAAATGCCCTGTGATGACGTTATCGGAAAACGCTGTTACGAGGTCTCGCACAAAAAGCGCCAGCCCTGCTCCGCGGAGGGCGAAGACTGCGCCGCCCGGCAGGCGTTCGAGACCGGAACGCCCCGTACCGTGACCCATCAGCACCGTGACGCGCACGGGGGTGTGGTTTATGTCGAGGCCAAGTGTTTCCCGATCAAGGACGGCACGGGCGTGGTGACCTCGGTGATCGAGACGATCAACAACATCACCGAACGACACCTCCTTGAGGAAGAGCGGCTCAAGACGCAGAAGCTGGAATCCATCGGCACCCTGGCGGGCGGCATCGCGCACGACTTCAACAACCTGCTGCAGGGCGTGTTCGGCTACATTTCCATGGCCAGACTGACCTTCGACCAGAAGGAAAAGTCGCTAGCCATGCTCGAACAGGCGGAGAAGGCGCTCCATCAGTCAGTGAACCTCACGACCCAGCTCCTGACCTTCTCGAAGGGCGGTAAACCGGTCAAGAAGACGATGTCCCTGGCACCCGTTGTCGAGAACGCCGTGAAGTTCGCGCTGAGCGGGTCCCGCTCCGAATACCAGCTGAATATCGACCGGGAACTGTGGCAGGTGAACGGCGACGCGGGCCAGCTGGGTCAGGTGATCCAGAACATTGTGCTGAATGCCGACCAGGCCATGCCGCTTGGCGGTGTGGTAAAGATCTCCGCGTGGAACGCCGCCGCCGGAGACGCTTCCCTCCCTTCCTCGCTTGCACAGGGCAATTATATCGTCCTCACGATCGAGGACAACGGCGTCGGCATTTCGGAGCAATACCAGAGCAGGATATTCGACCCCTATTTTACCACAAAGGAGAAGGGGAGCGGCCTGGGACTTGCAACGTCCTACTCGATCGTCCGGAACCACGAGGGACAGATCCGGGTTTTCTCAACGGTCGGGAAAGGCACTGTTTTCAAGCTTTTCATTCCCGCGATGACCGTTAAAGCCGGGGCGGGGACGGCTGTACAGGCGGCCTTTTCCGCACCTTCGAGCGCCCGGATCCTGGCCATGGATGATGAAGCGATCATCCGGGACCTTACTAAAGAGCTTTTGCGCGCGCTGGGGAATGAGGTGGAGGTAGCCGCGCACGGTGAAGAGGCTCTGACCAGATACCGGGAAGCGGCCGGGGCCGGCAGGCCGTTCGATATTGTCATCCTCGACCTGACGGTGCGGGGAGGCCTGGGAGGTGTGGAAACCGTCCGAAAACTGCTTGAGTTCGACCCCGCGGCCAAGGCGGTCGTGTCGAGTGGTTACTCGGCTGATGATGCCATTGCGAACTACCGGGAGTACGGGTTCAAGGCGTTTTTAAAGAAGCCTTACAACGTGCAGGAATTACAGAACGTATTGCATGCACTGTCTGCGAAGTAGCGTATGATGAAAAATATCCTTTCCCTCATCAGCATCGCACTGCTGCTCGCATCCTGCACAGCCGGACACGGACCTTCTCCGGACCGCGCCGGCCGGACGCCGCAGTACTGCGACCTGTTCAACATGCCGACGAAGCCCTACCCGGCGATCGAACCCAGAGCGTACCTTGGGACCTATCTGGCCGTCGGTAAAGTGGAGCGGGCCCTGCCGGGCTGCGCGGAGAACCTCTTTATTCAGGTCGCAGGGATCATCAAGGGGACTCCGGCGGAGAAGGCCGGGCTCCTGGACAACGATATCATCGTGTCCCTGAACAATACTCCCACCTGCAACAATGCCGGGCGCGTAATATCGTCCTTTAAAGAATTTATCGAACAGCAGAAGATCGGCGTGCCCCTCCCCCTGGAAGTCCTCCGCAACGACCGGATGCTTGCCGTCACGGTCACGCTGGATGAGCAGCCTACCCATATCCAGCGGGAAGCGGAACACCCGGAGCTTGACTCCTGTCCGGAACGCGCCTCACTGCTTGAGAAGGCGTTGCGCGCTCAAAACGCCCTTCCTCTCTATGACACCCTCGTGAACGGACTCTACCGGAAATCGAACATTGTGCATAATCCGGGGTCAATACAATATGAAAAAAACGCACATCCTCTTCAACTGAACGAGGTGACCTATCTCATGCGCCATCCTCTTGCGGCGGGAGAGGCAGGCAAAGAGCTTTCACAGCGTGCCAGCGCGCCCCTTGAGGAAAAGAACTGGTCCCTCGATACGGTCGTCCAAAGAACAGCCTCTCTCCTTGATATCGTGATATCCAATGCCGCCGCGCCGACCGAGGCGACCTTCCCAGCATTGCTCCGCGGCATGGAGGAAACAAAGAAGAGGATCGACGAAGCGCTGGGCAGCCTGACGCTGGAGGAAAGGACGCTCCTGCAGAACACCGCGCGGGACATGGAGGACGACAAACAATGGAACGCGCTCCTCGCTGTCTCCCTGAAGATCGACCGCACAAAGTTCCTGGAGGCCTTTTCTCCGCTCCTTGCGTTTCTGACCCGCGACAATCTCGAACTCCTGAGACAGGACCTTGCCACCCGGTTCAGCAACAGCACGGGCCCCATCCTGTATGAAGCCCAAACATCCCTCGGCAAGGTGCTCGTAGGCGGTATCGGGCCGAACGCGTATACCGAGGACGCCGCGCTGATTCTTGACCTCGGCGGCGATGATCTTTACCTGAATAATGCCGGGGGCACGCGGCCGGGCATACCGGTTTCCCTGGTGATCGACTGGGGAGGTAACGACCAATATCTGGGCAGGGAGAATTTCTCCCAGGGCGCGGGGCTTCTCGGCGGCGGCTTTCTCATCGACCTCGGCGGAGACGATATCTTCACGTCGCATGAGGGAAGCCAGGGCGCGGGGTTCTGGGGCCTCGGCGTACTCTATCACGGCGACGGGAACAGCGTGTTCAGCGGGAGGAAATTCTGCCAGGGCGCGGGACAGATGGGCCTCGGGCTTTTGTTAAACCGAAACGGGGATGACAAATATCTCTGTTCCTTCGCGGGACAGGGACTGGGCCTGTTCGGCGGAGCAGGCCTTCTGGTCGACGGCGCGGGCAATGACCTGTATCAATTAGGCGGACTGGAACCGGATTTCCGAGACCCCGCGAAAGCGACGCAAAGCTTTGGCCAGGGCTTCGGCCTGGGCGCGAGGGCTGAGAAGGATATGTCCGGTGTGCCCGGCGGGACAGGCCTGCTCATCGATAAAGAAGGGAACGATGTCTATATCGCTGATTATTTCGCCCAGGGCGCTTCCTATTATTACGGACTCGGCATCCTGGATGATCGGGCTGGAGATGACCGGTATATTTCCGGCCGCTATTCCCAGGGAGCGGGAATCCATAGCTCGATCGGGGTGCTCATCGATCGCAAAGGTAATGACTTCTACTATTCCTCGGTCGGCGTGGCGCAGGGCATGGGGCACGATTTCGGCGTCGGGTTTCTGGAGGATGAAGAGGGAGAGGACTGCTATCGCGGAGGGTCCTTGGTGCAGGGCGCCGCCACGGAGGGGAGCATCGGCGTATTCATGGCACAGGGGACAGGCCGGCGCTGCCGGGGGGGCGAAGGCCAGCCATACGCTGACGGGGAAAACAGCATGGGAATAATGATTAATAAAGGACTCACTCGCGGGGAGGCGGAGATCAAGGTAGGGATTAAGAAAGAATGAAGAGATATATGAAAATTATCCTCTGTTTTATCCTTTCGTTCATCCCGCTCGCACTTCAGGCAGGGGAACCCATCCACCACGAGCTCTCGGTCTCGCTTAAGCCCGATGAGCATCGCCTGTTTGCGACAGATACGATCACCCTTTCCGGCGATCAAGAGCAGATAAAATTCGCGCTGCATGCGGGCTTTGAACCCTCTTCGCCTGACCCAAAAGTAGCCGTTGATAAAGAAGCCGATTACTCCGGCCCGGTGCCTCTGGAGTCTTTCATTGTTACGCTGCCGAAGGGAGTGAGGACCTTTACCCTCCGCTATACAGGGGTCATTCATCCTGCGACGTCTCCCGGAAGGGAAATGGCGCGGGGATCAGACCAGACAGCGGGCGATATTTCCGACGAGGGTGTGTATCTTGCGGGAAGCGCCTTCTGGTATCCCCAATTCGGGCCGGAGCCGGTGAGTTTTTCACTTTCCGTGGAACTGGCTTCCCCCTGGATCGCGGTGAGCCAGGGGAGCCGCACGGTCCGGGAAATATCAAAGACGGTCATGGCAAGCCGTTGGGACTCTCCCGAGCCCCAGAACGAAATTTATCTCATAGCGGCCCGGTTTTCGGAATATGAAAAAATATCCGGCAAGCTGACGGCGATGGTCTTTCTCCGGACGCCTGACGCGGGCCTCGCGGCAAAGTACCTGGACGCAACGCTCCGCTACATCGCTTTGTACGACAACCTTATCGGCCCTTATCCGTACGCAAAATTCGCTCTTGTGGAAAATTTCCGGGAAACGGGCTTCGGCATGCCCTCGTTCACGCTGCTAGGCCCGAAAGTGGTCCGCCTGCCCTTCATTATCAACACCTCTTATCCCCATGAAATTCTGCACAACTGGTGGGGCAACGGCGTGTTCCCGGATTATGAGAAAGGCAACTGGTCCGAGGGACTCACCGCCTATCTCGCGGACCACCTCATGAAGGAACAGCAGTCCGGAGCGAGCGAATACCGGCTGACAACGCTCCAGAAGTACGCGGACTATGTACGGGGCGGAGAGGACTTCCCTCTGACGCGGTTTACGTCGCGTCACAGCTCGTTGTCCGAGGCGATCGGCTACGGCAAGGCGCTCATGTTTTTTCATATGCTGAGAAATGAACTCGGAGACGACATGTTCACGCTGGGGCTTCGGGACTTCTACGAAAAATGCAAGTTCCGCGTCGCGTCTTACGAGGACATCAGAAAAAGCTTCGAGTCTGTTTCCGGAAAGGACCTTAAACGCGAGTTCGACCAATGGGTCGCGCGTGCGGGCGCGCCCGCGCTCCGGTTAAGCGACGCAGGCGCGGAAAAAAGCGGCGAAAATTATGAAATAACCGCGATGCTCAAACAGGTCCAGCCAGGAGAACCTTACCGTCTGCGCATACCGGTCGCCGTAACCATGGAGGGGAGGGCCCAGGCCTTCCAGACGACCGTGGAAATGAATGCGAAAAGTCTTGAACTGAAACTTCACCTGCCCGCCAGGCCGCTCAGGATCGACGTGGACCCGGAGTATGATATCTTCCGCAGGCTGGACCGCGAGGAGCTCCCTCCTGCTATCACACAGGCCCTCGGTGCGAAACAAATGCTGATATTGCTGCCGTCGTCTTCCGGGAAAGCGCTGCTTCAGGCTTACCGCGCGCTTGCGGAAGACCTGCGCAGGTCCGGTCCCGAAGAGGTGGAGGTGAAGCTTGATTCGGAACTGAAGCGTTTCCCGGAGGACCGGGCCGTTACGCTGCTCGGCTGGGAGAACAAGTTCCTTCCCAAAATACTCTCGGCCCTGTCGGTGTATCAGGTAGCCGTAAACCGGAACAGTGTGCGCATCGGCCGGGAAGAAATCGTGAGGAGAGATCATTCCTTCGTGTTCGCCGCGCGCCGGCCGGGAAACCGGGATATGGCCGTGACCCTGATCGCATCGGACTCGGATAAAGCCCTGCCGGGGCTCGGCCAAAAACTTCCCCATTACCATAAATACAGTTACCTTGCCTTTGAAGGCAGTGAGCCGGCGAATGTCGCCAAAGGCCGGTGGCCCGTGGTTGATTCGCCGATGACCGCCTTTCTCGGTACGGAGGAGCATCCCGTCGGCAAAGTGAATGCGGGAGCGCTGGCGCCAAGAAGACCGCTGGCCGCGCTTCCGCCTGACTTTTCCAAGGATCGGATGATGGAGACGGTGCGCCGGCTGTCGAGCGACGAGCTGGGGGGAAGGGGCCTCGGTACGCCGGAACTGGATCGCGCCGCGGATTATATTGCCGAGCAATTTCACGATGCGGGACTTTTACCCGGCGCTGATGACGGAAAATGGTTTCAGGTGTGGAAAGAAACGCGCGCTGGAAGCGGGGTCAAACCGACGTTAAAAAAGAAGAACAGGAAAGGGGTTGTCCTTAAGAACGTCATCGGCGTTATTCCCGGCAGGGACCCGTTGCGGAAACAACAGAGCGTGGTTATCGCGGCGCACTATGACCATCTTGGCCGCAAGCCCGGGAAAATGGGGAAGGCTGATATATATCCAGGGGCCGATGACAACGCCAGCGGAGTGGCAATCCTTCTCGAACTTGCCCGGGCGCTTAAGGGTCTCGATCCCGGGAGAAACATCGTTTTTGTCGCCTTTACCGGCGAGGAGGAGGGAAGACTCGGGTCGATACATTATCTCGCGGAAGAAAAGCGTTTCCCCCCTTCGCAGTGCATCGGCATGGTGGACCTTGATACCGTGGGCCGGCTCGGGAAGAGGAAACTGGTCGCGCTCGGCGCGGACTCGGCGAAGGAATGGGCGCACATCTTCCGTGGAGCGGCGTTCGTGGCGGGCGTTGACATCGAGACCGTTTCTCGTGAAATGGATGTGAGCGACCAGAAGAGCTTTGAGGAAGCGGGCGTTCCAGCAGTGCAGCTTTTTTCGGGTCCTCACTCCGATTATCATAGGCCGACCGACACCGCGGACAAGATCGACGCCGACGGTATGATATCAATCGCGGCAGTTGCGAAGGAAACGGTTGAGTACCTCGCGGGAAGTGAAAAGTTCCTGACTACGTCACGTTAGTCGGTTATAAATTAGATTCTTCTAAAAACGGCAAGAAATTATCTCGCAAAGCTCGCCAAGCCCGCCAAGAAAGGCCAAATCCTTGGTTTTTAAAAACCAGGATTTAAGATTTTCTTTGCGCACTTTGCGAGCTTTGCGAGAGACGCCTTTTGGTTTTGCTTCAGGTTCCGTATTGTCCGGGTTAGTGAATGGGAAAATTTACCAGCGTGATGCATGAGGTGAAATAACGTGGAAGCGGATTATCTTCTGGCGCTCATAACCGGACTGTTCAGCGGTTTCGGTCATTGTATCGGCATGTGCGGCCCGCTCGTCGCGTCCTATGCGCTGGCGGCCGCGCCTGACAATACGCGCACCTTTATCGGCAGCCTCGCTCCTCACGCGCTGTACAATATGGGCCGCATTACCACGTATGCGCTTATCGGGGGAAGCCTTGGCTTGTCCGGCTCCTATGTGAATCTCGCGGGCAGGCTCGCCGGTGTTCAGAACATCGTTGCGCTTCTCGCCGGCGTCCTGATGATCTTCATGGGCCTCGGCATCGCCGGCAGCTTCCGGGGCCTGACGGCCTGGATCGAGCTGCGCAATATCCCCTTCCTGAGGGCGGCGCAACGCGTCCGGCAGTCATCGTCGGCGCTTCGCTACTATCCCCTCGGCCTTGTTCTCGGTTTTTTGCCGTGCGGCCTCTCTTATACCATTTTCATTGCGTCGGCGGGAATGGGCGGACTGTTTTCCGGGATGCTCATGGCCCTGGCGTTCGGGCTCGGAACGCTGCCCGCTCTCCTGTTATTCGGGACCGTTATGACAGCGTTCAGCGCACGGTTCCGCGTCGGGCTCCACCGGGCCGGCGGGTTCATCGTGATTATCATGGGCTTCTATTTTCTCTTTCGGGGAATAACACACCATGCCCATATGTGATCACTGCATGCTCACGGTGTCCGATCGCGAGGCCGTATACGACGATATCAACGGCGACAGGAAGGTCTTCTGCTGCCACGGGTGCGGCGCGATATACCGTCTTATCCGCGGTGAGGGGCTTGAAGCGTTCTACGCAAAACGGCGAGGCTGGTCCCCGGGGCCTTCTGAACAAAAACCCGTGGATGTGTCCGCCTTCCTCGACAACCTGAGGCCGACGGGCCGGGAACTGGAAACGGACTTTTATCTGGACGGCCTCCGCTGCGCGTCATGCGTCTGGCTGAATGAAAGGATCCTGCTCCGGACCGAGGGCGTCTCCTTAGCAAGGGTCAACTACGCCACGCACCGGACAAGGATACGCTTTGACCCGGAAAAGACGGACCTCGGCGCCATTATTGCGCGGATCAGGTCCATCGGCTACGATCCAAAGCCATTTCAGTCAACTTCCCATGAGGAAGAGCAAAATCAGCAGACCCGCGACCTGCTCCTCCGCTTCGTGGCCGCGGCCTTCTTCTCCATGCAGCTCATGCTCTTCTCGCTCGCGCTCTATGCCGGATATTTTCAGGGGATCGACAGCCGCACCAAATTTATCTTTCAGCTGACATCTTTCTCTCTCACCACACCGGTATTGTTCTATTCGGGCTGGCCGCTCATCAAGGGCGCTCTTGGCGGTCTCCGGAACCGCGTCTTCAATATGGACGTGCTGATAGTGGTCGGCGCCATGTCCGCCTACGGCTACAGTGTCCGGCAGATGTTCAGCGGGGGAGAGGTGTATTTCGACACCGTTGCCATGATAATCCTGCTTATTCTGCTCGGCAGGTATATCGAGGCGGGGGCGAGGCGGAAGGCGTCCGAGACCATAGGCAGGCTGATGCAACTGGGCCCTCGCGAGGCGAGAAAGCTTGAGGTGCCCCAAGAGCAGTCAGTGACAACCGATCAGGTGCGCCGCTCCGTTAGAAGCATGGTCCCGATATCGTCAATCGTCCCGGAGGATTATCTTGAAGTAGCGCCCGGCGAGAAGGTCCCGATGGACGGGCTCGTGGTCATGGGGTCATCGGAAATAGATGAATCCATGCTCACAGGTGAGTCAAAGCCGGGCATGAAGAAAGAGGGGGCGCGGGTGTTCGGCGGCACGCAGAACCTTTACGGGAGCTTTGTGATCCGGGTCACGAAGACCGGGAAAGAGACGGCGCTCGCGCGGATCATACAGGCTGTTGAGGACGCGCAGACGCGACGCGCTCCGATCCAGGCCGTGGCCGACAGGGTGGTCGGCTTCTTCGTTCCCGCGATCCTTATGATCGCGCTCATGACGCTTCTGGGGTGGCTGTATCACGGTGCTCCGGCCTCCCGGGCCGTCATGAATGCGGTGTCGGTACTGGTGATAGCCTGTCCCTGTGCGCTGGGTCTTGCGACGCCCCTTGCGATCCTGATAGGCACTTCCCATGGAGCGTCGCGCGGCATCCTGATAAAAGGGGGCGACGTGATCGAGAAAGCAGCGGCTGTCGATTTTGTGGTGCTGGACAAGACAGGTACGATAACCGAGGGAAAGCCGGTGCTGAGCGCAGCCTTCGGAATCGGGATGCCGGACAGCGAAGCGTTTCGTATTGCCATGTCGCTCGAACGGCTGTCCGAGCATTCCCTGGGCAAGGCAATCATCGAGGCGGGGAAGGGGATGGAGTCTTTTGAGGTCGGCGCGTTTTCCGTGGTCCCCGGAAAAGGGGCCAGGGGGATGGTCAACGGTAAGCAGACATTCATCGGCAGCAGGGAGTTCATTGAAATTCATAACATGAATTTAAGCGTTGACGATGTTCTGGAGCAGACGCTTCGTCAGAAGCTCGACGAGAGCGAACAAAACGGCTCCTCTTGCGTCTATCTGTGTTATGACGGGAAGGTGTGCGGCGTTTTCATCATTTCCGATAAAGTGCGCAGCGAGGCTGCGGAGGCGGTCGGCATGCTGAAAAGAGCCGGGCTCGGCGTGGCCATGGTAACGGGTGACAATTGGAATACGGCGGAGGCGGTGGCGAGGGATACGGGCATCAAGGATGTAAAGGCCCGGGTCTCGCCGGTGGAAAAGGCCGGGGAAATACAGCGCAGGGAGGACGGAGGGCATCACGTACTCATGGCCGGCGACGGGATCAACGATGCGCCTGCTCTTGTTCGGGCCACGGTCGGCGTAGCCATGGGCCGGGCGACGGACATTGCCCTTGAGAGCGCCGACATCGTGGTCATGCGCTCCGATCTAAGGCTGGTTGCCGACGCACATGCGCTGGCGAAAAAGACCTTTTCGATCATTCAACAAAACATCTTCTGGGCCTTCTTCTACAACCTTGTTTTCATCCCCATGGCGATATCCGGCGTTCTGCACCCGGTCATGGCGGCGGGAGCCATGGCCTGCAGTTCGCTTTCCGTTGTCGGAAATTCATTGCGCGCGAGGCTGCCATGATGGACAGTATGTACCTCCTGATCGTCATCACTATGTGCCTGGGGTTCGCCGGATGGATGGCGTTCCTCTGGGCGGTCAAGAGCGGGCAGTATGACGACATCGAAGGGCCGAAGCACCGGATGCTTGATGATGAAGAGGACGAACAACCGGATCCCGCGGAAGAGAAGAGGACGCCTTCCGGGCGATAGTTTTGTTCATCGTAGAGACATTCCTGTTTGGGGGATCAATGGACCTGAAAACGGTTGGCCGCGGAAGGCAACTGAATACAAAAAAGAGAGGGGGCAGAATCAGGTTCCGCCCCCTCTTGCTTGAAAATACTACTTTGAAATTGTGAAAGTTCCGTTGCTCGTGTCTGTGTAGGAGCTGTCGGATGTGCTCGTGATTCTGACCGTATAATCGGTTCCCATAGTCTGACTCTGCGAAATTTTCCAATTGAATGAACCGTAACCATTGCTTCCGACCGATGTGCCGGATGTAATGGTTTTATTGAGTACCCCGCCCTTCAGGAGCTCGATCTTTACCATGGAGCCGGGATTGCCGGTATATGACCATGTAATGTTTTGCATGGTACCCCTCGACCAAGTCTCTCCTACATTCGGCGCAGTGACGGTAATTGTTGTAATCTGGCTGAAGGAAGCGCTGATCGTGTGGTTCGCGGTAACGTTCGTGAAGGTGTATGAGGAAACCGCGCCCACTGAGGCGCCGTCTACGAGCACGTCGGTGATACTATATCCCGCATTCGGCGTCATCGTGAAGGTCTGGGATGCGCCCGAAGTCACGATTACGTTGCCCGCCAGGGAAATCGTTCCGTTCGTTCCCGCCGATGCAACAAGCAAGTAGGTATTGATCCGGAAGCTTGCGCTGATCGTATGGTTCGCAATAACGTTTGTGAACGTGTAAGAAGCAACCGCTCCGACCGATACTCCGTCAACCGTCACATCGGCCACACGATGCTCCGCATTCGGCGTAATCGTGAAGGTCTGGGATGCGCCGGTATTGACTGCTACGCTGCCCGACGGCGATATGCCGCCGTCCGTTCCTGCCGATGCCGTGATCGTGTAGGTGGTGACGATAGGGCTGAAGCTTGCGCTGATAGTGTGGTTTTCGGTAACATTCATGAATCGGTAAGAGAATACCGGCCCCACAGGCACGCCGTCTACGAGCACGCTGGTGAGGCTATATCCCACATATGGTGTGATCGTGAAGGTCTGGGCCTCACCGGAATATACGGTGATGTTGCCGGAAGGCGATATGATGCCGCCGGTTCCGGTGGATGCTGATATCACATAAGCAGTGGTATCAATGCTGAAGGAGGCGCTGATCGTGTGGTTCGCGGTAACATTCGAGAAGGTGTAAGAAGACACCGCACCCACCAGGACCCCGTCAACAACCACATCGACAATATGATACCCAGTACTCGGCGTAATCGTGAAGGTCTTGGATGCGCCGGAATTTACGGAAACGCTGCCCGACGGCGATATGCCGCCGCCCGCATCTGCCGAGGCTGAGATCACGTAAGTGATGTTAAGGCTGAAGGAGGCGCTGATGGTATGGTTCGCGCTAACATTCATGAATCGGTAAGAGGATACCGCGCCCACGGAGGAACCGTCCACGAGCACGTTGGAGATGACGTATCCAGTATTCGGCGTAATCGTGAAGTCCTGAATATTGCCGTCATTCACGACGACGCTGCCTGACGGCGAGATGCTGCCGCCGGTGCCGGTGGTGGCCGAGATCACGTAGGTGATGCCGGAGTTGAAGGAGGCGCTGATCGAGTGGTTCGCGGTAACGTTATTGAACGTGTAAGAGGATACCGCGCCCACGGAGGAGCCGTCTACGACCACGTTGGCGATGCTGTATCCCGCATTCGGCGTGATCGTGAAGGTCTTGGATGCGCCGGAACTTACGGTGACGCTGCCTGACGGCGAGATGCCGCCGCCCGATCCTGCAGAAGCGGAGATCGTGTAGGTCGGGGTTGCGCTGAAGCTTGCGCTGATCGTGTGGTTCGCGGTAACATTCATGAACCGGTAAGAGGATACCGCGCCCACGGAGGCGCCGTCAACGAGCACGTTGGAAATGACGTATCCTGTATTCGGCGTAATCGTGAAGTCCTGGACATTGCCGGAATTCACGACGACGCTGCCTGACGGCGATATGCTGCCGCCTGTGCCGGTGGTGGCCGAGATCACGTAGGTGATGGCGTTAAAGCTGAAGGAGGCGCTGATCGTGTGGTTCGCAATAACATTCGTGAAGGTGTACGAAGACACCGCGCCC
>Ga0334722_10000823_pt1 | contig 42787 bp, 34 predicted proteins | sample C3_bottom_MG_FD_207210 | JGI IMG/M metagenome (GOLD analysis project Ga0334722, IMG submission 207210) | Sediment microbial communities from Yellowstone Lake, YNP, Wyoming, USA - C3_bottom | ecosystem: Environmental > Aquatic > Freshwater > Lake > Sediment | place: USA: Wyoming | collected...
ATCCTCATGTCCATGGAGCTGATGCTGAACGCGGTGAACATCAACCTGATCGCGTTCTCGCAGCAGCTGGGGAACATCACCGGCCAGGTGTTCGCCGTGTTCGTCATCTGCGTAGCGGCGGCCGAAGCGGCGGTCGGCCTCGGCATCATCCTCGCGTTCTACCGCAACAAGGAATCCATCAACATCGACGAGATGAACCTGATGCGGTGGTAGGACCCATGAAACTGATCTGGTTGATTCCTCTCTTGCCTGCCTTCGGCGCCCTGGTCAACGGGGTGGTCGGGGTCCGGTATTTCAGCAAGCGCGCGGCAGGCCTGCTGGCCTGCACCACGATGGCCGCCGCGCTGGGCGTGTCGCTGGTGGCGTTCTTCCAGTTGCTCGGGTTGCCGCCCGAGGCGCGCGAAGTCGGTGTCCAGCCCCTGACGTGGATCTCGGCGATGCCGCTCCAGCTGCAGGACGGCTCGATCGGGACGTTCAGCATCCCGTGGGGCTTCCGGCTCGACCCGCTCTCCGCGATGATGATCCTCGTCGTCACGGGCATCGGCTTCCTGATCCACATCTACTCGATCGGCTACATGCACGGCGAGCCCCGCGCCCACTACGCGCGGTTCTTCACCTACCTGAACCTGTTCGTCTTCTTCATGCTGATGCTCGTGCTTGGCGACAACTTCGTCGTCATGTTCGTCGGCTGGGAGGGCGTGGGTCTCTGTTCGTACCTGCTGATCGGCTACTACTACGAGAAGAAGAGCGCCGCGGACGCCGGCAAGAAGGCGTTCATCGTCAACCGGATTGGCGACTGGGGCTTCATCCTCGGGATGTTCCTGATCTACAGCGTCTTCGGGTCGCTGGACTTCCGCGCGGTGGCCGACGCGGCCGGCAGGATGCCAACCGAGACGGCCACGTTCGGCACGCTGTCGTTGATCACGCTGTTCCTGTTCATCGGCGCAACCGGCAAGTCCGCGCAGATCCCGCTGTACGTCTGGTTGCCGGACGCGATGGAAGGCCCGACGCCCGTGTCGGCCCTGATCCACGCGGCCACGATGGTGACCGCGGGTGTCTACATGGTCGGCCGCAACGCCGTGCTGTTCTCGCACGCGCCGCAGACGATGCAGATCGTGGCCATCGTCGGCGTGGCGACCGCGTTCATGGCGGCGACGATCGGCCTGGTCCAGAACGACATCAAGCGGGTACTGGCCTACTCGACCGTGTCGCAGCTCGGCTACATGTTTCTGGCGATGGGCGTCGGCGCGTACGCGGCGGGCGCCTTCCACCTGATGACCCACGCGTTCTTCAAGGCCCTGCTCTTCCTGTGCTCGGGCTCGGTCATTCACGCGATGGCGGGCGAGCAGGACATGCGGCACATGGGCGGCCTGAAGAAGTACCTGCCCACCACCTTCGTCACGATGCTGATCGGCACACTGGCGATTGCCGGTATCCCGCCACTCTCGGGTTTCTTCAGCAAGGACGAGATCCTGTTCCGCACGTTCCTCAGCAATAAGTGGATCTGGAGCGTGGCGGTGCTGACGGCGCTGATGACGGCGTTCTACATGTATCGCCTGATGTCCTTGACGTTCTTCGGGACGTATCGGGGACCGGCGTGGGAAGGCATGGGCGGACACGGGCATGCGGCCGGGCACGGCGACGGGGGACACGGTCAGGCCGCAGCCGGACATGGCGGCAGTGGACACGCGACGGCCGACGACAGCCACGGCGGCAAGGGAGGCTCCGGCCACGCCGTAGCCGGACACGGCGAAGGCGGGTGGCACGGCCCGCACGAGTCCCCGGCGTCGATGACGTTCCCGCTGCGGGTGCTGGCGGTGGGCGCGATCCTTGCGGGCTTCGTCGGCGTGCCGGCGGCGCTCTGGGGCAACAACGCCATCGAGCATTTCCTGGAACCCTCGTTCACGGCGAGGACGGCGTCAGTGGCAGTGCACGTCGTCGCGGCTCCAGCCCCCAGCGAACACGGCGCTGTGGCGAGCGTGGGCCACGCGGTAGCTCCTGAAGGTGGCGAAGGCGGGTCGAAGGGCGCTGTGTCGGCTGAACATGGCGCGGCGCCGGCGTCAGCCGGCGTCCTGGGCGAGCACGCAAGTGAGGGCGAGTCGAAGGGCGGACACATGTCGTGGGCCGGCGAAATGGCCCTGATGCTGTTTTCGGTGCTCATCGGCGTCACCGGCATCCTCGTGGCGTACCGCTTCTACGTCCGGGCGCCGGAGATCTCGGAGCGCCTGGCGCAGCGGTTCGCGGGCCCGCACAAGGTGCTCTACAACAAGTACTACGTGGACGAACTCTACGACGCCACCGCGATCGCCGGCACGATGGCCGCCGGGCGCGGCCTGTGGGCGTTCGACGCGAAGGTGGTCGACGGGGCGGTCAACGGCACCGGCTGGCTGACGCTGGCGTGGGCGTGGCTGTCGCACCAGATCGACAAGTACGCGGTCGACGGGACGGTGAACTTCGTCGGGGCCTTGCTGGAAGAGGGGAGCTTCGTGTTCCGCCGCCTCCAGACGGGGTTGATTCAGAACTACGCGCTGGTCATGTTGTTCGGCGTGTTTGCGTTTGTGAGCATCTACCTGTTTACGAAGTAGGCAGGCGGATGTCGGTACCGGTGACTCTAATTCCAGGACTGTAGCAGTGGAATACGCCAACTCCCATCTTCTCTCCTTCATCCTGTTCACCCCGCTCGTCGGGGCTGTGCTGCTCCTGTTCGTGAGCAAAGAGCAGGCGAACCTCATCCGCTGGATCGCGAACCTGTTCGCGGTCGCCGGCTTCGTGGTCTCGCTGCCGCTCTGGTTCGCGTTCGACCCGAAGGGGCCGCAGTTCCAGTTCACCGAGCGGATGCCCTGGATCCCGTCCATCGGGGCGGAGTACTTCCTGGGCGTTGACGGCTTCAGTGTGCTGCTGATCCTGCTGACGACGATGATGGGCGTGATCGCCATCCTGTCGTCGTGGACGGCCATCACCGAGCGCGTGAAGGAGTACTACATCTTCCTGCTCATCCTCCAGAGCGGGATGATTGGCGCCTTCATCTCCCTGGACTTCCTGCTGTTCTTCCTGTTCTGGGAAGTGATGCTGGTGCCGATGTACTTCCTGATCGGCATCTGGGGCAGCGACCGCCGGCTCTACTCGGCGATCAAGTTCTTCCTGTACACGCTGGTCGGCAGCGTGATCATGCTGCTCGGCATCCTGGCGCTCTACTTCTACAACACCGGCCTCGGCAACCCGGCGACCTTCGATATCACGAAGTACCAGGCGCTGAACCTGCCGTTCAACCTGCAGTGGTGGCTGTTCCTGGCCTTCTTCCTCGGCTTCTCGATCAAGGTGCCGATGTTCCCGTTCCACACCTGGTTGCCCGACGCCCACACGGACGCGCCGACGGCCGGGTCGGTCATCCTGGCGGCCGTCCTCCTGAAGATGGGGACGTACGGCTTCATCCGCTTCTCCATGCCGATCCTCCCCGACGCCACCCGCGCGAGCGTGTGGTGGGTGGTGGGCCTCTCGCTGATCGGCATCGTCTACGGCGCGCTGGTGGCCATGGCCCAGAAGGACTGGAAGCGGCTGGTGGCCTACTCCTCCGTCAGCCACATGGGCATGGTCATGCTGGGCATGTTCGCCCTCAACCCGGCCGGGTTGACGGGCAGCATCATCCAGCAGTTGAACCACGGCATCTCGACTGGCGCACTCTTCCTCCTGGTCGGCGTGGTCTACGAGCGCCGGCACACGCGGCAGATCTCCGAATACGGCGGCCTGTCGAAGGTCATGCCCGTGTATGCGACCGTCTTCCTCGTCATGACGATGTCGTCGATCGGGTTGCCGACCTTGAACGGGTTCATCGGGGAGTTCCTGATCCTGCAGGGCGCGTTCATCGCCAACTTCTGGTGGGCGGTGGTCGCCGGCAGCGGCGTGGTGCTGGGCGCGGCCTACATGCTGTGGCTCTACCAGCGCACGATGTTCGGCAAGATCGAGAACCCGAAAAACGAGAAACTGCTCGACATGAACCTGCGCGAGTTCGCCACGTTCACGCCGCTGCTCATCCTGGCGGTCTGGATTGGGATCTACCCGACGCCGTTCCTGGAACGTCTCGACCCGACGGTGAAGGCGGTGGTGGGCCGGCTGAACTCGGCGTACTCGGCACCCGCGCTGGCGAAGGCGGCCGAGAAGGCCAAGGATTGCCTGGAAGAAGCCAAGGCCAAGCCGCCCGCGAACCCGTTCATCTCGATGGCGCCATGTGACACCGGCGCTGACGCCACAGCAAAGCCATCGGGCGGAAGCGTCCTGAGCGAGCCGGCGAAGGCGGGCGAGCCGAAGGGCGCCGAACCCAAGAAGGCAGTCGAACCGAAGGGTGAAGCGACTCCGGCAGGAGGCCGGCACTAATGCCCGCCTGGTTTTCATCGAAGGACCTGTACAGCCTTGCGCCAGAGCTGGTGCTCACGGGCGCGACGCTGCTCCTGCTGATCGTCAACGCGTTCACGCCGCGGGCGAAGCAGCAGATGCTGTCGTGGCTGGGGGTGGCCGGTCTGGCAGCGTCGGGCCTGGCGCTGTTCCTGGTGGCCGGCGGCCCGCCTCTGGCGTTCGCTAACGGCGTGGTGGTGCTCGACGCGTTCGGCACGTTCTTCAAGGCCATCTTCCTGCTGTCGGGCATCTTCACGCTGATCATGTCGGCGAAGTACCTGGACATCGAGGGCGCCCGGCATGGGGAATACGTGGTGCTGGTCCTCGGCGCCACCATCGGCATGATGTTCATGGCCGGCGGCACGGACTTCATCACGCTGTTCATCGGCCTCGAGACGATGGCCATCGCGTTTTACATCCTGGTGGGCCTGCTCAAGAGCAACCGGCAGTCCAACGAAGCCGCGGTGAAGTACTTCCTGCTCGGCACCTTCTCGCTGGGGCTGCTGCTCTACGGCATGTCGCTGATGTACGGGATGACGGGGACGACCAACCTGCACCTGCTGGCCATCAGGATTGCCGAGCACGGCCGTGATCCGTGGCTGGTCCTGGCGCTGATCCTGGTCGTAGCCGGCATGGGGTTCAAGATTGCCGCCGTGCCGTTCCACATGTGGGCGCCGGACGTGTACGAAGGCGCACCGACGCCCATCACCGCGTTCCTCTCCGTGGGCTCCAAGGCCGCATCGTTCGCGATGCTGCTCCGGATCTTCATCGAGGGCCTGCCCTCCATGGCGGAGGACTGGAAATTGCTGTTCTACGCCCTGGCCATCGTGACGATGACCATCGGGAACGTGGCGGCGCTGACGCAGACCAACATCAAGCGCATGCTGGCGTACTCGTCGATCGCCCAGGCCGGCTACCTGCTCATCGGCGTGATTGCCGGGACGCCGCGCGGCATCGCGGCGATGATGATCTACCTGGCGATCTACGGGTTCATGCAGTTTGGCGCGTTCACGGTCATCGTGATGATGCGCCGCGCGGACATCATCGGCGACGAACTGAAGGACCTGAGCGGCCTCGTCAAGCGTCAGCCGTTCGGCGCGGTGGCGATGCTGATCTTCATGCTGTCGCTGGGCGGCATTCCGCCGACCGCCGGCTTCATGGGCAAGTTCTGGCTGTTCAGCGCCGCCATCGATTCCCAGTACATCTGGCTGGCGGTGATCGGCGTGCTCAACAGCGCGATCTCGCTCTACTACTACCTGCGCGTCGTGGTGTACATGTTCTTCAAGAACGACCCGACCGGTTCCGAGCCCAAGCTGGTGCCGAGCCTCGCGGTGGTGATGATCGTCGCCCTGGTGGCCACGCTGCTGCTGGGCGTCTATCCGCGGCCGCTGTTCGAATGGGCCGAGGCCTCCGCCCGGACGCTGGGCGTGCTGGCGTCCGCCGCCCCGTTTTGATGGTAGGCCGGGCCTTCAGCCCCGGCAACTGCGGCGGCCCTGAAGGACCGCCCTACAGCCGGCTGAACGTAGGCCGGGCCTTCAGGCCCGGTGTGTGAGGCGGGGCTGAAGCCCCGCCCTACTCTCTTTCCGTAGCGCCTGTCGCCTAACGCCTATCGCCTATTGAGATGGTCTTCAAACCCGGCAGCACGGCGGCGGAGGCGATGCGCGCGGCGGGCGCGCTCAGCACCGTCGGGTTCGCCTTCGTGATCGCGCTCGGGATCGGCTACTGGCTGGGCCTGAAGCTGGACCAGTGGGTCGGCACGACCCCGATCTTCACCGTGTTCGGCACCCTGCTCGGGCTCGCCGCCGGCATCGTGAACGTCTATCGCCTCGTGAAGCAGTCGTTTGGTCCCCCGAAGACCTGATGGCCACCCGGGAACCCGACCCGCTCCTTCGCCGTGTCGCGCGAACCACCGCGGTCTTGTGTGCCGTGGCCGCCGTGGCCGCTCTCGTCATAGAGGGCGGTCGTCCCGATGGTGCGCTCGGAGTCCTGGTGGGCACCGGCCTGATGGCCTTCAGCTTCAAGGTGATTCGCGATAGCGTGGATGCCCGGGCGCGGCGGGTGCTGGCCGAACCTGGCGCGCAGCACATCGAGACCGTACGTAGCCACGGGTCTTCAGACCCGTGCCAACCCGCAACTGAGCAGCGCTCGGGCGCTCCCGTGGATCCGGGCGGCCTGATGCGCCACGCCTGGACGCTCACCAAGTACGTGACCCGCTACGGCGTACTGGCCGTCGTCGCGTGGGCCGCCCTGGTGCCCCTCCACGCCAGCCCGGTTGGAGTGTTCGTGGGCGTCACGCTCCCGGTGGTGGCGATCGCGCTGGCCGCCGCCTCGGGCCGCCGCTAGGCCGATTCCGGCGCGCCGAAGATGACGAAACGTCGAACAAACCCAGGCTTTACTGGCTCCGCCGCATGGGATATCCTTGGATCTTTGTATCGCGCACCCGGACCGGTCCTGCACCGCATGTGGGGCTGATCGGGGAGGATTCTCGAACCAGGCCATGGAAAAGCTCGAACACACCCTGTGGATTGTCCAGGCGGCCAACGCCGTGTTTGGCCCCCTCGTGAACGCCCTCCTGGGCCTGTTCGGCATGCACGCCGAAAATCCCGCCGAGCCCATCCCGAACTACATCGTCATTGTCTACCTGATCGTCATTCTGCTCTCCGTCCTGGCGTTCGTCGTGAAGTCGCGCCTGAGCGTCGAGAACCCCGGCAAGCTGCAGATCGTGTTCGAAGACGTGATCGGCGGCCTCGCGGGCATGCTGGAGACGATGGTTGGCCCGCTCGGGCAGAAGTTCCTGACGCTGGTTGGCACGATTGGTATCTTCATTCTGTGCGGGAACCTCGCGGGGCTGATTCCTGGCCTGATGGCGCCCACCAGCAGCATCAACGTGACGCTGGGCTGCGCCCTCACGGTGTGGGTCTACTACCACTACCAGGGCATCAAGGCCGTCGGCATCCTGGCGTACGCGAAGCACTTCGCGGTGCCGCCGGGCGCGCACTGGTCGCTCGGCGTCATCTGGCTGCCGATCGAAGTCATCAGCCATTTCTCCCGCGTGTTGTCGCTCTCGCTCCGGCTGTTCGGCAACATCTTCGGTGAAGAACTGGTCATCCTGATACTGGCGAGTATCGTGCCCTTCCTCGTGCCGCTGCCGATGATGTTCCTCGGGATCATCACGGCCTCGCTGCAGGCCTTCATCTTCGTCATGCTGACGATGATCTACCTGGGCGGCGCGGTGGAGTCTGAACACGGGCATGACGAAGCGCATGGACATGAAGCCGCTACCCATGCGGAGACGGTGGCGGCGTAGACTCGGTGAACCCCTGGTCGTTTTCGAGGAGGCTGTGGTTGTGATGAAGCGATTTGCTCTCGTAATGCTGTTGTGCGTGGTTGCGCTCGGTGCGGCTAGCCCGCTCTACGCGCAGGAAGCGGCGGGCGCCGCGTCGAAGTCGGGCGACGTGGCCCAGTGGTCGATCATCACCGCCGGCTTCGCGCTGGCCATCGCGGCCGCCTTCGGCGCGCTCGGCCAGGGCAAGAGCATCAGCGCCGCGGTCGAGGCGATTGCCCGCAACCCCGCGGCCTCCGGCGACATCCGCGGCAACCTGATCCTGGGCCTCGTCCTCATCGAGTCCCTCGTGATCTACGTGCTGCTGATCTCGCTGATCCTGTTCTTCCTGAAGCCCTTCGGCGGCTGACGCCACCGCGGCGTCTGGAATCCCGGACGGCGGGCTGGCCCTGGCGGCCTGCCCGCCCGTTCATTTGTCATTCCGCCTCGGTGGCCTGACCGTGCGGCGTTTTTCCACGCTGACGCCGATCGACGGACTGCTGCTCCTGATGGTCCTCATCTGGGGCAGTAACTTCAGTCTGATCAAAGCGGCCCTGGTTCACATCCCGTCGCAACAGTTCAACGCGTTGCGCCTGACCGTGGCGACCGCGGTCTTTCTGTGCGCCGTCACGGTGAAGGGCTGGCCGGCCATCCCGCGCCGCGACTGGCTCATGATGGCGGGCATCGGGTTCATCGGTCATTTCGTCTACCAGCTCTGTTTCGTCGGCGGCCTGTCGCTGAGCACCGCGTCGAACAGTTCGCTGATCCTCGGCGTGTCGCCCGTCGCGGTGGCGGTGGCCAGCGCGATGGCCGGTCACGAGCGGCTGACGAAGAACCAGATGATCGGCGCCGTCCTCTCGGTCGGCGGCATCTACTTCGTCGTCGGGACGGGAGCGCACTTCAGCGGGACCACCCTGGCGGGCGACCTCATCACGCTCTGCGGTGTGGGCTGCTGGGCGGTGTATACCGTCGCGTCCAGGGCCCTGCTCGAGCGCTACACGCCGCTCGTGGTGACGGGCGTGACGATGGCGCTCGGATCGGCGATCTACGTGCCGGCCGCCATTCCCGGCATGCTGACGATGAACGTCGGTGCCGTGCCGGTGTGGGTCTGGGTGGCGGTGGTCTTCTCGTCGTTTCTCGCCCTGAACGTGGCCTACCTGATTTGGTATACGGCCGTGCAGCGGATTGGTAACATCCGCACGTCGGTGTATTCCAACGTGACGCCGCTCGTGGCGATCACGGTAGCGGCGACGTTCCTGGGAGAGCGCATCACGATGACGACGCTTGTTGGTGCCGCCGCGATTCTCGGCGGCGTGTTCGTCACCCGCAAGGCTGCCGGCGCCAAGGCCGAAGGCCCGCCGGCGGAGGAATAGGCACGGTGCCCACTCCGGCCGCGCGTGAACGCGCCCTGGCGCTGCTGCTCGGTGGCGTGGGACTGGCGGCCGTCGCCATCTACTACCGCCAGGTCTGGCCCACCGTGCCCGCGTTCGTCGAGGCGCTCGACCACTGCGGCAGCCTGTTCTGCGACTTCGTCAACCACTACTACCGGATGGGCCGCCAGGTCTTCGTGTCCCCCTACCCGGTGGACGGCTTCTTCTACTCTGCGTTCTTCGCGCTGCTGCTTCGGCCGTTCGGCCGGGCCCCGCTCGAGACCGCGCTCTGGTACTGGGGCGTGGTGCAGGTCGTGACGTCCGTGGCGTTGCTCCTGCTGCCCGCCGGCCGGCTGCTCAAGTCGTCGGCCACCGTCGTCGCGCTCTACGTGCTCGTGTTCGTCACGTCGATCCCGGTCCTCCACAACTTCAAGTGGGGCCAGGTCAGCGTCCTCGTGTCGCTGGCGATCGTCGCGGCGTTCTGGAGCGCCGATCGGGGCTGGCGAGAGGCGGCGGGCCTGCTGCTGGGGTGGGCCGCCGCCGTGAAGTACTACCCCGTGCTGTTCGCGTGGCATTTCCTGGTGCGCCGCGACTGGCGGACCCTCCGTTGGGGGGCTGGTGGCGCGCTGCTGTTCTTCGTCCTGGTTCCCGTGATCATCCTCGGGCCGGAGTGGACGTGGGAATTCCAGAAGGAATCGGCGGCGATGGTGAAGGTGGATGCCGAATACGTGGCCCGCAACGCCAACTCCCAGTACTTCCCCCACGTCCTCCAGCGGTTGACGGGCGTGCCCCGCGAGAGCGGATGGGTCACCGGATACACGATGGTGGGCTATGCCATCGCGTCGGCGAGCCTCGTGCTGCTCTCGTGGCGTCGTCGTGACAACGGCCCGCGCGCGACGGCCCTGTCGATGGCCACGCTGTTCGCCACGTTGTCGTTCGTGACGACCACGTCGTGGCCGCACTACTTCGTGTTCTTGCCGCTCGGCCAGGTGGTCGTGGGAGTGGAGGCGGCGGCCCGGCCGGGATGGCGTGGGCGGCCGTGGCTGATCGCCGCAATCGCGACGTCCGCGGCTCTGTCGAGCGTGTTCGTCTTCCGGCTCTTTCCCGACTGGAAGACCTATCTGAACGTCCCGTTCATCTTCCTGTCGAACGCGATCCTGCTGGCGTGCCTGTGGGTCCTGCTAGGTTCGAAGAACGGCGGCGCGGCGGAAGAGCAGTGCTGAAATCACCGTCAGCCCGGCCGGCGCGAGGAGCGCCGTCGCGGCAGTGAGCTTTCCCAGGTAGTAGAGGTAGAGCCACCAGAAGTCGAAGCTGAAACTCAGTTTCGACGAAAGGTCCGATCCGCCGGGAAGGGCAGCCGTGCCGGCGGCTGCGAATGCGGTCGGGATCCGCCCGTGCCAGGCATCCCAGTTCGCCGCGAGGGCCGGACCCATCGCCTGGGTGTTCAGGACAACCGGTGCCGAGGCCCACGAAAACGGCGCCTGGTTTGCCGTGGGCGCGCTCGACAGGCCGCGCACCGTGACGAAGTTCACCGCAACCGACGGCAACTGGACGAGGACGCTCAGCGCGACGACGGCGAGGTAGAGCGCCCGTGCCCGCTTGAACCGGTCAGCGAGGCCGCGCAGGCCAATCGGGGCGGCCGCGCACAGCATCGGCAACAGCGGCACCAGGTAGCGCGGGCCGTACGATCGGGTCCCGATCCAGTCTTCGAGTGAGGCGTAGAACACGAACAGGACGATCCCGACCAACGTGAACAGCGTTCCCGACGGGTGTCGCTCCTTCCACAGTCGGGACACGCCGACGAGCCCGATGGTCGCGATCGGCGCGTAGACGAACAGCGACGCCGCGGGCGACACCAGCAGACCCGCGAATCCAACCACGCCGAACGTGGGCGAGTGACCGGCCTCGAGCGGATTGCCGAAACGCCACCAGTTGAAGCCCATCCATGCCGCCGCGGACGCCGCGAGAATACTGCCCACGACGAGCGCGGCCCTGATCCTCCTGTCCCACCGTTGGGTGCCCGAGAACGCAACCCACAGGAGCGCCGCGAGGCCCGCCAGGGCCATTTCGTGCCTCGTGAGGACGGCAAACGCCAGGGCGGCCGCGCCCCAGGCGTACGGTGCCATCCGCTGCGTCAGCCTGCCGACCAGCAGGCCGTACGTGCCAATCGTCAGCGTGGCGGCCGTCAGGGCCGTGTTGAAGCCGAACTTGCCGTAGAGCCACATCGGGGTGCCGAACGCCAGCAGTACCGCACACATCAGCGAGGCGGACACGGAACCCGTCAGCCTCCAGGCCAGCAGGAACGTAAACGCCACGGCCGCCGCCGCCGCCACCGTGCTGCCCAGCGCCACGCAGGCTTTCAGGACCGGCTCGGCGGAGCCACTGACCTTCAGGCCGGTGGCGCGCACGACAGCTTTGCCAGCCAGGTAGAACGGCACGTTGTAGACGGCCTGACCGATCCCAAAGGGGAGGTGGTAGCGGCCATCGACGCCGAGCCACTTCTCGCCGGAGATCTCGAGCGGCACGTCGATGGCTCCGCGATCGACGATGGACGTCGTCTGGAAGTAGACGGCGACGGCGTCCTGCGTCCCGAGGCTGCCGCCGGCCGTGACGAGGTACGCGGCGAGCGTCGCCAGAAAGACCAGGGTAGCCGCCAGGCGAGGCGTACGTCGGTCGGGCATGGATTCAGGCTGCGCCACCGGACTTGAAGACCAGCGCCAGGACCACGCGGAACGGAACCGCCCATCGATCGATCCAGAGCGTGTACCAGTTGTCTGGATACGGTGCCAGCTTCGTTGCACCGAGCATGAACGCTTCGTAATGAACGAACAGGAACAGGTTCGCGACGACGGCCAACGCCGTGACGACTCTGGCGACCGTGCCTCCTCGGCCCGGCAGCGCCAGCCAGGAGCTGAGGCCAATCGCGAGCGGGGCAAAGCAACTCAGGAACCGGCGTGCGCCGAACGCTTCGCCCGCCCACCAGTCCACGACGGCGGCGTTGATGTAGAGGCTCGCCACGAAGAACGTGCCCATCAGGATCGCCGCGCGGGCGTTCTTGCGGTAGAGCGGCACCAGGCCCGCAATGCCCAAGGCCGCCAGCGGCGTCCAGGAAATCAGGCCGCGCAGCGGCGAGAACAGCGTGTCCAGGGGATGCGGCGAGAGCCATCGCATGAAGTCGCCGCCCTGCGGCACGAGAAGCGGATGGCCATAGATCGTCATCCACCCGTACATCTGTGGCGTGAAGACAACGAGCGACCCAACTCCCGCGACGAAGAGGCGAGGCAACGCGAACGGCAGGAATCCCTCCCGTGTGCCACGACGCGCGCGCCAGTGGGCCACCACGTCCAGCGCCACGGCCCCGAGGAGGATGCCATCCTGCCACCGCACCAGGGCCACCGCTCCCGCCAGTGCACCAATCTTCGCGTAGCGAGCGATCGCGTCGTCGTCCCGCGTTCTCCACCAGTAGTAGAAGAACCCCGATGCCACCATCGCCGACACCGCGTGCGAGTAGGATGGAGAGACCAGGCCGTAGTAGAGGAGGCTGCCGCCGGCGAACATCGCGGTGGCGCTTTGAAGCGCGGCCTTCCCGCCGTGCAGGTCACGCGCGATGAGGAAGGCGAACCACAGCGCGAGGCCGACGGCCCCCAATCCGACGATGTCGGGAATCAACTGGAACGGCAGTTCGAAGCCCGTGGGAGGCGCGGCCAGCCCGAGGGCGGATGCGCCCCACCCGGCGGCCGCGAACATGACGAACAGCGGCGACCACAGGATCGGCGTGCCCACCGCCATCACGTTGCGAACGTGGCCCGTGACGGTGCGCTCGTAGACGGCCGGGAATCCCGGCGGCGGCGGCGTGTTGGTGAAGTCCAGACCGTAGAGGCCGTTGTAGTCGTTGGAGAAGTCCAGATCCCGATCGATCACCGCCGAGTGCACCCACACGTAATAATGGACAGCGTCTCCCCGGATCAGGCGAGGGCGTACACCGCGGGCGAACAGCCCCGCAAAGTGAAGGACCGCAGTCGCGATGAGAAGCCCGACGAGTACCTGCTTGGGTTTCGATGTGAGCCAGTGCATCGGCGGAGGTTCCATCGTAGCAGTACATCTCCTTCTTTTGGTAACATTTAGCCGATGTTGACTGCCGACGGATCGCGTCGATTGCCCGGCGTGCTGCTGCTGGCGGCGATGCTGGCCATCTATGTCCTGACGGCGGGCGGCAGCCTCGCCACCAGCGATGCGGTCGTGACGTACGACGTCACGCGTCAGATGGTCGAACACGGATCGGTGACGCTCTCGTCCGACCTCATTGGCAATCCGGCGTACCTCGGCCAGGACGGCCGGTACTACTCGCCGTTTGGCGTGCTCCAGTCTGTCTGGAACATCCCGTTCTATCTGGCCGGCCGGGCCGCGCACAGCGTTGTTCCTGGCGGTCGCGTCAGCCTGGACATGCTGACCAAGGCCGCGGTCGCGCTCGGCAACGCCGCGACGGCGGCGCTGGTCGTGTGGATGGTCTGGCTGACCGCGTGGACGTCTGGCGCGTCGCGGCAAAGCGCGGTGTCCGCCGCCGTGATGGCCGGGCTCTGCACGTCGCTCTGGCCGTACAGCAAGTTCGGCTTCAACGTGCCGCTCTCGGCGCTGCTGCTCACGGCCATCGCGTACTTCTCGCTCGATGGTGTTCGCACGGGCCGCACCAGCCGATTGATGACGGCGGGGCTGATGTGCGGACTCGCCCTGCTCACGCGACATGAATTCGGTTTGATGGCGTTGGCGTCCGCGATGCTGATTGCGGCGGGGCGCTGGCGTCGGCAGCCGATCCGGGCCCTGGCCGCGTGGGCCACCGGCGCGGTGCCAGGCGCACTGGTCTGGGGCTGGTACAACTTCGTCCGCTATGGGTCGCCGCTCGACACCGGCTACATGCGCGACGAGACGCTCGGCATGGGCGGGTCGGTCCTGGACGGCCTGTGGGGACTGCTGGTGTCGCCGGCGGCGTCGATCTTCGTGTACTCACCGCTCCTGGTCGTCGCCGTCGTCGCCGTGTGGTCCGCCAGGCGCCGCGATCCGGCACTGGCGTGGTGGGTGGCCGGCACGACCCTCCTGTTCATCCTGTTCTACGCCCAGCTGGGCAGCTGGGCGGGAGGCCGGTCGTACGGGCCCCGGTACCTGGTGCCGTTCTTCCCGGCGCTCTGTATCCCGCTGGCCCTCTCGCTCGATCTGCGAGACCGGCGCCTGCGGACGGCCATTGCCGCCTTCGCGCTGATCAGTGTGGCCGTGCAGATTCCCGGCGTCCTGGTGGACTTCTCGAAAGTCCGCGTGTCGTACGCGCGAACCCTGGATGGCGAGACATATGAGAGCCGGATGCACGAGTGGTCCGCCTCGCCGCTCGTCCTGAACGTCGAGGCCAGCGCCAGGGCCGTACCGCTGGTGACCCGCCACCTGCTGGGTGTCGAACCGCGGCCTGCGTTCGACCGCGCCCAGGCCGGCCAGTCGCGCGACTTTGCCCAGCAGTTCGCCTTCAGCGTCGATACGTGGTGGATCTACCTGTTCTACCTGGGGGTGTTGCCGGCCTGGGCCTCGCTCTCTGCGGGCTTCGTGCTGGCGGCAGCCGGTGTCATGATGATGATCGCCGCGTGGCGCTCGGCAGGTCGTCTCGACCGCGCGGGAGCCGCCGAGGCGGCTCAGTTGGTCCAGGACTAGCGTTTCGATGGAAGCGATCCGCACCATTTTGTCGCCGGCCGCGATCAGGCGCCTGCTGCTTGCAGCCACGGTGCTGCTCTGCGGCTACGCCCTGCTGCGCACGGCGTGGCTGACCGACGATGCGTACATCACCTACCGGGCGGTGGAGAACTTCGTCACCGGGTTTGGATTGCGGTGGAACCCAGACGAACGCGTCCAGGCCTTCACGCACGCGCTCTGGTTCTTTGTCGTGTCCGCGGGCCGCGCGCTGAGTGGCGAAATCTACTACACCGTCTACGCGATTTCGATCACGCTGTCGCTGGCCGCGATGGCGCTGGTGGTGTACCGCCTGGCCGCGACGGCCGAGGCGGGGTTGTTTGCGCTGGTGGCGATCCTCAGCTCCCGGGCCGTGATCGACTACTCGACCTCCGGTCTCGAGAACCCGCTGACCAACCTGCTGTTCGCGGCGTTCCTGATCGTCTTCGATCGCGGCCACGACAAGCCGACGCCGCGCAGGCTCGGCCTGCTGGTGCTGTGCTCGGCGTTGATGCTGACGAATCGCCTCGATTCCGGCCTGCTCACGCTGCCCGTCGTGTTCGTGGAGACCTGGCGGATCCGCAGGCAGGCCATCATCCCGGTGATCGCCGGCGTCCTGCCCTTTGCCGCCTGGGAGATCTTCTCGGTCGTCTACTTCGGTTTCCCGTTTCCCAATACCGTCTACGCCAAGCTGCCGCCCAACCTCACGCTGGCCGAGTTCGTCCCGCAGGGCGTGGCGTATCTAAAGGACTCGCTGGCCAACGACCCGGTCACGCTGCCGATCGTGGTGGCGGGCATCCTGGTTCCCGTCGCCGCCCGGCGGTGGCGTGACCTGCCGCTCGCGATCGGCCTCGTGCTGTCGCTGCTGTTCCTGGTGCGCGTCGGCGGCGACTTCATGAGCGGTCGGTTCCTGAACACGCCGTGCCTGGCCGCCATCGCCGTTCTGTCGCGCTACGCCGTGCCGCGCTCCCGCGGTCTGAGCTTCGTGCCGGCTGCCGCCGTCCTGGTGGTCGGCTGCTTCACGCCGTTTCCGCCCCTCCTGAGCAACGGGTCGTTCGACGGCCGCAGCGAATCGTCGGCGGGCATCACCGACGAGCGGAGCTACTACTACCAGAATGCCGGCCTGCTGCGCGACAAGAACACGGGCAAGCCCCTGGTGACCCGCCGCGAGCAGCACGTCGAGCGTGCGCTGGCACGGGGCCTCTATGTCACCAGCACAACCGCGATCGGCTATGCCGGATATTTTGCGGGCCGCCGCCTGCACATCGTCGATCCGGTCGGGCTCGCCGATCCGCTCATTGCCAGGCTGCCGACGGAGCGGCCGTGGCGCATCGGGCACTTCCAGCGGCCGGAAGTCCGCGGGTACAGCGAGACGTTGTTGACGGGCACCAACCAGATCGAGGACCCGGGCGTGGCGGCGTTCTACGACAAGATCGCGCTCATCACGCGCGGCCCGATCTGGTCGCCGGATCGCTGGCGGGCCATCCTCGAGATGAACGCCGGCTCGTGCCGCTATCTGATCGACAGCTACTCGCGAGGGTACCGCGGTTTCCGGGCCTCGGCGGCGGCCGGTTTCGTGCCCGCTGAAGCCGCGAAGGATCCGAGCCCGTACGTGAACTTCGAACTGGGGCTGACGCTCTTCCTCGCTGCCCCGTCGCGCATGACGCGGGTGTCCTTCACGCTCGACACGGTGCAGGACTACACCGTCGTGTACCTGCTGAAGGGGCGGGAACTCGCCACGGCCACCTTGCCGGTGCCGGCCGGCACGAACGGGAAGTTCGCGGAACGGCTCCAGGACGTCCCGGTGTCGGCGGGCGAGGTGGACGAGATCCGGATTGTCCGGGTGGGCAGCAAGATGGGCCAGCTCGAGCGGTGGCGGGTTATCGGGTAGCGGGTTCCTTCCAGCCTTCAGCGTCCAGCCGTATCAGCACCTTCAGAATCCAGACGTAGGCCGCTACGCACAGCGCGGCGATGGGCACCGAGACGTCGATGCCCACGACGCGGCTCATCTCGAGGCCCCGACCGTTCCATCCGTAGAACAGCAGCAGGTTCACGTTCGAGATAATCGCCACCGCGATGGCCGGTGCCCGCCAATCCGCGCGGAACGGGACGAGCGCGATCGCCAACACGCTCGGCACGAACCAGTGGTTCTCGTGCACGCCGCTGGAGAGCGCCACGTAGGCCAGGAAGCCCACGCAGCTGTACGCCAGCGTGCGCTCGAACCGCACGGGGCCCTTGTAGAAGCGGTAGAGCAGCCAGGCGAACTGGCACGCGAAGATGATCTTGAACGCCAGCCGCCAGACGACGGGGCCGTTGGGGAGCGATGCCACCTGGCTCGTGAGGCCGCTGATCCCGCTGTTCACCCCCTGCAGGATCCACGTGCCGACCCATGCGAGGTTCAGCGTGTCGCCGCTCAGGATGCGATGACCGAGGCTCTTGGCGAATGCGCGGAACATCGGGTAGGGGTGGAAGACCAGCACGGCCAGCCCGGCCAGCACCAGCGCCGGGACGGCCATGCGCACGTAGGCGCGCCATCGTCGCGGCGCGATCGGGCCAAGCGACAACGCCAGGTGCAGCGCCACGAACGGACCGATGACCGCCGGCTGCCACTTGACGAGGCATGCGGCGCAGAACCACCCGAGCGCCTGCGAGCCTTCGCCTTCCTGGAGCTCGCGCAGGCTGAGCAGCAGCAGGGGCATCGCGTAGATGTCGAGATAGCCCATGCCCGCGGCATTGAGTGCCATGGCCGCCCACAGGCCGAGCGTGAGCATCGGACGCCTGGTCCAGTCGAAGAAGATGACCAGCGTGGCGGCCAGAAACAGCAGCAGGGAGTACTTGATGGCGGTGGGCAGCGGCACGTCCGCGGCCGCTGCCGCCTGGCCTGTCACCCAGAGGACGATGTTCGAGATCGGCGGATAGTCGTTGTCGTTCGCGCGGAACCCATCCACCACGCCCAGGCGCATCGCGTTGCGGGTCCAGCGCTCCCAGATCCCGATGTCGCCCGTCCCGCGCGTCGTCAGGAGCACCGCCGTGAGCGCGACCAGGACCAGGACGACGGTGGCCGTCAGGGTGGTGCGCCCGCGCTCCGACCGGTCGAGCATGCTCATCTCTGGAACAGAAGGCTATCACGGCCTATGGGATGTAGCTGAGCCTGTTGGCGCGGCCCTGGATGATCTCGATGTCCACGTTCGGGGGCGCGGTCATCGGCTTGCCCGCCGCGGTGAGCGTCCGGACTTCAACGAAGGCCAGCTTGGTGGTGATGGGCAGGATCACGTTCTCGGTATGGTTCGGTGTGATGCGAAAGAAACGCTGGCGCACCTCGTCCACGCGCACCTCGAGCCACCCGTCCTCGGTGGCCACCGCCGCCGCGGGCACCGGCGTCAGATCCAGCTCGATCCGGCCCTTGTCAGGGAACGTGTTGAACCCCGCCTCTCCGGTTGTCGTGCGACCGACCTGTCGCGTCTCCGCGGCATTGGGCCGGAACACGACGGCGTAATCGGCTCGGCCCCAGACGGTCAGCGGGATCGACATGCCCACCGGGACGGCGATGATCGCCGATGCCAGGAGCGCCAGCACCAGCATGGGTGTGGTCGGCTTCCGCCAGCCGCCCGCCAGCAGGACGCCGGTGGCGAGCATCATCTGCGGCAGAAAGGACGCGGTGTACCGGCCGCCGCTCCACAAGAACGCGAGCATCAGGGCCAGCGAGATCAGGGGCCACAAGGCCAGCATGAAGGCGACCCGGCGATCGCGCGCCAGCACGAATCCGAGCGGCGCGCCCACGAACACCAGCAGGCTCATCGGGTCGTAGACCAGGTGCAGCAGCGCCTTCAGGGCCGTGGCGCCCGCTTCGGTGGTCAGACGCGGCGCATCCGTCTGCAGCCACTGCCCACCGCGCAGGTAGAAGAACGACCGCGCAAAGCCGAGGCGGAGAACGATCTCGTGGGCCGGGTTCGCCACCACCGTCCTCCCGATCGTCGTCAATGACTCGACCATGCCCGGTCCGTGAGGCCCAGGGTCGGTGAAATACGTTTCGGCGATCGCCCGGACGCCCTGTGTATCGACGAACACCCATTGGCCCCACTTGGCCGAGATGAAGAAACTGTAGGGCAGCAGCGCGATGATGAACGTCGCGAACAGCACGGCGGCCTGCCTGGCCGCGCGCTTCCGGTCTGTGGCCCAGAACACCTGGTGAGCCAGCAGGGGCGGCAGATAGTAGAGGGGCAGGGACCGCGTCAGCGCCACCAGCGTATAGAGGACGCCCGTCAGCGCAAACATGCGCAACGACAGGTTGGCGGTGAAGCACTCGATGTGCAGCGCCAGCGTGGCGAGCGCCAGCGGTATGAACAACCCTTCCTGCCCGAACTTGGGGCTGGCAAAGCTCGGCCAGTAGAACATGAACAGCGCGGTGGCCATGAGCCCGGCCCGGGCGGAATGCAGGCGCTGGCCGATGCGGAAGACCGCCAGACCGGCCGCCGTGGCGGCGAGCACCTGGAGAATCGCCGCGGTGGCCGGGAATCCGCCTCTCCACACGATCGCCAGCGCGCTCATCACCGACGGGTAGAGGGGCGCCTTCAGGTAGCGGCCGAACTGGACGACGTCGCGCAGCCACAGCCACGTCCCGGGGTGGTCGGCCACGTAGGCGCCGGACCACGCGTATCCATCGGGGTCTTCGAGGGTGTGCGCCGGCGAGATCAGTTGCAGGACGACGGGCACCAGGCGCAGCAGAAACCCGGCGGACAACACCACGGCGAGCGCGGTCACGATGGCCCGTGACGGGCGGTCGAGTTTCGTGCGTGCGGGTTCAGCGTCGCCTCGGGTCATGGCTCTCGTGCGCGTCGATCGGGTCAGTACCGAGCCGTTTCCAGGATGGCCGCCAGGACGTGTGCCGAATTCGGGAGGATCACTTCCTCGAGGTCGGGGCAGTACGCCACCGGCGCGTCCATGGACGCGACGCGGCGGACCGGAGCGTCCAGGTGGCTGAAATGGTCGTACGCCACGCGTGCGGCGATCTCGGCCCCGAATCCGCAGGTCAATTGCTCCTCGTGGGCGATCACCACCCGGTTGGTCCGGTCCACCCACTGGGCGATGGTGTCCCAGTCGCACGGCACGATCGTCCGGAGATCGACGACGGCCACGCTGATGCCATCCTTTTCCGCCTGCTGCGCGGCCAGGAGCGAGCGCTGGACGAGCGCGCCCCACGTGAATACCACCACGTCCGTGCCGTCGCGCCGGACGGCCGCCTTGCCGAACGGCACCATGTAGTCGCGGCCCGGGTACTCGCCCTTGTTGTAAGTCTGGCGGTACAGGTGCTTGTGTTCGAGGAACATCACCGGGTCGTCGCACCGGATTGCCGTCCGGAGGAGGCCGGCGGCGTCCTGCGCGTTGGACGGATAGGCGATGCGGATGCCCGGCGAGTGCGCAAAGATGCTCTCGCCCGTCTGGCTGTGGTACGGCGCGCCGCCGCGCAGGTAGCCGCCGATCGGGACGCGGACCACCATCGGGCACGACCAGTGGTTGCCCGATCGGTAGCGCATCATCGACATCTCGTCGCGCAACTGCTGCATGGCCGGCCAGATGTAGTCGAAGAACTGGATTTCGACCACCGGCTTCAGGCCGCGCACGCTCATGCCCACGGCTCGCCCGATGATGTTGGCCTCGGCGAGCGGCGAGTTGAACACGCGCACGCTGCCAAACGTCCGCTGCAGGCCGTGCGTGACCTTGAACACGCCGCCCTTGCCCTGCACCTCGTCGAGGCTGGCGGTGCGGCTGCAATCGGCGACGTCCTCACCGAACACGACGATCCTGGGATTGATCGTCATCTCGTCCTTCATTGTCCGGTTGATCGCGGCGACCATCGTGTCCGGCTTGCCTTCGGGCACGGCGGGCGTGGAAAACGCGTCAGACGACGGATCGACGTCCGGCGAGAAGACCCATAGTCCGGCGGTGTCCTTCGCGGGCTTCGGCGCCTCGAGCGCGCGGTTCGCATCCGCGTTGAGGCCCTTGTCCACATCGGCGTGAAGGGCGTCGAGCTCCTTCTCCGTCATCACGCCGTCCTTCAGCAGGCGCGCCGCCAGCTTCTTCACCGGGTCCCGGAACGACTCCTCGTGCCGCTCGTCCGGCGTCTTGTACAGCCGCTCGTCGTCGGAAAGCGAGTGCGAGTAGGGCCGGATGACGGACGCGTGAACCAGTGCCGGACCGCGCCGTTCGCGGGCGTACGCGACAGCCTTCGACAACGCTCGATAGCTGTCCTCGAAGTCCGTGCCGTCGGCGGTTTCGACCAGCAGGTTCGGGAAGGCACTGACGAGCTTCGAGATGCTGCCGCCGGGCGTCTGAAATTCGACCGGGACCGAAATCGCCCAGCCGTTGTCCTCGACCAGGTAGACGACCGGGAGCAGCTGGCTGCACGCGGTGTTCAACGACTCCCAGAACTCGCCCTCGCTCGTCGTCCCGTCGCCGAGGGAGACGTAGGCGACTTCGTCCGGCTGTGACCGCCGGTCGCCAGCGTCGAGGCCGGGCAGCGACTGGTAGAGCAGGGCGGCCTGCGCGCAGCCGACCGCCTGCAGGCACTGTGAACCCGTGGCGCTGCCCTGCGACACGATGTTGAGGCCCGCATGGCCCCAGTGGGACGGCATCTGCCGGCCGCCGGATGCGGGATCGTCGGCCGCGCCGACTGCCTGCAGGAACATCTCGTACGGCGTGACGCCCAGGACCAGGCACAAGGCCCGGTCGCGGTAGTAGGGGAAGAACCAGTCGTAGGATGGCTTCAGGCACAGGCCTGCCGCCACGAGCACCGCTTCGTGTCCGGCGCCGCTGATCTGGAAGAAGATCTGGCTCTGGTTCTTGAGCTGGATCTCCTTGTCGTCGATCTTCCGCGACAGGTACATCGTGCGGTACGCGCGCCGCAGCATGTCCGGCGTCAGGCCGGGCGCCGCCGCCGAATCGGCGTCCGAGGCGGCCTGTGGGGTCGTCGTCTCCATCATGCGTCCTTACGGGACATGTGTTCCCGGCGGGATCGGAAGCGCGATACCACCCGGCCGAACACTTCGTGACTAACGGGAAGTCTAATTATATCATCGGGTTCCGGGTGTTATAATCGCCGCCCGCCGCAAGCGGTCGGCGCCGGGAGCGCCCGGCGGCACGTAGCCACGGGACTTGAGTCCCGTGCCACGTCGAATGCGGCGTGACGGTGGGGCCTGGCATTCACGTGCTGGGATCAGCAGACGAGGTCTCGAAGATGTCATTGTCAGGCGTACGCAAGTACAACTGGGAGCAGATTCCCCACGAGCAAGTCACCGACGCCATCTCCCGCAAGATCGTGACGGGCGAACGGGAGATGCTGGCGCAGGTCTTCCTGAAGAAGGGCGCTGTGGTGCCGACGCACGATCACGAGTCGGAACAGTTGACCTACATCTTCACGGGCTCGCTGAAGTTCGAGATCGGCGGCGAGGAGATCGTCGTCGTGGCCGGTGACGTGTTGTGCATCCCGTCGCGCGTGCCGCACCAGGCGACCGCGCTCGACGACACGTTCGAACTGGATGTCTTCAGCCCGATCCGGCAGGACTGGCTCGACAAGACCGACGATTACTTCCGGAGATAAGGGCGAGGACGACCGATGGACACAGGACTCAACGGGAAAGTGGCGCTGGTGTGCGCGGCCAGCAAGGGTCTCGGCAAGGCCACGGCGATGGCACTGGCCGCGGAAGGGGCGAAGGTCGCGATGTGCGCCCGCCACATGCCCACACTCGAGGCGGCGGCGGCGGACGTCGTGGCCGTTACCGGTGGCGAGGTGTTTGCGATCGAGGCCGACCTCACGCGTCGCGCGGACGTCGAGCGCCTGGTGCAGCAGACCGTCGGGCACTTCGGCGGGCTCGACATCCTGGTGACGAACTCGGGTGGGCCGAAGGCCGGCCTGTTCACCTCCCTCACGGAGTCCGACTGGCGAGACGCCATCGACCTGCTGCTGATGAGCGTCGTGCACCTCAGCCACGCGGCCGTGCCGCACATGCGGCAACGGGGAGGCGGCCGCATCATCAACATCACCTCGATCTCGTCGAAACAACCGGTCGCCGGCCTGATTCTCTCGAACGTCCTGCGCCCGGCCATCTCGGGCCTGTCGAAGACGCTGTCGAACGAGCTCGCGCGCGACGGCATCCTGGTCAACTGCGTGTCCCCGGGCTACACGCGCACCGACCGCGTGATCGAGCTCGCGGAAGCGACGGCTCGGCGGGAGGGCATCCCCGTGGAGGCGGTCGAGCGCCGCACGGTGCAGAACATCCCGCTCGGCCGCATGGCCGAACCGTCGGAGCTGGCCGACTACGTGGTGTTCCTCGCCTCGGATCGTGCCAGCTACATCACGGGAACCAACACCACCGTTGATGGCGGATTCGTCCGCGGCACGATCTAGCCACGCGCATGACGCCAGCCCTCGAGCGACGCCTGCTGCCGGCCCTTCACCTGTCCCAGCTCTCCCGGGTCTGGCGCCGCCTCAATCGCCGCAAGATCGTTGTGGCGATGTACCACGGCTTCACGTCGGTGGACGCGCATGACGGCATCGAGAACCACGAAGGGAAACACCTGCACCTGCGTGACTTCGAAGCCCAGCTCGCGTTCCTGAAGCACCACTACCAGGTGATACCCCTCGACGCCGTCGTGCGGGCACTGACGCTGGGCACACCCTTGCCGGATCGCGCGGCCGTGATTACGGTCGACGACGGTTACCGGTCTACCTACACCGTTGCCTTTCCGGCGTTGAAGCGGCTTCACCTGCCGGCGTCCGTATATCTCGCGACCGACTTCGTCGAGAACCGGCACTTCCTGTGGACGGACCGCGTCGAGTACGCCGTCAACCATTCGCGGCGGGACGCGCTCGAGTTCGAGAGTGGTGAGAAGACCCTTCGCCTGGACCTCGGCGATCTGGATGCCCGCAAGGCGGCGGACAGGCGCCTCCGGTCCGCCATCAAGGCGTTGCCACAGGACTCGCGCGACCGGGCGGTTGATGACGTCGAGCGCGCGGCCGGCTGCGCGGTGACGGACGTCGCCGGGGAGCTGCCGCTGTACGACCCGCTGTCGTGGAGTGACGCGCACGAGATGGCCGAGAGCGGCCTGGTCACGATTGGCAGCCACACACACACGCACGTGATCCTGTCGCGTTGCGAGCCGTCGCGCGTGTCGGAAGAACTGACCACGTCCAAGCGCATGCTCGAGAGCCGGCTCGGACGGCCGTGCACGCAGTTCTGCTATCCAAACGGCCGCACGGGGGACTTCAACGCGGCCACGCGCGAACAGGTGAAAACGCACGGGTTCACGAGCGCGCTGACCACGGTGTACGGGATGAACGACCGCCAGACGGACGTCTTCGCGTTCACGCGCTACAACCTGGGCAAGCCGATGCGGAAGGGCGAAGTGGCGGTGCGGCTGTCCGGCCTGATGGACCTCGGGTCGCTACTCCGGCGCTAGGACGTATTCCACGTTGCCCAGCACGATATCCTGCGTGAGCGGGCTGTCGCGCAGCCATCGCCCCACCGCGGGGGGCATGCGCCGTACGGTGCCGATGAGCGTCAGGTGTTCGTGTACCACGCGGAACCCCGCCTCGTGGATCTGCCGCCGCAGCCGCCGCAGCCGCACCTTCTCCAGCAAATCGTCGTGTTTGACGATGCCGTTCTGGGCGTCCTTGATGAACGAGTTCTCATGCGCGGGCTCGCGCAGCACGCCGGGGACGTGCTTGGCCAGCCAGCGGAACATGGCGAAGGCCGCGGGCCGGCCGATGATGAGGTGCAGGGGGATCGGCACCAGCAGGTGCGGCAGGTGCGCGCCCGGCGGCGAGAGGTAGGGCGCCGTCGACAGGTAGAACAGTCCCGTTGGCCTGATGACGCGCCGACACTCGGCCAGGTAGCGCGCGGCGTTGGCCACGTGCTCGAAGACGGAGTGGGACAGCAGCAGGTCGAACCGCTGTGGCTTGAACGGCAGCGCCATTCCGTCTGTCTGGACGAACGTGACGTTGTGGATGCTCTTCTCGCGGGCGATCCTGACACCCGCCATGCTGAAGCGATCCCAGGGGTCGATGCCGATCACGTGGTCGGCGTGCTCGGCCAGTGAGATCGGCATCCCGCCGCCCCCGCAGCCCACGTCCAGCACCTCGCCGCGGATCGGCACGCCAAACCGATCGAGCAGGGCGATCAGCTTGGCGCTCCGGTAGTACTCGAACAGCGCGTAGTCGTACTCCGACCGGAAGCGGCGCGCCGCGTGTTCCTTGATCAGGTCTTCTCGAATCTCGCGCATCCGGTTAGTCCACGTACCAGGCGTAGTCGATGTCGCAGTCGCCGAGCGTCAGGTACCATTCCGCCGACGTCACCCAGGCGGCCGCCGGCGTCGCGACCCACGTGAGCCACTTCGTGTTGCCCGTGAGCGCCCGTCCCAGCAGCGGCGTGTCCGGCGACAGGAAGCCGCGCGACCGGAGCAGCGCCAGTTGCGACGGCACCGTCGTGGTGCACCAGAGCCGGCTACAACCCGCTGCCGTCAGCACCGCGGCCGCCTCGCCGAGGAGCGCCCCAAACGTCTCGCGATCATCAGGGTGCACCAGGCAGTCCACGATGAGTCCCGGAGGCGCGATCGGCCGGCCGGATCGCGATCGGACCACGCGTACGATCATATATCCGACGCATTCGTCGCCACGACCCGCACGGATCAGCGTGTACCGGCGATGCGGCTGCGCCGCGTATCGCCGGCGCAGGTCCGCGCTGGTGCGCCGCGCGAGGAGGGGGTACGCCTCGTTCACGCGCGCCCAGAGAGAATCGACGGCCTCCGCGTCCGGCAGCACGGTGCCGATCTCGGCCGCCTGGATGCGGACGCCGGCCGGGCAGCCAGGGAACAGCGAGCGCTTCGGCCACGGGTGCATCAGCACGGGGACCGCGGTCCGGTTGCTCCACCCGAGCTTCTGGAACACGCGATACGCCATGGCCGTCTGCGACAGCGACGCCGTGACGGCATACCGCTCCTCGACCGCACGCGTCAGCCGCTTGCCCAGGCCCCGGCCCTGGTAGTCCCGCCGGACGTAGAAATCCACGAACCAGGCGCAGGTCGCCTGGCGCCGGCCGCCCGCGAGAACGGACGGGATGTAGGCGCAGAGTCCGACGAGCCGTCCCGTCGCGCGGTCGTCCACGACCATGACGGGCGGCGGATCGCTCTGCCACCACCAGCGTTCGGCGACGTGCCCGTCGACGTCCCGCTTGGTGGACCACACCTCGCACAGCAGGTCGACCAGCCGGGGTCGATCACCCGAAACGAAGGGGCGAACGTCGAGCGTGTCCGCCTCGGCCATCATCAATGGACCCAGCGGTTCGGGTTGTTGCCGCGACCGCCGTCGTGCACTTCGAACTTCTTGCGAAGCCGGCTCAGCCGCCACCGGAGGAACTGCGATCGCAGCTGCGACATGCCGGAGCCGCGGTGCCACACGAGATAGAGGTAGCCTGCGGCGATCCCGCCGAGGTGCGTCAGGTGGGCGACGCCGGACCCTGATCCGGAGATGGCCGAGAAGAAGGAAATCGCGCCAACGATGATCACGAAGATCCGGGCCGGGATCGGGAAGACGATGTAGTAAATCGTCCGGTGCGGGTAGATGAGCGCGTACGCCAGGAGCAGGCCGTAGATCGCGCCGGACGCGCCGACCGTCACCGCCGCGTACATCTGGTCGGCGAAGGCGAAGGGGAGCAGGGAGACAAGGATGGTGGAGATGCCCGCGCCCACACCGGAGACGAAGTAGTACTTCGCGAAGAACCGGGTGCCCCAGGTCAACTCGAGCTCGACGCCGAACATCCACAGCGCCAGCATGTTGAACAGGATGTGCGTGAGGCCGCCGTGCATGAACATGTACGTGACCGGTTGCCACACCCACAGCTTCTGAATCACGGCGGCCGGGATCAGGCCGAGCGTCAGCACCAGCGACGGCACCAGGAGCGTCAGCAGGAACAGGCTGACATTGAGAAACAGCAGGAGCCGGACGGTTGGCGTCATGGCTCCGGGGCCCAGGCGGTACGTGATGTTGGAGGACGGGCGGCTCATGTCAGTCTCCTAGACTACCAAGTTCGCGGCCGTTCCCGAACACCCCTGGTCAGCGACCGGCGAGCCGCTTCAGTCGTGCCAGCACCGTGGCGCGCGATTCGAGGAATTCCTCGATGCGGAAGGCCCGGGCCGTGACGTCGAGCACGGCAAGGGCCACGCCGATCGAGGCGAACACCCGCAGGCCAAGGACCGGGATCGTATGGGCCGGAAGCCAGTCCGCGACCAGCCAATCCGTGCCCCGCGCGGCGACGCCCATGATGACGGCGGCGAGGGAGATCTTGCCAAAGGCGACACCGAGGCGGGTGCCGTCGATGCCCCCGAGACGGCCACGCAGGATCCAGAGGAGGACGAGCGCGTTGCAGATCGCGCTCACGGCCGTGCCCAGCGCAAGCCCACGGAAACTCAGGAACTGCACCAGCACCACGTTGAGCACGACGTTGAGCAGCACGCTGCCCATCGACACCATCACCGGGGTGCGGCTGTCCTTCAGCGCGTAGAGCGAGGGCACCGCCATCTTCACGGTCGAGTAGCCCACCAGTCCGGGCGCGTAACACATCAACGCCGACGCCGTGGCCGCCGTGTCGGACGTGGTGAACTTCCCGTGCTCGAAAATCAGCGCGACGATCGGCGTCGCCAGCGCGATCAGGCCGACGGTGGCCGGCACGTTCAACATCAGCATCAGCCGGAGCCCCTTGGAGAGCGTGGCCCGCATCTCGCCAAAGTCGTTCCGCGCCGCATGCCGGCTGAGCGACGGCAACGAGGCCGTCGCGATCGAGACGCCGAAGAGCCCGATGGGCATGTACATCAGCCGGAACGCGTAGCCGAGCCAGGACACGGCCCCCGTGCCTTCGCTGGTCGCGAGGATCGTGTTGACCAGCAGGTTGATCTGCACCGCGGCCAGGCCAATCACCCCCGGGCCCATGAGGACGAGAACCTGGCGAAGGCCCTCGTCCTTCACATCGATCTCCGGCCGGTAGCGGAATCCTTCCCGCCTCAGTTGCGGCCATTGAACGGCGGCCTGCAGGAAGCCGCCGACGAGCACGCCGATCGCCGGCGCCACGATCCGAGGCAGCCCCAACGAGGGCATCACCGGGACCAGCGCCAGCGTGCACACGATCGAACCGACGTTGAACATCGCCGGCGAGAACGCCGGGAGAAAGAACTTGTGCAGCGAGTTCAGCATCCCCATCAGCGCGGCCGCCACCGCCACCATGACGAGGAACGGGAACATGATGCGCGTGAGCGTGACCGTGAGTTCGAGCTTGCCGGGCACGCTCGCGTACCTGGCCGCAAACGCCGTCGTCAGCGGCCACGCGAACAGCAACCCGCACAGCACCACGAATGCCGTGGCCACCAGCAGCGCGTTGATGACCAGGTTGCCCAGGTGCCACGCGCGTTCGCGCCCCTGCAGCGTCAACGTGCGGGTGAACGTCGGGACGAACGCCGCGCTCATCGCGCCTTCCGCGAACAGGTCCCGGACCAGGTTGGGGATGCGGAAGGCAACGAGATATGCGTCCATGGCATCGCCCGCACCGAACAGGATCGCCATGATCTGGTCCCGCACCAGCCCGAGCAGCCGGCTGGACATGGTGGCGGCGCCAATGATCCCGGCGGACCTCGCAAGGTGGGGCGGCGGGGGCGCGGAAGTGTCGGGCGCCGCCGGCGCAGACGGATCGGACGTCATCGGTGCCCGCCAGCGTAACACAAAGTCCTTTCGGAGGCCGGGAGTCCAGCGATCCATGGCTTCGCACCCTCAATATCCAAATGTTTGGATCTCAAAGGTCATCAATCTTGTAAAGAAAAGGAGGAGGGCACCCGCCTTGTCGGGAGGAGGGTGCCCAGGAGGAGGAGGACAGGTTCGTCGCGTCGTTCCCCTGTCACTGGTTTGGACGGCGGATCGGTCGAAATAGTTCTTCCCGTGTCAACACTCCAGAACGAATCAAAGAGGCCGGGACGGTGTTTTCGGTGCGTCAAAGTGCGTCATCGTGCGACATTGGACCAAATGTCGCTGGATGTCGTTACTTGACGCTTGCACAGGTGTATCGGATGTGCGACTTTCCCGTCCGACAGGTCGGAGGAGCACGCTTTACTGAGGGAAAGCGTGCCGGACGACCGCCTCCAACAAGGACACACGGACCATGAACCTAGTCGATGCCGCCCAGACCGTGGAACGTCTGCAGCTTCGCGCCGCACACGAAGGTGAGCTCAAGGCACTCAAGATTGCGCGTGATGCGCTCCTGATCATCGTCTCGGAAGGCTTCACCACCCTGGACGCTCGCCTGAAGAGCCAGGCGGGGATGGCCGCCACGGCGAGGCCCGCCACGGCGACGCCCGTGGAACCACCGGCTAGCCCGCTAGAAGCCGCTTCCTGACCAGTTCGTTGACCAGTTTGCCGTCGGCCTGTTTGCCCGCCAGCGCGGCCATGACCGCCTTCATGACGCGGCCGATGTCCTTGACGCCGGTGGCACCCGTTTCCGCCACAGCGGCGTCGACCGCCGCCTGAAGCTCAGCCTCGGTCGGTGCCGGCGGCATCAATGCCTCGAGGCACGAGATCTCTGCGCGTTCCTTGTCGGCCAGATCCTGGCGTCCGCCCTTCTGAAACTGATCGATCGACTCGCGGCGCTGCTTGACGAGCGTGCCGACCACCTGGAGGGCTTCGCCGTCCTCCAGGGCATGGCCCTTTTCGATCTCCTTGTTCATCAGCGCGCTCTTCAGCATCCGGAACGTGGAGAGCGACACCGGGTCGTGGGCCTTCATGGCCTGCGTGATCCGCGCGTTGACGTCGGTGACGAGTGACATGGTGGTCTCCCTTACAGAATCCAGATGAACCAGGCGTGCACGCCCATGGCCGCAGCCGCGAGCCACGCGGCCGCGAGGACCCAGCGGCGCCAGCTCCCGGCGCGCCATGCGGCGGTGACCGCGACGCCGCCCAGGACGGCCAGGGCCGGCACGACGGTGAGCTGATACCGGAGTTCGAGCGGCGTGAATACCGCGAGCGCGGCACACCCGGCGAGCGTGACGAGCCACCCGCCAATCGCGAGCGTGAGTCGATCCCGGATGCGCCGCCTGACGAGGACGACGAGACCGATGGCCGCCATGGCGGGCAGCAGCCAGCCGAACGCCGAGGCGTTGCGCCGGCCGAGCGTGGCGACCTTCTCGGAGAACCCTGGCCGCGCGCGGCGCGCGGCGGTGGGACGCCCGGGTGGAGGCGCCGTGGGCTGCGCATCCGTCTGTGCCGTGCTCGGGGGCGCAGCCATGGGTGCCGAGGTGGTCCCGCTTGCCGCCGGACTCGGGGTGGGCGGCCTGGCCACCACCGATTGCACCTCTCCCGAGAGGCGGGTCACCTGGCCGCGATACGTGCTCCAGAAGTGGCCGTAGAAGACGAGCACGGCCAGCAGCGTGGACAGGCCCAGCCCGAGCAGGACGCACGTCGCGGCTCGTTCGAGCGACGGCCCGCCGAACAGGTAGTACGCCAGGCCGATGGCGCACATGGCGACCGCCAGCACCATGAACGTGCTGAAGTGCGCAAGGAAGGCCACGAGGGCCACGGCGATCGGGATGATGAGCCACGTCCAGATGGGCCACGTCAGGGGAACAGCCACCAGCGTGGCCACGGCCATCAACGCCATCGATTCGCCAAAGGCGTTCGTCAGGTTCCCGGTTCCGGCGACGGCGGCCGCGACGAGCGTGGTGTGGAACAGTACCAGCGACACGAGCGCCGTCCCGCGATCGGCCCAGGTGCGAGCGACGATGCCGAACAGGCAGAGGCCGGCCAGCATCTCGGCGACGCACACCACGATTCGGAGCAGGCTGACGTGATCGCGCATGATGGCGGCGAACGGCGCCGCCACGACGTACAGCGAGATACCGTAGGGAAACTGGTACCCGTCCGGTGTCAGTGAGGTGAAGAAGTACCGTCCGGACAACACCCACTCGAGGCGATGCGCCTGGAAGACCGCGTCCATCGCCGGCATGTCGGGATGCAGCAGCACCGTCAGCTTCAGGAAACAGGCCACGGCCGAGAAGCCGAGCGCGGCGCGTGTCGCCGTGGAGAGCGCCTGTCGGCGGAACAACTCGAGGGTCATCGACAGCACGACGACGCCAAGCATCAACCCGGCTGCCAGCGGCACGACCGGCGGGCGTCCGCCCGCATACGGCGCCATCCCGAAGGCGAGCGTCCAGGCTTGCAGCACCACCGCGACGAGCGCGCCGCCGGTTGCGATCGGTGCCGAGAGTCCCAGGGCGCCGAGCCCCGCGCCGATGATGGCCCCCGCCGCTGCGGCCCGCTGCAGTGCCGGGAACGGCGCCATCGCAAATCGCCCGGTCGCGGGTTCGCACGCGATGCGATCGATCGGTACGCCAAGATCGCGCGGGTCGTCGGCGGGGCGGAACGTTTCGGACACGGCCAGCCCCAGCACCAGGCCGTCCACGCCATCCGCACGCGCCGGCACGTCGACGAGGATCTCGCTGTCGGCGCCGGCGCCTGTCCAGGCCTGCCGATCGATGCCGTCCACGCTGAACCGGATGGTCGGCTGAGGCACCCCCGCCGGGCGGCCGCCGAGCACGCCAACGCGGCACAGCCACGGCGTGCGCCGGTTGAGGTCCGGAAGCGTCACTTCCGCCGTGCGCCGCGTCCACGCAAACGTCTTTCCCCCGCCGCGTTCGATGGGAAACAGCCCCTTCACGGTTCGGGGCAGGTCGCGATCCATTTCGAACCGTACCGGGGGATTGAACCCGTAGGCCAGGAGCAGCGCGGCGGCGCCGGCGATGGCGCCGGCCACCGATGCCGCGACCGCGGCGAAGAGACGGGTGCTGAGGTGGCTGGCGATCACCGGCGTGTCGTGCGAGTCACTTCCCGATAGACGGCCGCGAACCGCGCGGCCACGGTCGCCGGCCTGAATTCGCGATCGAGGACCGCGTCGGTGGCGGCGAACGTCCGTCGCGGATGGGCCAGTGCCGCCACGATGGCGTCCGCGAGCGCCGGCGGGTTCTCCTTCGGCACCACGCGCACATCGTCGCCGAACAGCCGGCCAAGCTCCAGGCCGCCCGGGCTGTCGCTCGAGACGACCGGCGTGCCGCAGGCCAGTGCTTCGACGGCGACCGTGGGGCAGGCTTCGAGGCGGGATGGTAGCACGAAGAGATCGGCGGCCGCGTAGTAGGCAACCACCGACCGATTCTCCAGCAGGCCTGCAAACGTGACGCGAGAGTCGAGGCCCAGTTGACGGGCACGCGCCTCGAGGTCGGCGCGTACCGGCCCGGTCCCGCAGAAGATCAGCCGTGTGTCCGGCTGGGCGCGCAGCACGGCCGGCAGGGCCTCGATAAGCGTCATCTGGCCGGCCAGCGGGTGCAGGCGCTTCACGTTCAGCAGCAGGTTCCGTTCCGTGAACCCGACCGCGCGCCGCGCTGCCGCCCGTCGGGCGTCGTCGGCGCGAGCGAAGTACTCCGCCACGGGCGGGTAGATCACGGTGAGCGCGCCGCGCGACAGCCCGTGCTCAACGGCCCGATCGAGCAGGCCCTGGCTGTAGAACGTCACGTGCGCCGCCGACCGGTACGCGCGGGTGAACATGTCCGGGCCAAGGCGCTTCGGCTCGTAGTGCCAGATCTCCGTGCCGTAGAGCGTCAGGACGACGGGCTTGCGTTCGCGCTCCGCGATCCACGCGCCGAGGTCCGGCAGCAGGCCGTTGCTGTGCACGTGCACGACATCCGCCTCGGCGATGGACGGCCGGGCCAGGCGCCAGACCGCCCTGGCGTGCGCCAGCGTCGTCAGCGGACCGAGCGCCTTTGCCAGTGCGCTCTTCGTCCGCGCCGGCATCCACGCGACGTGACCGGGGAGTGGTCCCGACGCGTCTGGCGCGGCGCCGGCCTTCAAGGCCCGTGGCGGGTACGACACATATGTCGGGATGTCGCCCGCTTCGCGTGCCCACGCTCCGAGGTGCACGGGCAGCAGGGCGTTGGCCCCTTGGTCAGGCGGCAGGTGCGCCGCAACGTGACAGATGCGCATCAGCCGTTCACCGCGGCGGGCGCTGGCGCCGGCGGGGCCTGCGTGCCGCAGTAGAGCGCCCGGAACTCGCTGAACGTCACCGGGATGGCACCGAGGTCGCGGACGGCGTACGACAGGAACCGGCCGAGCCGGTCGAGGAAGGCCGCGAGCTCATCGGCCGTCCGGTTGTACGGGCTGCCGCCGACGATGGCCTCGCTCGAGTGGAAGATGAGATTGAGGACCGGGACCCGGTCCTCTGTGAGGCGCCGCGCGAGGGCGCACATGTCGTCGAAGGAGGAGTACGACGGCCGCAGCCACATCAGGCGCGCAACCCCGAGCTTCCGCAGGACGCGCTTGGTCTGGTAGTTGAACGGCGCGCGCGCCCACCACCGCTCGGCGAACGCCGGCATGCGCCGATGGAGCGCCGCCGAAACGGGAATCTCGAGCAGGTTGCTCGTGCCCGGAACGGTCGGATTGTCGCAGGCCAGGAAGTACGGCGTGTTGGGCGCGCCGACGAAGTCCGGTCCGCCCTTGTGCCCTTCATAGAACAGCGGCGCGACGCTGGATTCCACGCGATAGCCGGCGGCTTCGAGTGCGGGCACATGGCTGGCGGAGAACCCGAATCTGCCGGATCGATAGGCGCGTGGCTGTACGCCGACAGCCTCCGTGATGGCCTGGCCCAACGCCGTGATCTGGGCGGCGAACTGGTCCTCGGGCAACTGCATCGCGTACGCGTGCCGCCGCACGTCGTCTTCGGTGCACGGCGGCGTCTCCCACACGTGGTGGTGCGCACCGACCTCGCAGTCCTGTCCCGTGAGCATCTGACGGAGCACCGCGGCCGAGCGCGCGTCGCGCGCCACCGGGTGAGTGACCAGGTAGGTGGGACGGGTACGGTGCCGTTGAAACAGCTCGTGGAGCGCCGGGAGGGCGTAGATGTTCTCGAACGTCTGGTGCAGGCGGGCGTCCGCCGACCACTGGTTGTCGCCTTCGGTATCGATGCCGGCGAGGAGGTACAGCATGCGGGCGTCGTTCCTACCGGTCCTGATCCGAATCGCCGAGCGTGACGTGCCACTTCGCGGTGTCCTTGTAGAACTCCGCCGTCACCGGCACTTCGTTGATCTTGGCCGTGAACTCCATCGTGGACTTGACCTGGAAGTACCCGGACCGCTTCATGATCCGCCGGAAGCCCTCGTGCAGTTCGAACGCCCGGATCTTGTCGGAGTCGGCCGCGCGGGCCTCGCGATCCACCCAGCGCAGCAGCGTCTTCACGCCCAGGTCGTCTTCCGGGTCCACCACGAAGTCCACCAGCAGCGTCACCTTGCCCCGCGCCTCCCGGACGTGGCGGTACACGGCGTAGCCTTGCACCTCGTCGCCGCGCCTGAGGGCCACGATCGCGTAGCGGACGTGCGGCGGTTCGACGAACTTCCAGTTCAGGTACGCGGCGTCGCGCTTGACCGCAAAATCGAACTTTGGCGCGAGCCGTTTCCACAGGATCGTGAATTCCTCACCGAACCGCCGGATCGGGACCACTTCCGCGCGCAGGGGCTTGTCGCGCGAGATGATCTTGATGAACGGGTTCGTGATCGCGGACACGAACCGGTTGAGCGTCATCGGCCAGTCCGGACGCCGGAATGCGCGGCGCGACAGCGGCTTCACCAGGCACGGCACCGGCCCCACGCTGGGCCAGCGGAGCTTCTGGAACAACCGGTACGAGGCTTCGGAGAGCCCGAGGCCCAGCGATGCCCCGCCGTGAGAGTCCCACCACCGGAACAGCACGTCGCCCAGTCCCTGCCGCTGCCGCTCCGGCGCAATCATGACGTCCATGCCCCACGACGCGTCGATTTCCTTGCCCGCCACCTGCAGGCGCACGGGCATCGTGGCGTACTGGCCCACGATCGTCGCGCCTTCACGCGCCACCCAGATCAGCGGGCCGGAGGCCGGATTGTTGGGATTGTGCAGGTACTGCCATTCCCAGCGCAGGCGATTGGATTCGGCGGCGTCGTTGCCGAAGACGCGGCGGTACATCGCCACGATCGCGCGGGCATCGTCGGGTCGGTAAGCGTCAATGGTTGGCAGCATGGCAGACGTCACCTGTCGTTCGAGAGAGATCCCGTCAATTCTATCGTAGGAACTCGCCGGATCCGCCAGGTCGTTGAGGGCTATTGGGGAGGCACAGGCACGGCGTCGAGTGCGCCCTGGGAGAAGTAGAACCACCAGACCCGCCTGGGCGGCTGGCCCGGTGCGAACGTCAACCGCATGCGCAGATCGGCGTTCTCCTTGACGGCGTCGAACGTGCCCATCGGGCAGGACAGCGTGGTGGGTTCGTCGCCAGCCAGCCGGACATCGAATGTCCGCCAGTCACGCGAGGTGACGAAGCCGCCGGTGTAATCCGTGGCAGTGAAGGTCAGGCCTTGACCTGTGTGCCGGACGGACCGAATCGTCGGGGCGTCGAGCCCCACTCTGACGACGGTGTTGAAACTCGCCGGTGCGCAGCCTCCCAGCCACTTGAGCGCTTCCAGGTTGAGATTCGAGTAAACGCCGTGAACCCGCACGGGCGCCGTCAACAAGACGACGTCGCGACCGGCGCATGATGTGCCGTCGGGTCCCGCGATGACGGAGACGGCCCGCTCGGTCATCCGGGAGGCCCAGCGCCAGTCGCCAATCTTCGACTCGATCTGCCAGACGTTGACGGCGAGCACGGCGACGACGACCGCGGCGACCGCCGGCGATCGTCGCGCGGCAAGCGACTCGATCAATCGGCCTGCCAGCATCGCGGCCGGCGCGGTTGCCAGATAGAGGTACCGGGTCCCCTCTGTCATGCTGGAGACGGGGATGAGCACGGCCACGAGGAAGAGGATCAGGAAGGCGATGTCCGGGTTGTCGCTCACACGGCGCCAACCGGTAAGGACGGCCGCGACGAGGCCTGCGGTGAGTACGACACCGAGGAGCCATGCCGTGTGCGGCAGCGTGCCCACCATGTGATCGACGTTCACGGGCGAGAGCAGGTGCACGCCCGCAAAGGCAATGGAATCGTACGCGCCACGAATCGTCGGAGCGATCGGGCCGGCCCAGCCGAGCGCCGCAGACGCGACCACAACGACAGCGGCGGAGCCGCCGAGCAGGCGGCGCCGCGCCGTGACGGCGGCGGAGACGCGCGGCCATCCCAGTTGTGCGATGGCCAGCGCGAATCCCACGAGGCCCGTCAGCGCGGCCAACTTGGGCATTCGTGCCGCCCCGCCCATGGCCGGCAGGCCGGCGCCCTGCCTGAGGACCGTGTAGATCACCGCTGCCCCGGCGAAGTACGCGATCAGTCGGAGCACGCGACCCGCCCGGGCTTCCCGGAGCAGGACGACCGCCGAGATGACGACCACGGGCAGCCCGATCGTCGATTCCTTGCAGAGGATGGCGATGAGAAAGGCCGCGGCCGCGAGAACGTCTGCGGCTCCGCGACGCCACTGCGCCACCAGCAGGCCGATGAGCAACCAGGCGGTGGCCATCAGGTCGAAACGGGCCGACATCCACACCACGGCCTCGTGGCTCGCCGGGTGCAGCGCGAACACGGCCCCGGCCGCAACGGCGCCCGCCGCGCCCATCAGTCGCCTCGACATCACGAAAACGAGCAGCGTGTTCACCAGGTGGATCGCGAGCGCCACCGCGTGATAGCCCGCGGGATCCCTGCCGAAGAACTGCCAGTTGGCCGCCAGGTGGATGAAGGCGAGCGGCCGGTAGTACTCGAAATGGCGCAGGCCGAAGTACGAGAGCGGATCGGCCAGTCCGCCGTGATCCGCCAGGCGCTGCAGGATGATGAAGTCGTCGGATACAAAGCCGGCCGAGAGCGCGGGCCACCACGCCGCCATCGTCAGGACGGCCAGCGCGAGGCCGGCGAGCCAGGTGGTGCGCGTAGCCGCCATCGCCGGGGTGACGCCCTCGTTCACGGCGTGCCCCCCTGCGCGCCACACGGCGTGTGTGCCTGCCAGACTTCGATCACGGGTCCCGGCCGCACCACGTTCCACGACGGGCGCACGTCGAAGTCCGCAAGGAACCCGTCGCCCGCCACGGCAGGATCGGTGAACGGACTTTCCTCGAGCACTTTGTACGCGTATGCCGGCACGACCTTCGAGAGCGGATTGTCGCCGTGCGGCGCCGCGCGCTTGAGCACGATCACGTCGAGGCAGGGCGTGGCAGGCGCCCGCTCGCCGGCGCGCAGCGCCAACGACGCGGGCGCGATGTAGATCTTGTCCTCGTCCATGCCGCCTTCACCGATGTAATACAGGCGGTACGCCGGCGACGGGTACGGCTCACGCTGCAGCATGGCGCGGACACGCCTCCCGGCCCGCTCCGGCGTCACGTGCGCCGCGTCGAGCGCCGCGATCAACTGCTCGCGGCTCGTGTTCAGTTGCACCGAGTACGGTTCCACGGCCACGCCGGCACCGGCCTCGAGGTTGGCTTCAATCGCACCCTTCGCCAACGTGCGCGTGTCCGTCTCGGCCATCAACTGGACGAATCGCCACGAGAGCGCGGCAGGTTCGGCCGCCGCCGCGATCGTCAGCAGTGTCAGGACCACCCCGGCGTAACGCCCCGCACGGCCGGCAATCCAGGCGAGCCCGGCCGCCCCGAGCACGGCCAGGAACGGATACAAGGGATTGGCGGTGCGGCCAAAGGGCCATGTGTTCGCGATGAACAGGGCGAAGAACACCGGGAACGACGCCAGCCACAGCAGCGTCACCCGCGACCGGCGCGCGAGTGCGAAGAGCCCCACGGCCGCGCCGATCAGCCACGCGATGCCTGCGCCCTGCGTGCGCAGGATCTCCAGTTGGGGCCACGCCGATCCGAACATTCCGTACACCTGTTGCGCGCGCGAGACGATGATGGCGCGGTTGGCCTGGATGTCGCGGACCGCCGTGCCGAAGTCGAGAATGACATACGGGGAGCACACGAAGAAGGTGAGTGCCGCGGCCGCGCCGGCGATACCGATCCGTCGATCGAGCCACGCGCCGGCTGACTCCCTGGCCCGAAGGCCGTGGGCGACGGCCAGGCAGGCGACGACCAGCGCGGCGGGATAGTGGAAGGCGGCGGCGACGCCGACCCCCACACCGGCGACGACGTAGTCGCGCGCCGTGCCGCGCCGCCAGACCCACCAGGAGGCCAGGGCGGCCACGGTGACCAGCAGCGTGGCCGGGACATCGTGCTTCAGGAAGTGGGCGTCCCGCACCGGGATGTACGCCACCGCCATCAGCCACGCCGCCGAGCGGGCCACGGACCGGTCGCCGGCCTTCAGCGCCAGCCGGTAGACCGCGACGATCGTGAGGACGCCGGCGATCGCCGAAAGGGACCGCCCCGCGATGTAGACGGTCGTCGGATCCTGCCAGAACTGCGATTCGAAAGCGGCGAGCGACGGTGCGCGACCCGTGGCTCGCGCCGCGAGGGCGAGCGCCCCGACACAACCCGCGATCACGTAGAAGAACAGGCTGGGGTAGAGGAAGTTGTGGGGGTTCAGGCTTCCCGATGCCAGGGAGAGCGCCCGCGCCAGGATGCTGGACTCGTCCGGGTTGTAGACGAAGGGCAGGCCGTGGCCGAGACTCAGCAATCGCAGCGCCGAACCGGCCAGCACGGCGCCGGCCAGCACGGGATCGATCCGGCTGGACCACGGTGCTGGGCGTGAAGCGCTCGCGTTCATGGCGTATGACGGGTCAGCGTTCCGGGCGCGTCAGTTCCACCTTGCAGCAGCGACGGCACACCGGGAACAACTGCTCATCGAGCAGCTTCTTTCGCAGTTCCATGTACCGCCCGGAGTTCCACGCCTCTTCGAGCGTCTGCGTGGTGAGGTCACCGACCTCGATCCGGATGAACGGGCAGAAGTACACCTTGCCGCTGTAGCCCACGCGCGCGTGCCGGAACGGGTAGAGGCACCGGCCCGCGATCGGCGAACCAGCGGTGTAGTACGCATCCGTGAGCTCCGGCCAGACCTTCGGCCGGAAATCGAACTTAACGCCCTTCGCGCGGCACTTTTCCTGCAGGGCCTTCACCTGGGTCCGCACCTGGTCCGGCGTGACCTTCGGATCTCTCGTGATGAACGTTGCGATGATGGCGGGATTCGACTCGCCAAGCAATCGCAGTGTCTCGTCGACCTCGAGCGGGGTGCTGTACATCAGGTGGTTCAGGCCGATGGCGTCGACACCCAGGCTCTCGGCCACGTCCACGATCTGGTCGAGCGCGTTGATGCTCTCCGCGGCCACGGTCGTGTTGATGCTGACGCGCAGCGGCGCGCCCACCTTGCGGGCCGCATCCTGGAGCCGCTTCAGGCCCTGGGCCGTCTTCTGGAACGTGCCCTTGGCGCCGCGGGCCACGTCGTGCACGTCGGGCGGGCCGTCGATCGAGACGCTGATGTGTTTCAGGAACCCCTTCAGGGCCAGCTGCGCGAGCGCCGCCGCGCGATCCTCGGTGATCGCCGTGCCGTTCGTCGTGAGGTACCCGCAGACGTAGCCTTTCTGGCGGAACAGCTCCAGCGACTCGATGATGTCCTTGCGGACGAAGATTTCGCCCCCCGTCAGGCTGATCTGCAGGCCGTTCTGGTCGGGAAACGCCTTCCGCAACATGTCGAGCGGCATTTCCTGCCGCCACTCGCCCTCGACATTGAGGAGCGCCCCGACGTAGCAGAACTCGCAGTGCAGGTTGCATCGCATGGTCGATTCGTAGACGACGCCCTCGGGCAGCCGGTCGGCCCGGCCGTCACGACGGGACGTAATCCGGCGGGCGTTGGCCTCCAGCCGCCACGTCCGGTAGCGGGCCCACCAGCGACTGGCAAGGGGAGACGCGCGCAGGACGCGCGCTAGAGGGTCGAGCAGCACTCGAATCGTCGGCATGTGGGGTCAATTCTGATATGGATCGGCGTGCGAAGTCTAACCGTCAGCTCGACTTCCTGAACCGGATCACGTTCAGGAAGCACCAGCCCGGAATCGGCAGCATGCGCGTCAGCGCCGTGTGCAACCAGCCGAGCGACACCGGGTTCCGGCGCACGGCGGCCGTCAGCACCGGCACCGTCGGGAAGATCCCGCGCCGGGCGATCACCGCGAATCCAGCCGCCTGGGCCAGTTGGAGGAACTCCCCGGCCGGCCGATCGCCCGGATGTTTGCTGACGGCGGCGGTCCGGATCAGCCGTCCTGCCAGCAGAAAGTGCACCCGCGACTGGAGATGCGCCAGGTTCGGCACCGACACCAGTAACTCGCCGCCGTCGGCGAGCACGCGGTGGAGTTCGCGCAGGGCGGGCAGTTGATCGTCCAGCGGAAGATGTTCCAGCACATCCAGGCACAGGACTCGATCGAAGCGGCCGTCCTCGAAGGGGAGGGCCGTCAGTGCGCCCTGCCGGACCCGCGGTGACGAGTAGTGGAGGTCGACGCCCTCGATGCGCAACCGGTCCGCGTATTCCTGGACCAGGACGCCTTCGCCGCAACCGGCATCGAGCACGCGGGTGGCTGCCGGCTGCGCGTCGAGATAGGCCCGGACCACGCGCATCTTGGCCAGATACGTCGGCCGGTAATCCCAGTTCGGGTCGAGATCGCGATGGTAGTCGCCGCGGTGGGCGTATTCGCCAGCGCGGACGGGCGTGCCGGGCTCGGTCATGTGCGTCTATTGTAGCGTGGGGCCACACTATAATGAGTGCGTGGTTCCCCCGGCGATTGCTCTCGATCCCCCCGCGTACCGCACCGTGCACGGGGCGTCCGACGAAGGCCCGGCGTTTCTCGATGAGCTGGAGCGCGTGTTCGCCTTCTACACGGGCGAGATGAACGGCCGCGTGCGTGATGACGGACCGGGCGTCCGCCTGAAGTGGTCGAGAGACTGGGAATACCCCTGGGTCCTGACGCGGGCCAGGCTGGCGGCCGGTTCGCGAGTGCTCGACTGCGGCGCGGGGAATTCGCCGCTGCCGTTCATGATGGCGTCGCGCGGTGCGTCCGTCGTCGCGCTCGATCGCGACGCCCTGGTGGCCTCACGTGCGCATTACGCGGCGCTCGTCGCGTGGGACTGGGTGCGCGGGCTCGTCGGCCTGCCGCTCCGCTACTCAACCAGCGGCCATTCGCACGAGCACGCGGGCGGCTCCGGCGCATCGGGGCCCGCGGTGCCGAAGCCGCGTCGCCCGTTGCCCGCCCGGGCCTGGCGTTTCCTGCGGTACAACCTCGTGAAGCGGCACGCCGTGGCGTTTTCGCGGATCACCAGGCCCGACGTGTGGGGCCCTGTCTCGCCGTCGCTGCTCGAGCGCTACGGCGTCCGCTACATGCACGGCGACCTGACCCGCCTGCCGTTTCCGTCGGGCAGCTTTGACACCGTGAGCTGCATCAGCGTGCTCGAACACATGCCGCCGGACACGCGAACGCTGGGCGTTCGCGACATGGCTCGCGTGCTGCGGCCGGGCGGGCAGCTCCTGATCACGTACGACCTGCAGGAGAAAGACCTGACCCGGGAACTGGTCGAGGCCTGCGGCCTGGTGCCGGTTGAACTTGCGCGTCTCGAGGGCGTCCTGTCGCCGGCCGGCCGGCGCCGCCCCGATGCGATTGCCCTGCACCTGTCCAAGCCGGCAGACCCGGCCGCCTCATCCTGATATCGGTACACCCTTTGTTTTCGCGTATTACCCACCTGTTTCGGCAGCTCGTGATTTACGGCGTCGGTGATGCCGCCACGTCATTCGTCAGCTTCCTGCTGCTGAAGGTCTACACCCGCTACCTCGACCCGGCCGACTACGGCGTCATCACGATGCTGCTGACGGTGGAAGCCGTGACGCGGATCCTCTTTCGCTGGGGCACCGACAGCTCGTTCATGCGGCTCTACTACGACTGCAAGGGCGAGCGGGACGAGCAGCGGCTGACCAGCACGATCGTCTGGTTCCTGCTGGCGATCGACGCGCTCCTGCTGGGTGTCGCCTTCACCTGGACGCCGCTCATCGGGCACTACTTCTTCGAGAGCGCCGCCAACGACGGCCTTGTGCGCCTCGTCATCGTCAACACGTTCCTCGGCACGTTCCTGTTCATTCCGAACAGCCTGCTGCGCATCCGCGAGCAGTCCAAGCTGTTCTCCGTGCTGACGTTCGTGAAGTCGGCGGGCACCATCGCCGTCCGCCTGTGGCTGGTGGTGCCGTTGCGGATGGGCGTCTACGGCGTCGTGCTGGCCGATACCATCGTGACGGTGGGGCTGATCATCATCATGGCGCGGTGGCTGCTGCCCCTGCTTCGCCCGGTGTTCTCGTGGCCGCTGCTACGTGAAGTGCTGCACTTCGGCCTGCCGCGGCTGCCGCATGCGTTGGCCCACCAGGCCATCGCCGTCAGCGATCGCTACGTGATGGTGGCATTCCTCACGATGCGCGACATCGGCTTGTACGGTGTCGGCAGCAGTTTCGGTCAAGCGATGAAGCTGTTCTTCAACGGCTTTGAGTTCGCGTGGGCGCCGTTCTACTTCGGCGCGATGAACCGGCCCGACGCCAAGGAGATCTACGCGCGGCTCACCACGTACGTGTTTGGAGCCGTGGTGCTGCTGGCGGCGGGCCTCTCGGCCGTCGCGAAGGATCTCGTCCGCCTGATGGCGGCGCCGGAATTCGCCGGGGCCAGCGTGGTCATTCCGGCGACAGCCATCGGCGTGGTGGCGCAGGCCAGCTACCAGGTGACCGCCATCGGCCTGAACATCACCAAGCAGGCGAAGTACTTCCCGATTGCCACCGCCATTGCCGCGGTGGTCAGCGTGTCGTGCAACCTGATCTTCATCCCGAGATTCGGGCTGCTCGGCGCCGCCTATACCAACGCGTTCGCCTACAGCGTGCTGACGGTGACGGCGGGCTGGTTCGCCTACCGGGTCTATCCCATCAAGTACGAATGGCGGCGGCTTGGACTGATTGCCGTGGCCGGCGTCGGATCGTACCTGGTGGCCGTGCTCCTGGTGCCGACGATGAGGAGTGCCCTGGCGGGCCTGCTGCTGCGCGGT
>Ga0334722_10000824_pt1 | contig 42771 bp, 34 predicted proteins | sample C3_bottom_MG_FD_207210 | JGI IMG/M metagenome (GOLD analysis project Ga0334722, IMG submission 207210) | Sediment microbial communities from Yellowstone Lake, YNP, Wyoming, USA - C3_bottom | ecosystem: Environmental > Aquatic > Freshwater > Lake > Sediment | place: USA: Wyoming | collected...
AAGCATTGGTTCCGAGGGATATTTATCGCCAAGGCACAGGACTGCTCCCTTCATTGCGTTTAAGGGGTTCCGCACCCCATGAGCAAGGGTTGCGGCTATCTTGCCGAGTTCATTAAAACGCTGCGTCCTTCCGGTATTCTGCAGCACCGGACAGAGGATGTTCGATATGGTTACGTCCGCTCCCTTCACATCTTTTCTCTCCCGCTCTCTTGTCCCCGCTACCGGCTCGATCTGTATGTCCGCAGTCATCGCATCATAGGGACATTTAAGGGAATATGCCTTCAGGAGCATTTTCTCGTTTGTGGATAAGGACAATAACAGGGCGTCCTTCCCGTCCGACAATAACCGGGGAAATACCCTGTGGTAAGCCCTGCCGACAGTATCAGCGGCTGTTTTTCCCATCATCTCGCCGAGCTGCTCCCCCCACGAGACTATCCGGGAACGCCTGTCGACTGTAAACGAATACCCGTCTGTCATCTCATCCTCCTGAGTCACCTGTTGTCCGAGCTGTCCCCACCCACTGCTCAACACATCAGACATGTCCCTTGCGATCAATTAAAAATCTTTAATTCAGGCTCCTACTTCCAGTATAGAACAGATTGGCCTCATGTCAAGCAGAAGTTATAAGGGCATCTGGTAATCCATCCCCGGGTATGTTTTTTGCATGATATATTGCAGATAAGACAAACAGACACATCAACAATCGGAATATGTAGAGAGGAGGCGCGACATGTGCGGGATAGTAGGGTACATCGGTCATAACAATGCGCTGCCTATTCTGCTTGACGGCATGAAAAGGCTGGAATACCGGGGGTACGACTCAGCAGGCATTGCATACCGGAACGGAAAGGGAATGGAAATCTACAAGGCCAAGGGAAGGATCAATGAACTTGAGAATATTGTGCCCCTTCCCTACGATCATGCCACAGTAGGCATCGGGCATACGCGGTGGGCTACCCACGGAGCTCCCTCGACCATAAATGCCCATCCCCACTGCGTCGATGGTATTGCCGTCGTACACAACGGCATCATTGAAAATTATCGTGAACTCAAGGCCGCTCTCATCACGGAAGGACATACGTTCAGTTCCGAGACCGACACCGAGGTCATTCCACACCTCATTTCGAAAAACATGAAGAAGGGCCTTCCGCTCTACGAGTCGATCGTCGACACAATCTCCAGCCTGAGGGGCTCCTTCGCCCTCGGAATCATGAGCGACAGCGATCCTTCGGTCCTCTATGCCGCCAAGAAAGGAAGTCCACTTGTTGTCGGCTATGGAGACGGAGAATTCTTCTTTGCGTCCGATATACCCGCCGTGCTTAATCATACGAGGAGATTTGTCTTTCTTGAAGACGGCCAGATCTGTACCCTCAGCGCGAGAAAAGTCGATATCCACAACTTCGGAAAACACGAGACGCCGGAAAAGGAGCCTGTCATCGTCGAGGTTGACTGGAACTCATCGATGGCAGAGAAGGACGGGTACGATCACTTCATGCTCAAGGAGATATACGAGCAGCCCCGCGCGATCGCCGATACACTTATCGAGTGGAACGACTGCTCCGGCAGACTGTTTGAAAATCTCAAGCTCACGGTCAGAAACACCTTCGGACTCCGGAGGCTTCATATTGTTGCGTGCGGCACGTCCTACCATGCGGCCCTTATCGGAAGATGCATCATAGAGGAACTCACGCGGATTCCGGTCTCTGTCGAAATCGCCTCTGAATACCGGTATATGCAGCCGATCATAGAACACAACACCATCTTCATATCGATAACCCAGTCAGGCGAAACCGCGGACACCCTCGCCGCACAGAAGGAGGCGCAGAAGCGGGGCGCTAAAACGCTTACAATCTGCAACGTGGTCGGCAGTACCTCTGCACGGGAGGCAGACGTCGTGCTTTATACGAGGGCCGGACCTGAGATAGGGGTGGCCTCGACAAAGGCATTCACCTCCCAGGTGGCTGCCCTCTGCCTGCTGGCCATCGGCCTGGCTTTAAACAGAGGCCTCCTGCTGAATGGAGACCTGAAGGTATTGATGAACCAGCTCCACGCTATACCGGAGCTCATCGAGAAGATTCTGAAGAAGAGTTCAGAGATCAGGGAGCTCGCTGCAACCCTGGTCGATGCGAAGGATTTCCTCTATCTTGGCAGGGGAATTAATTATCCCATTGCGCTCGAGGGCGCCCTGAAGCTGAAGGAGATATCGTATATCCATGCCGAGGGCTACCCCGGAGGAGAAATGAAGCATGGCTCTATTGCCCTTATCGAGGAGGGAATGCCGGTAGTGGCGATTGCGCCAATGACCTGTCATTTCGACAAGATCCTCTCGAACATTGAGGAGGTCAGGGCGCGGGGTGCCAGGGTAATAGCAATAACCGACGAACCGGAGGCACTTTCACACAAGGCAGACGATATCATTGTGTTTCCTTCGGCACATCCGCTGTTCTTGCCGTTTGTGACTGTCGTGCCGCTGCAGCTGCTTGCCTATCATATAGCGGTACTCAAACAGTGTGATGTCGACAGGCCCCGGAACCTTGCAAAGAGTGTAACGGTTGAATAGTCCGGCAGCAGCGTGTCATCGGAATACGGCACGGAACCTGAAGGGGTTAACATGGATAAGGTAAGGGTATCGGAGAACATACCATCACGGAAACAGGCCGCATGGACTGCCGGGAGCTGTCCTGTCCCCGATGGAAATTCTGTTAACAGCTTTTTACTGAAGGAGATATATGAGCAGCCCCGGGCAGTGATGGATACGATCACTGAATGGATTGATGACACGGAGGGGCTTCTAAGAGAACTCGGCCTGAAGCATGGAATCAATAACATCAGAAGGCTTCATATGGTGGGATGCGGGACATCCTATCATGCCGGGCTCATCGGGAGATATATCATAGAAAAGTTTGTGCATATCCCGGTGATTGTCGACATCGCTTCGGAATACGGCTACCTGAGGCCCAATATCCCGAAAGGGACCTGTTTCATTGGGATCAGCCAGTCAGGGGAAACACCGGACACCGTAGAAGCACAACGGGATGCACGGAAAAAGGGCGCTGTCGTCATTGCGGTCTGCAACGTCGCCGGCAGCACCGCAACGCACGAAGCAGACGCCGTCCTGCGCACCAGGGCAGGGCAGGAAAGAGGGGGAGCATCGACAAAGGCCTTCTCGGCACAACTGGCCGCCCTGTGCCTGCTGGGCATTGCCCTCGGCATAAAGAAACGCACCCTGCACGATATCGAAGTCGAGACCCTCAGATCTCTTGTCTTCAATCTGCCGGATCTTATTGCGAGGGTCCTCGAAAGTGACCGGAAGATCAGTGATATCTCCCGAACGCTCCTCAGTTCCAGAGGGTTCGTCTATCTGGGGAGGGGCATCAGCTACCCGGTTGCAATCGAAGGGGCGCTCAAGATGAAGGAGCTGTCCAATATCCATGCAGAGGGCTATCCGACGGGCCAGATGAAGTTCGGCCCCCTGGCCCTCATCGGAGACGGGGCACCGGTCATATATCTCTGTCCCATAGAAAGTCTCGACAATGATATACTGCACGACATAACCCGGGTCAAGACGATGGGCGGACGGGTAATAGTCATCACGGACTCTCCGGCATTAATGAACGGGATAGCGGATGATGTCATAGCCGTTCCGACGGTCCATCCCGCACTGTCCCCCTTCGTGACCGTCGTTCCACTCCAGCTTCTCGCCTACCGTATCGCAGCTGTCAAATGCACTGCCATGTCGCTTCAGAGCCCCCTCTGCCCGTCATAGTGAGACGGGATAAATGCGTTCATTTGACAATGGAGGATTCCATAGGTTAATATACATTTTACAATGACGCGGGATGGAGCAGTCTGGTAGCTCGTCGGGCTCATAACCCGAAGGTCAGAGGTTCAAATCCTCTTCCCGCCACCAGAAAATTAGTGTTTGTTTTCAATAAGTTAGAGGCTGTCAGACAGGTAAGTCTGACAGCCTCAGTCGTTCCAACAGGACACTTAACAGGACAGTTGCAGGACAGTGAGTTCAAACCCTTTTCTGCTGGAGAGAAAATATGCCCAAGAAAGAAAAAAAAGAGCTTCCTTTAGTCTCCATGAATGCTGAGGAGAGAGAAGAAGTTTGGGACGACCTCTATCTCAAGGAAGAAGGCGTTGTTCTTGAATTCGATCCTACCTCGAATACTGGCAAGGTAAAATCTCTCAGTGACGACGGTATTTATAAAATCGACAGCCGTGAACTGCTTAGAACAAAAATTGAGTTACGCCCTGGGGATAAAGTTCTCTTCGCTCCCATCGAAGATACCTCTGGCGACGATTACGCCAGAATAATCCGAATCATCCAACTCAACGCCTGATATAGTAAGAAGCATAGCAGTCAAGGCTGCTGTCCTCCCCTCTCATTCGGCACCCTAGTTATTTGTCAGCCGGACCGAAATCCTTATCCATTCTCGCCAATGCGAGAAATGCCTGTGAAATAGATTCTATGGTTTTTTTATCCAGCTTGTTGGTTTTCTTATTTTCAACGATGTAGTCGTGTAGTCTTTCATCAGTCATACAGTTAACATAGCCGGTAGATCCCCATCTTGCCTCAACGAAAGCCGAGGGGAAGGCAAAGACACCTTGGACATAAGGATCAAGAGAACAGAGGACTTTGATCTTTTCCTTTATGCTCATGATTCTCCGTGTGAGATTCTTTACCTCGGTTTTCTGAGTCGGCTTCCCGTTTAAAAGAAGCTCGCCGTTTCCATCAGCACTCACAACTCCCTTCCAGTTCTTCGTGTCGATAATATACGCGCCGTTAGGTCCGATAACAACATGGTCGATGTTCCCGAAAGGAGTAGAAAGATCGTTGATAACCCTGTAGTCGTCTGGAAATCCTTCGAGAATGTATCCGATGACCGCCTCGCCAACTGCCCCTTTCCTGAAGTTGATCCGCTCGACTTCCAATGCCTTGAGTTTCTTATTCATCAATCTCATAATCAGTGGAACAGCTACAATAAAAAAACCTGTCAGGATAAGCGCCAAGGGAAGTTGTCGACCCCCCAATAAGAAACCATCGATAAACGCCAAGCCCATGAAGACAAAAAAGATTACATGAAAATATGTTTGGAACTTTTTTATAGATTGTTCCATGACGTATCGCGCTGGCTCACCTAATACTTTCGCCATATCAAAGCCTCTTTGGCACAGAGCTGCATCTATTTAGTGATGCCTTAACCATGCACCTTCATCCTTATCGCCTCAAAGTCTTTCCCTCTGGGCATGATAAAAAGGCACTTGCCGCTGCTTCGTTTTTCCCACAATTCGCCAAGCCTGCGCTTCTCTTGATTATCCGGCAGGTCATAGTCCCTGCTGTTCTTATATTCCACCGCCAGGATACGGCCATCCTCAAGTTTGCAGATGAAGTCGGGATAGAACCGGTCGGTAGCGGTCTGAAGTGAAAAGGCGGTGTGCTTCCGTTCGACGTTGCGGACCCAGTATTTGACACCTTCAAGCTGTGTTGCAAGGAACACGGCGCAATCGAATTCTTCGCCGCCTTCCCCCAGATTGCCTATCACCGGGAAGAAATGTTTCGGTAAGTCGGTAAACCCGCGATACGGCCGGTCATATGCATAACGGCCCTGTTCAAAGATCATTTCGCAGCAGCCATCAGACGCAAAGTTTTCGGAGTCGAATAACAAGGCCTGATGGATCTTTCCCATAGCCTGGCGCTTGATTTCCTTGATCTTCTCTTCAAAGGCGGCCCGGAGTCTGACTTTAGAGTAAAGGAGGTCCGAAAGAGTAAAGGACCGCCCTTCTATGAGCCATGAGACCCCCTTGTCGAGAAATGCTGCTTTCTCGTCCGGCAGGATGGTGTAATCCGGAATATTTTGATCGAGCCATGAAACCAGCCGGACCTGGTCCCACTCGGGCTGAAAGTCATATAACGCCAATTGAGCTTCTATATTGTCGAAGTATTCAAACCGTACCCTTTCTGACTGGACTAGAAATCTCCCTCCCTGTGCAGTCCGTTTAGGTCTTTTGAATTCCGTTTCGACAAGCTCACAGGGGTAATCGAGCAACCGCCAATCACCCTGCAAAAGATGCGTCTGCTCAAACGGCTCCCAAAAATCGCCTTGTCGCAGCGAAAGAAGCGGCACACTGAAAAGCTCACCCAGTTCCGCAGGCGTCTTTACGGGATGAGCTGCCGGAGTGTTCAACCTTTTGAGGGCCAGTCTGATTGTATCTTTACCCGCCGGTGTTTGGAATATGTTTTCAAGAGCTCCGGCCTGAGTTGCCGTAAATCTACCCTTCAATGTAATCGTGCCTGCCTCAGGCGCAATCTCAACCTTATTCTGGAGCGCCGCCGGGATTGTTTCCGGTTCGGGCATCTCAGGTGCACTAAAAGTAATGCCGGAGGCCAGGGTAAAGAGGGTGTCAGCGTCAGGTTCTTCAACCGTATGGATGAGGTCCTTTGCCTCCTGCCTTTCAAAGCCGTTTCTTACCAACCCGTCTCTCAGGCTTTCGACCGTTGCCTGGAAGTCAGATGATGTGATAAACGCATATGCCTCGTTCAATTCCTGATTATGCTTTTTCTTTGCTCCGGGCATCCGTAGAATCCGGCCTAAAACCTGTTCCGCCGCTGTCGAAGAATTGGTATTGCGGAACGAACAGAGGACATAAGCAAAAGGACAGTCCCATCCCTCCCGAAGCTTGTCTATAGTAATGATGAACCTTATCCGCGATTTGTCGGAAAGTATATCTTCGCCAGCAATTTCGTCAGTAACTCCTGTGGCTATGGCAATTTCTTCAGCAAGGATATTGAAATCTTCGATGAGAGTTTTTTTTACTTTGTCAGGCACAAGTGTTTCGTGCTCCGAATCCTTTCGTTCCGCCTGCAGGAGCATGATCGGCCGCAGATATTCTCCGGTATCCGAACGCTCCTCTTCTGCTTTTTTCTGGAGCTTATTCAGGCAGGCAATGGCGTCGCGTAAGGCGTCCTGCCAGTTCTCCCGCCTCACAAGTTCAAGCGGCATCTTTATCATATCTTCTGCCTGCAAGGCCGACGCGCCGACACTATAAAGGACATTGCTCGGCTGCCGCAGCCTGTCAGGTGTCGCGGTCAGTTCCAGGATTGCACTCGGCTCGAACCTTGCGAGCGTATCAAAGGCAAGCGTAGTACCCTGATTGTGGGCTTCGTCCACGATCACAAATGGATGCCGCAGCCGCATGGCGTCAACAAACGACAGGTTGCCGATAACATCCGGGTCATTTATCCCTTCAAAATGTGGCTGCATATCCGAGTTTTGCTTATAGACACTCAGACGGTCCATATCTTCCTGCTTGAATGACTGCATGGTCGCTACGATAATAGTATTTGAGCCGTTCAGGACATGCGGCTTGACCCGTAGCGCCTCATCGATCTCAAGAACAGTCACATCGCCAAGGGCGGAATAGACGGCCTGATGGAGAAGGTGCGAAGGAGTGCGGAGCGCTTTCAAGGTTTGCTCACGGATCGGCTCTGAAGGCACAAGCCAGAGAGTAACGCTGAATTGTGTAAAAAGCAGGCTGCGGTTTGCCCGTTCTATTGCCAGCCCACCGATAAGTGTCTTACCGCCACCGGTTGGAATGCGCAGGCATACGTAAGGCACATGGGGAAGAGACGGCAAAGAACGGTAAGTCAAAGCAATTCCGCGCCACTCCTCTGTTGTCTTTTCATACGCAAGGCGGGGATCTTTGCTCAGCTTGCAGCGCCTGAAGAACGCTTCCAGCCAGTCAAGGGCATCGGTCTGATAGGATTTGAGTATCATGCAGCCTGGAAGGGAACCTCAACTTCTTCAGAACGCCATGCGGCGTAAGAAAGGGCTTCGTCGATATCCGGGGCCTCCAAATACGGATAGAGCTTCAATATTTCTTCCCTGGAATGGCCTGAAGCTATCATTCCCACGATCATGCCGACCGTAACACGCATCCCCCTGATGCAGGGTTTTCCGCCCATTATTTCAGGGTTAAAGGTTATCCTCGTCAATTTTTTCATGGCTTCACCTCACATTACCTTTATTTTATACGGTAACTGTTTAAATGTGATATTTTCCCGCCTCAACCGCTCCGGCCCGAGCCTGCAAGCTGTACCATAGATCACTTTAGGGCCGTCGTGTTTGGGCAGGTGAGAAAGAACCGCGGTTGTCAATACGTTACCGCCATCCGGCGTCTTATCCTTTAAAATCCCGTTATATAGGAGATAGACCCCAATTCCGTTGCAAGTGCCAATAAGCGGATTATTTGCTCTCGCATTCTTCGGCAATGGCTCGCCGGTCTCGGTGAAATAGACATGCCGGGCGAGATCAGGGAACTTTACCGTCTTTCTGATATTTCCCCGTTCGTCAAAGAGAGGTTCGCCCAGAGTTACGAAATGAAACCCGCCGCCCAAGCCCTGAATAAATGTACCATCCAACTTCTTATACCCCATGCAAACCCGGTGTAGTCGTTTAGTGGTAATGCTCCTGGATATATTGTTATCTATTTCAATTAAAATGAACCGACGCTCACCCCCGATTTCATTATTGAGTCTAAAAACAGCATGCCCCGTAGTACCAGATCCCGCGAAAGAATCAAGAATAATCGCATGAGGGTCATCACGAGTAAGTAAGGCGATCACGTGTTCAATTAGTTTAACGGGTTTTGGAAATTGCAAAACAACATTATCATCAAAAATAGCCCTAAGATCGGCAGTACCTTGTTGGGTATAAAATTTATCGATTATAGAAAAAGGCTTTGCTCCGCGCTTTTCACCTGATTCATCGCGTAAATACTGCTTATATGAGACCGAGACGCCCTGTTTTGTTTTCGTAAAAACAAGCTCATTACGCGCAAGGGCCTGCTCTGTGCGCTCCCGACTCCACCACCACTGTCTCTTCGGCATGAGTTCCAAGCCTTCGGGTGTACGAATTGGATAAGCAAGGTTTTCACGACGATCCATACTTTTGGTAGCTTCCAATGGCTTAATACGATACGGTCCACGCTCGTCAACCTTCTCGTCACGGTATTTGTAGTAACGCTCCTCTGCCTCGTCATCTGGAGGCAACCAAAGCTCTTTAAGATTAATCTTTTTAAAGGCGTACATAAGGCAATATTCATGCTGACGGACTGCATACTTTTCCTTCGCGCCACCGCCATAGCTTTTTTTCCAGATAAACTGTTCGACAAAATTCTGTTCACCAAAAATTTCATCCATGAGAAGACGACCACGGTGTATTTCGTTATCATCAAGGCTAACGAAAATCGCCCCGTCATTTCGAAGAAACTTTTTGAGCAGCGCAAGACGCGGATACATCATGCAGAGCCATTTGTCATGACGACTTAAGTCTTCGCCTTCTTTCCCTACGACTTTGCCAAGCCATTCACGCATTTCCGAACTGGTTACATTATCGTTGTATACCCAATTTTCACTACCGGTGTTATACGGTGGATCAATGTAGATGCATTTTACCTGTCCGGCATAGTAAGGGAGAAGGGCTTTCAGGGCAAGAAGATTGTCGCCTTCCACCAGCAGATTGCCACTCCCAGGATCGCCCACCGATAACTCTGGGACTTCCTTCAGCAAATGAAACGGCACCTGCCGATGGTGATTCTCGACAGCTTTTCGTCCTATCCAATCAAGACGTGGCATTATTCCTTACCTTTTTCTCCATTTCCCTTCAAAAGTATTCACCCCATTCTTAACTTTTTTTTGTATTCCACTGTGTAATTTTAAATTAAAGGCATAGTAGCCCAAGCGGGTTGCAGATTCAATTTACACCTCGTGATTTCAAGTCGTTCCTTCAACTCCGAACGTTTTGCAGGAGAATCTGTAAATCTAACAGTATGCATTCCTGCAAAATCAGAAGCGTAGGAAAAATGCTGACTATTGTCAAGCCATTCAACAAACAATGTTCGCTTGGGCCTAATACCCATTGCATAGCCCGCCTCGATATATACGTTCGGTCTGGACTGCCACCGCTTCAAGCCGGGAACTATGGATTCAAGGTCCTCGGGCTTTAAAAGGTCAGGACGAAGTTCCAAAGCCTCATCATCGGTAAAAAGAACAACAGTCAGATGTGACTCGTTTATTCCCTTGAGCACAATTTCAAAAATATACTTTTCATTTTGAGCTACTCTAATAGCGTCATTCCAAGAAAGCACATCAAGCCCAAAGCCGTCACTCAATAATTTCTTGACTTTATTGGCCTTTTCAACATTCCGTCCGTGAACTAAAAAAACGGAATTTGATATTTGCTTTTGTTGTAACAGGCGGACTAAACTTAATCGGATATTCTTCTTTTTTAGAACCTCATCGAGAATCACGAGTTCTACATCTCTATATCGTAATCTATCAATAGCAGTCCTAAAAGAGTCTCTATCTTGAGAGGTATATATTATGTAAGTTTCGTTTGGGAAGTCATGACTAATGCTTTCATATACGCTAATTCCGTTATCTGTCGAATCAATCACAGACAAGTCAAAGTCTATCATGACAAAATCATACCAGTCGCCACTTCTTTGTGCATTTTTAAGATTCGTAATCAGGTCATTGCGGTGTTGTACTAACATGCACGTATAACCTTCAGTAGTAAGGTAAGCCTTCAGTTTATTAAATTGATCTCGTTTGTCATCCAAAATTATTACTTTACTGTTCATAGGTATGCTCCTTTTGTTTTATACTTGCTTTCGAATACTGAAATTTCAGAGTTCTACGAAGAATCCCAGTGTCTTTATTATATTCGAATGAGGCTTTGCCATTATGCTGCTCCATCCGTACTCTGATAAAGTCCCATGAACGACCTTCTGATAAACGATACTCCTCATCACTGGCAATATTTTCAAAATAAGCACAATAATAGTCATTACTTTGATCGTCAGTTTCAGTTCCACATCGAATAGTCATATAAGCTTTGTTATTGGGTTTCGTGCTGTTGCGTTTCGGATGGACAACATCCATCAGAATATCTCTTAAGATGGCATGAAGGTCCCCATACGATATGTATATCACATCGTATTCCTGAAGTTTTGTATGATACTCATAAAGTTGTTTGCTGTACTCGTAAGGGAATCCAATACTTTTTGGCTTAGACATCGTACGAATCAGAGCTTTCTCGTCAGTATTTGGATCAGGCTTCAAATCAAAATCGCTGATCTCAATAACTATCTGGGTGCCATCCTTAGAAACGCTGGTTTTTTCGTCAGACAACATTTTTATTTCGCTACGTATACGAAAAGGGAGAAAATGAATAAATTCCATTCCTAAAAGAGCTCTGACGTTGCGGTGCTCCCTAATGTCTATAGAAAGAAATCTGTCTACATCTGTAAGAATATCAATTAGTTGATCCGGATCATTCACAACGCTGCCCGCTATTGGCGCCATATGGCTTATGATTAGTTGATCAAATTTCGCAAACAACTCATTAAGATCTGAAATAACTCCTTCATTCTTAAAGAGGTACTCGTATTCAGCTATTGCCTTTCTAACGGGGTCAAGCAGACAACTCAGCTCTGCTATCAATTCTTGACAAAGTGCCGCAGGTCTGTTCTCTTCAATCAATCTCTGAATTATGGCATAGATATAATAGTGCCTGATCCCTCTCCCAGGGAACCCTATATTTAGCAATGCTGAATGATAAGCCTTTGCAGGCTTATCAACATGAGCAAGCGCTGTCAGTAGACTTTTTGTACGATCAAGGTTTTCATCTCCACCACTTGCCGGAAGCTGCTGTAAGCATTCAGTGATTTCATTTTCATATAATGTGTTTGTCTGACCTCTCCGTGCATTAAGTTGAAAAACAATGTATGCGAACAATGCTGCATCAAAATGTGGCAGACCCTCTTCTAATATTTTTTCTTTAACGTAATTGGCTATTATTTTAATGTCACGAAGCCTCAGCGACGATACTGCGACCGAAATAAGGGCACGGGCAGATTCACGCGGTTCTGCCCACATTTGACCAACCAATATCTTCATTGCCGTTTGCTGATCTTGGCTATTTAGACGACCCCAAAACATGAAAATCATGCCAGATACGACTTCGGTGAGACATATTGCAAGAGTTTTGCGGCGCTCTTCAGCTTTATCGAAATCAAAAAGATAAGTAAAATAATCAAGTTTCGCCATCATATCATATACCCAGGTGCATAAAGCCTCTGAAGTTTTGAGGATGATATTCGGCGTCTTTGGATCACCTAATTTCTTCATAATTTCTTTGTCGAGCCAGTTTCGCTGAAGTCTATTTTCGAAATGGTCAAGTGTTCCAGTCTTTGCCCAGATATCCTTCCACTTGATGAGATTGTCTCTTATGGTATTAGACATCGTTCGATTCGCAAGAATTTGAATATGTTCAATGCCTCGACAGATAGGACAAGTCTGGTCTGTACCCGTAGGAGGAATAGACATACTCCAATAAGAAAAATGGTTGAGATCAACTCCACTCTTCCCCTGGAACTCGATACCGGCATGAATTCTATCAAGTAATACAAAAGAATGTATGTTGTTGAATCCCCTTCCTTTTAAGTATCTTCGCACTTCTTTAATAGTCGACCCCGTAACCATTGCATCATCCAAGAACACAACATTAGTATCCTTGTCATACCTGCTCAGTCGCTCTGCAATGACGTCATCCATGTCTTTAGTGCCGATAAATAAGTGCCCTTGAATGGAGCTGACTGGCAGAATATTATCGTCCGAGGGTATGCCACCCAATTTATTATCTTGGGCATATTGAATTAGTGTGTGTACTAGTAGTTCGGAATCCTCATTGGGACAATAAACTATAAATGACGGTGATAGTGCATTAATTTGTTTTGCAAACTCGCCAATCATATTAATCGAATCACTTGTTCTGCTGTTGATGAAGCCGAACATATCCAACCAGATAAAATAATGGTAACGCTCATAGCTATAATGGCCAATATTTATCAAAGAATGAGTCTGCCATACTCTGTAAGCAGTCTCCGGTTTCTGAAAAGAAAAATAGTCAACTTTCTTTTCTGGTTTCCTACTAATTCTTTCTGATGTACCGATCCTATGATAATAATTCTTTTTGTGTTTTTCATAATCCGCTCTATCGAACCGAATATCAATTTTGTTGCCCCAATTGAGTACTCTTACCATAGGGGTCTTTATTCCAGGATTTCGGCCATCTTTTGTTTCTATCTTTTCTTCAGGGTATTTGAATACTGGTAAATATGTCGGATTCTTGCCGTATTGCTCACCGATTATATGTTGCGCAGTCTTGCCCGTTACAAGAACATTGCCCAATATTGCAGTTTTCGAAGTTTGAATATCAGACGGGAACAACCCCTGCTTAACCTCGCCAGTAAGATAACGCATCGAGTTATCGAGCGGACTCAAATCCTTCACTCTTAAAGCATGACTTGTTATTAATGCCCTCTTTCTGATGAGCTTCAAGAGCAGCGGTTTTCGTAAAGCAACACGTAAAGAGAGAAAGCCGCCTATAAGCACCTGCCCCTCATTCCAGATAATGGGCTCACGGATAAATGCCATGTCGTCATTTAAGGCAGTACTCCAAAATATCTTCGAATCATAATCACGACAAACATTGAAAATATCTTTCACCGTATGGATTGGTGAACCTTCACCAACCCACCACTCTTTTCCCCTATCGACTTTACTATACAATTCTGTGTTAAACGACCTCAGCAGTTCATTGTTACCATCGCCGGGTATAAAGTCACGCATAGTATTAGTAAGTATAGGACATATTATTTGCAAACCCTCATGTTTCATAAGCATATTAATCTGGAGTGATAGATAAAGAGCACTGGCAGGAGAGATTTCAGCAAATATTACGTTAGCTCCCGTAACCTTAATATCCTCAAGAAATTCGTAGAGCTTATTTTTGTTTGGCATATTATTAGCCCTACATATGATGACTTTTCCCTTTCCAGCTTCATCGGGCACTTTATAGTGAGATGTAAAAAGAATTTTTTCATAATCCCACAAAATGCTATCATCCCACCAACTGTGATTCGAGGTAATATCGCGCCCAGCCGTTCCGTCCGCCCAACTATCAAGGGGGCGACCTTCGAGGGAAGCAAATCGAAAAAAGTAGTGTACACCCCTATACTTATCTGTTCCTCTACCACCGCGCTTCGTTACAGGTTCCTGAAGCATTTCCTCAGCTTCCTGCCCCTTCTGATTCAACTCATTAATTTTCCCAATTATTACGTAGGACAAACCACTATTAACAGAAAAACACCAATTAGCGTGTGAAATAGTCTGCCTCAGTGTATATAGGCCCGTAAGATTAAGAGGAAGATTTTCCTTCTTTCTTTCATCTTCCGATAATGAGGAATTACTATTCTCGAAGATATTTTCCAAGATTATTGCATCAGCATTCGGCCCATCGACTCTCTTTCCATTCATCCGTGGTTTTTCGGTAGGGTAATGTTTCTTTCTCTCCCAAGAGGAGCTATAGGAATCCTGAATACTTTCCCCAATGTCAGCAAAAACAGACTCGATGAAATCATGCTGCCAAAAATAGCTAGTCAATTTCTTGAATTTCGTCAACTCGGAACCAGGCGGTTCAGCGAGTTTATATCGATTATGTGCAACGCGACTTCTATATCTCATGTAAATAGCGGCAAACTTACTTTTTGAATTTGGTTTATGAAGCCGAACATTATCTATCAATTCAGCTAAAACAGAATTGAAAAAAAATTTCAATTCCTGAATTAGCGGGGCAGGTAACCGTAATGATTTGCTCTTTCCTCTTCCAAACTGTTTGTCTTTTCCCTTAGCCAGATATTCCTCTCTCAAATCATGACAATACTTATAAACATCTTCACGAGCCGATAGTTTGCCGATATCGATAAGCTGACAGGGCACAATAGTTTCGAAGTCTAATTCTCTTGAGTCAAAAGATTTCTTTTTTTCGTATTCAAAATAATCGTCAATCGACATTTCAGTGCCGTCAACAATTATACGAACATTGGTGTATTTTCTAAGGCCGCTCAGGAAACCGCTCTCCTTCAAAAATCTGTGCGCTCTTGTAAGCGTTTTCTTTTTATCGCTACTGATTTGAATGACTGTGCGCCCTCCCCCAGAACTGAATTCGCTGATTTGAAGAAATAGATCAATCATGGGTTGTAAGTCAAGCCATTCGCACTGACTGAACGTAAGCAATGCAGGTTTACTTATATCGCTAAAAACATTCTGCAAAATAGCCTGGTCACTCATCCATGTCGCATCGTATAACTTAGTTGGGCAGATATATTTGTTTGAATTATGCGCCGACATATTTCATCCTGTAAAAACGAATATGTGTATGTGCGTCAACAAGTTGTAGTTCATTCCACATATACAGCCTGTCCTTTATTCTTTGAAAGACGTCGATAAGGACAGGCCGACACATTTGATAAATAAGGATAAGAGAACGATGACACTCTGAAATGTTAAGCCCCGACCTTATTGACTCCTCTCTCCTCTTTTTCATTAATCTTTTCTTTCGTCGCGAAGCTCATTAAGCAGCCATTCAAGCTGCGTCCTGGCATTGCTAATTATGTCGGTATATGAAAGCAGTTGAACATCAGCCCTTTCGTTGTGAGATGATATCTTGCTGTCAACCTGTCCGCCTATCACCATAATTTGAATTTGTTGATTATGTATTACAGAATTCAAATCATCTCTGTATTCAAGGGCTTGACTCTCCGCATCCCGCCCTAGCGTTAAGGAGGGCCTTTTAAACTCAATCAGCAAATACTTTCTCAAAACATTCTGACCTAAAAATAAATCGGGCCTCTTCGAAGCACGATCTCCTTCAAATTTCTTCCCTAAATAATCATCAATTGCCGTTGCAAGGGTTTTATTAGAAAATATCAATGAATACTCATTGCCTAAAACCCAGAGATTTTTCTCAAGTGCTTTATGCATTGTCGCTTCAAGTGTTCGAGGATTATCTTTCAATAAATCAAGCTCATCGATAAATCTTAAGCGATTTGTGGCCTGTCCGGTGACTATAGCCATCTCCAAGAAACCGAATTCGGATAAAGCATCTGCAAACCTTTCAATATCGCCGTCTCGCGCGTCCTCTATGTTCTGTACTATGTTCCAGTAATAATCCTTTTCTAGTGCGTCAACCATTACAGAAATGATTGTGTTTACTTTATCTTCTGCCTCGTCATAAAACTTTTCCAAGACCCTTGAAAGCGACTTTTCTGCGAATTTCCTCTTGAATTCCGGTAGTTTTTCTAATTCCCGATTGATTCTTTTTTGATAGCGAAGTCTAGCCAGATGCATATCTGTTTTAAAAACCTTATTAAGAGAGCTAGTCAATTCATTTTTTACTTGCCCCTTAATATTTTCATTCAACTTGCTATTTTCAACAATCGCGCCCCAATCCGCTGTTACAAACTCCTCGAGATCATCACAGATTATTTCACCGACGACTCTTTTCTTTAATTTGTCAGGAATAATTTCATCTTCCTTTAGAAAGTTTTCTGGCCTCCCGACAATTTTGTTTCCGACTCGGTAAATAATCCCAGGATGTTTAACAGGCTTTTCAGCGATGGTGTAAATAAGCTTACCTTTTGCACCACCCTCAAGTGCAATTTCCTTCTCTTCTGTTTTCCCTTGAAAATCCTGAATGCCGACTTTTTCCTTATTCACTGCAATGATAAAATCCTGCACTCTCCCATAATCCCAAACTAACAGCTGTTTTAACTTCTCGGCATTTGGAAACTCAAAATTCTGATTAAGTCCTCTTAAAATAATCGTCGTGCCATGTTCTTCATTAGCACATTGGGCAACTGAAATGGGCAGTTTTACTTTTTCTAAATCATACTTCGCATCCGCAAGGTCTTTTTTGACGATAGCCAAGATCGTTTCTTTACCCCCAGCCCTCGTCCTCACTTCCATTATATCGGCAACCATCAGTCCTGCAAATTTACCGATTCCTTTTCTGCCCTTTACGACGCGCTGCTTGAGAATTGTTTTTTCACCTTTTCTCGAAAGCCTACTACTTGCAATTTTGAGGTACTCTCCTCTCAATTCCTGCTCTTTCATTCCCGTGCCATCATCAATAATCGTTACTATTGGGTCTTCATCAAGAATTTCGGGTAAAGTAATCCAAACATTGTCCGCGTCAGCATCAAAGGAGTTGTCAACAAATTCCTTTATTGCATTCTCCGTTGATTTATAAGTTTCGCCTAGAAGTTCGGCTAATTTTGGATCGACTTTGAAATTTGCATTTTTACTCATATGGATCGGCCTTCTGGACTTGCCTTTGCGCGGACTCTAACAAGTAGCCCGTTTGCGCTTTAGTATTTTGTCTGTCATCCAATGTCCTCACCATTATTACCCCCCATTGTCCCTATTCCTCTCAACCGACTGAGTACTACGCTAATCTTTGCCAAAAGCTTCAATCACTTCTCTACGCGATTTATTTATGATAAATTCACAATCTCTTTTGTCTCTTGCTGAAACAAGGGCTGGCAACATCTCAGAACAAAGCACCTGGAGTCGGCTGAACGGTTTTGAATTGTTCATTTCTGATTGAACCTGATCAGATTTTCGAATAGCAGTCATGATGCCCTTCCAATGACGGAGGGAAAATCGTGATTTCAGTTCTTCAAGATAGGGTTGAGCTCCGCGAGATACCCCATAATAGTTACCCATATAGGAAACTAAATAAGCCACTATAAACTCATCCAAGGCATCATCTGGACAATCAACTCCGAGTTCGGCAAGCTGCCGTGCGGGTGCAATCTCTTCATTATAATTTTCCCATCCAAAATGTGCTGCAATTAACTCCCTGGCAGCTTTTGAAAAAAGTATTTTTCGAAGCCCAGGCGGAATCAGGCCGATGCCGTCGACTAAGCTGAGCAAACCGAACACTTCAGATTTCTTGTCAGTCTCACCCTCAGAAGAAAATCTGGCATATTTCTCTCCAATCTTTCTTTTTGCCTCATTTGATGCATTCTGCCATATCTGTTTAATAAAGAGACTCACGTTTTTTTTGATTTGAGTTGTCCCTCCTATGAATAAGGAGACCATCATGCCTAATGCACTATTACATTGCTCGCTCGACAGATGCTTGAGTTGTTCTTCAATGACTTCAACTTCGGACGATAGATCCCGTGCTTTTAAGTTATCTGCCAAGGATTTCAGATTGAACCCCGGCTCAGGCAGTTCGCGCGAAAGCACAAATCTCACTGCGTCTCGCAAGCAGGATATGGCAGTTGCCCGATCCAGCTCTTCTTCTTCATCTATTGGGTGGGCTGCTGATTCATGGTTTCGCACTGAGAGCCAAAAAGAAAGATGACGAAATGCAGTTCTAGAAATCAGATTTAGCTTTAGGCAGCCGGATAACAGTTTATAGTCTTGGACATCTCTCCATCGTTCTTGCAGTGTGGAGCCTGTTTCATGGTGCTTTATACCATCTTCTACAGAAATAAAAATATCAACCCCATATGCTTCAACTTTCAATCGTAAGTCATTAACAAGTAGATCCCATGCATAATTTATGGCAGCATCATACAAACCAGCATCAATGGCACGCTCGATCTTCGAGATATAAGATAACGAAAGCCCTCTCCGTATTGGGGATATTAAGTCTTCCCATTTTTCCTTAGGCACTAATTCACTCATTCACTTTACTCAAACCAGCAATCCCTTGAGGTGTAAAATTCTTTCCGATACACTCAATTGCTCCCATTATCCATATTCCTCTCAAACGACTGCTTAACGAGATACATTACATCATCAAGTTGCCCCACCGAGCTAAGTCCAACCTCTACATCCCCATTCCCCCATCGTCCGAGATTCGTCACGTCTTTGCAGAGGCTCTTCGGGTCGTCTATCTCGCTGAAGCGCACATTGATAGAGAGCCGCAGACGGCTTTTTTGCGGCACGACATCAACAAAGTTTGTTGCTGATTTATAGGCAATGTAAAGCTTCAAGAATTCCTCGGTTACGGAAGAATCTATATTCAGGACCCTTTTCCTGAACTGATTAAAAAGCTCCAGCATCGGGCCGATCAGATGCGGATGATTCGCAAGGGTGTATTCTTTGCCCCGTGTTTTATCCTCTTCCTTATATCGCATTAGCACATCATCGGCCACTTTTGGATATGCCCATACCTTTATCAGCTGTTCCGAAAGAATCTCAGCCCTTTTCTTTATCTCATCCTCATTCCAGTTCTCAAGAGCGGCAAGGCTTCTGTTAAGCCGAATAGGACTGTCGGCAAAGCCGCCCGGCATTTTCCGCTTCTCAAGAAAGGGCCGGTCGCTAAGCTCGGAGTTATAGCCGGTGAGAGTGAGATTTCCGAGAGTATGAAGATAGCGCTCATGGACCTGTTTCCAATTTTCACCAAGTTCCTGCTTCCATGCCTCAGAGAGGTTTTCATTTTGCGGCATAATATGCTCGATTGTATAGTCCTCGACATTGACCTTCTCTTTACGGTCGTGGTTTTCAAGACGTCTGAGCCAGTAATTGCGGGTACGGAAGCTGTAAAGATCTTTAACTGTCAGCTCACGACTGAACTCATCATCCGTCGGGAATCGTCTGTATGAATCCATGAGGATGAGTGCTGCTTTAAAGCTTTCCATATAATTTGTCTTGTCCAGATCTTTATTGAATGTGGCGAAGGTCTTGTTGAGTGAATTTGTGGGAATGCCGCATACGGCCCTACGGAATACATAGCTTTCGATCAGGCGGAGGATCTCCAGAAACTCTTCTTTGTTGAGCTTCTGATTTGTAAAGTCATCATAAAGCTCCAGAAGCAGAGGGTAGGCAACATCTACCTTCAGCGTGTTGATATCGGAAAATGCCGCTCTGAGATCCGCATCCAGCTCTTTTTCGAGGGCCATTACGACAAAATATCTGGAGAAGCGGTATATGTCAGCCACTATGTCATGAATGCTTGCCGACTGTTGACCGTGGACATATTGCTTGAACTCGTGATATACCTCGTCAATCCTTGGTATGCGATTCATCTTGTAGGTGAGATAATCACGCATGAAGCGGTCGAAATGGGTTTTATATGCACTCTGACCGAAGCTCTTCTCCATCAAATACCAGTAATCGTTATAAAGCTCGGTCTGCTCCCTGGGGTCAAGCCCCATGAGAATGTAATTCCGGATAAGATCCGCTTGGCTAAGCTCAAGACCGGTCGAGTTCAGGCTTTCGAATATAAGCTGGGGATTGTCGTGGTCCCGGTCGAGTGAGATATCGACGATGATAAGCTTTGAAATACCTTTGTACAGCGTTTCAAGGCGCACACCGGAGTCCCTGATCTTTTCTTCGAAAAACCCGTTATTCTCAGCTATGCGGCCTAATTTTTGCTCGGGAAGCTCTTTGCCTTCGATAAGACGAATCAACGTTTCTTTGTCGGTCTGGGTCAGTATGAGCTTGTGGCGGAGATCGCTCTCCTCTTCGGGATTAAGAAGAAAATAATTGTCTATCTTCTTTTTTGTGATATCCAGAGATTCCGTGGAGCCTTCGAGCGCCCGGCCAAAGGCGGCGAGAAGCAGGGATATGGTGGTCAGCCTCTGCTGGCCGTCGATGACGAGTAACTGGGGGATTGAGGAGACCTGATAGAGGCCTCTCTCAATATATACGACAGACCCGACGAAGTGCCCTGATACCTTGTCATTACTGCCCGTCTTAATGATATCATCCCATAGCTGCCCGCATTCTTTCAGGGTCCAACTGTAGGTCCGCTGATAAATGGGAATAATAAACTGCTTTGGCCCTTTCAGGAAGTTCATCAAATTTACGGCTTGCGCTATCACTGGCTACCCATCCCCTTCGAGTCAAAAAGTGCTTTAATGATAATACGTTATGTCTATTAAAGACAAGGATTATTTTCTTTTGTGTCAAGCCAGCAGCGTCCCATTTGTAGGATCAAATAGACAGGAATAAAGCCTGCATGAACATATCAAAGAAACTCCACGGCTTCTGCGACTCTTTCAGCACAGACCCTTGTTCTCTTATCAAATCAGGGTTTACTTATCTCGCTAACTCGTAGAATTCTTATGCGGCGTCTATTCTCAGCCTTTGTTTTCATAATAGGCGACATATTCTGGTGAAGCGGCTGAATCAAGAAAATATTCTGTTGGTAAAATATCTTGCCGATGCATTTCTTCACCTTTGACAGATAAAGAACAATATCCCCGTCTTTGACCTCTGCTGATGGCTCTATCAAGATCATGTCCCCCTCTTCTATAACGGATCCGCCCGTTAGACCTGCGGTAATCTCAAGATAGAAGGCATTCTTGTCGAGGGACAAGGTAGGTTTAAAGGTATCGGCTTTCTTAAGTGAGATATTGATATCACCTATGTCTTCAATATCCTTAATCCTTACTACCGGCACGGTTCTGTTTGAAACGTAGACTGCTTCTTTTTCTTTCACCGTAATAGAAGGTTCCATCAAATCAGTTAAGGATATGCCCAGCCCATCGGCAAGTTTTTCCATAGTCTCTCTCTTCAGGTTCCGCTGGGTTCCGGACTCTATCCTTGCTATACTTGCCTGAGAAACATTACTCTTCTCACTCAATTCAATCTGTGACAACCTGAGTTGTTCTCTGTAATGCTTTATGCGACGTCCTATATTTTCCACGTATCTTGTTTACATTGAAACCACAAGATTTGACAATGTCAGGTATGTATATACAATTGAAACTATATTATCCATGTGTGTATAATATAGTAATTCTCTAAAAGGAGGCTATCTATGCCGGATAAGAAAGGAAATCTCTACCTCTATGAAGCGATCGAACTTAGAAACGAGTTTGACCGCCATGCTGAGCTGTTAGCAAGTCTTCTCGGCGAATCTTCCACTAAAAGAGGTCTCTTTAATAGCGATGATGATGAAAAAGAGGCAGCTCCAGACTTCAATCAGAAAGAGATTGAGAAGAAGCTCAAGAAGCTGCAGACCAAGCGTGTCAATCTCAACCAGGAGATTCAAAGGGCCAATTTCGACACGCAGATCGAATACGGCGGCAGAAAGATGGGTATAGCTGAGGCTTTAGAGACGAGGAAGAATTTGATTGCCGACATAAAGTCCGTTGCCGCGCGGGTCGAAAAGTCAGCTTGCAGGCGTGTCATTCATAAGGAAGGACGCGATATAGTCCGTGACCCGCGCTACAAGTTCACTGAAACATACAAGGAGTACCGGGACAGCCTTCGACAACTCAGGCGCCTTGTCATCCAGATCCATGCGGCCAACCACTCGGCCACTGTAAATTTTAAGGACGAATAGGATATGACAGAGATGGGGGAGTAAGTGCGAATCTGCCGCGAGGCAGGATAGCCCGAACCCGATAGCGTAAATCGGGGGTGGTGAAGCTGCTTATCCACCTTAAAGAAGAGTGGCATGGGCCGGCAACCCCTACACACACAACTTACTGTTGACGGCTCACACCTTACAGATTTACTGTTTACCCTTTACGTGATGACTCCGAGTCTCTGCCACTGGATATGCAATAGCAACTTTTCAACCACAGCGGCCCCTGCATACGTTTGCAGAAGGTCAAACGGAATGCATCGTCCGAGAGATTTTTGCGGGCTGCTGAGCCAACAAAACGCCTCCTCTTTGCCCTGAAAGACGTTCACGGCAAGCGAAACGATTCTCGCAAACCGGTAAAGCCTGTCACTTTCCGATAATGAAAGCCTCTTACCCGGCTCCAGCATGGCTTCCTTTCGTCTCATTGATACCGTTCGGCCGCTGACACCTATAATCCGCCCAATGGCTTCATCGGATAAGTCGTATTCTTTTTTGATATGGGTTATCACTCTAACCGGCATTCCTTTTAAGATTAGGGCATGGAAGTCCATACGGCTACTGATCTTTTGCCCCAGAATCTTTGCGCCGCCTAAAACGTTCGCTTCCGTCATTATTATCTTCATATATTTACCTTTCATCTGCTTTACATGGTTTTTGGGTCAACGTCCGGCGCTTGATGTGCAAGGATACTTTCACGCCGTCAGTTTCCTCTCGTCAAAATCATATTTTCATATCTCTGCTGTTAATTCGGTCCAGCAGTGCTCCCCTCAGGGAGAGCGTCTAGCCTTCATGGAGTGGCCATCTGCTGCCGAAGAACAGATGGCCACTACTCAGTGATAGGGTTCTACTCCTTGAAGCAAAGAATCAATGAAAAATTATCTTTATGATGTAGAGCACAACTATTATCAGTTCGCAAACCGTACCGGTCTCCACATAACCCCTTTCTCCTGCATGCCTCGCTTTCTCAACAATAGGTGTATTCATCTGCTCCCCTCCTTTTCAATATTGTCAGGGTTGTCAGACATGCTCTTTTCGGCATCAATTTCTTCCTGAATCTGGACCGATTTATCGTCGACAAACTTTTCGAATGCTGAACCGTCCTTCCGGGTGAGATTGGGGATATACTTCGAATAAATTTTGAAGAGCATTTCCGTGTTCGCATGGCCCAACTGCTTTGCGACCCACTCGGGGTTCTCGCCAGACGCAAGCCATAAGGTGGCTGCAGTATGTCTAGTCTGATAGGCAGATCTCGGGGCAAGACCGGCTTTTTTCAACGTCGGGTACCATATTCTCTTTGATATATTGTTATAGTCGTGGGGATTCCCTTTTTTGCCGCAAAAGATAATCTTCCGATCACCTGTCACCTGCTTCTGGGACAACAGGGCATCTTCCACCCTCTTTGACATGTCTATGTCCCTCACCGAACTGGCTGTCTTGGGTTCCACCCATTGTTTGCTCTGCCAGGTTTCGCGCACCATTATTTTCCTGTTTATGAAATCTATGTATTCCCACTTGAGGCCGTCGATCTCAGCTGTCCTCATCCCGGTGAAAAACCTCACCACGTAGTAGTTGTAGAAAGCCTCTGGAACGGCGGCCAGAAAGAGAAGGACCTCCTTCAGGGAAAACGGCATCATAGCCGGTTTCTTTACCGAAAGAGGCTTGAGGTTGGCAAACGGCGACGGGAAGTCAAATTCCTCAGCTGCTTCGTTTAATATCAGCCGAAAGACGGCCATAATGTTGTTGATCCGTTTATTGGTGAGAGACCCTTTTCTCCCCTTCAATTCGGAAAGAGCGGTACGAAATTCCTTTAAACGAGTTTTTTTGATGTCAGAGACAATGTCCTCTTTAAAATAAGGAATCAAATGGCCCTCCATAGTCGAGCTGAAATCCCGTCGCACCGACGGCTTCCATTCTATTTTGTTGAGCTTGTACCATTTTCTGGCATAATCGGGGAAGAGCACACCCTTGTGCTCTTCCTGTTCTATAATTTTCCCTGCGTTCTTACTCTCCGGAAAATACTTGGAGTACTCGAATGTCCCAAGCCTTATCTCGCTTTGTATCTTTTCCATAGCAGTGCTCATGAGCTTAAGGTTTTCAGGCGTATTCTTAAGCTCGGTATATTCCTTGCACCTGTGCCCGTTGTGAAAAAAATCAAAATAGAGATACCCTGCCTTTGTCTCCCTTACGTGTCCCATACTATGCACACCTCCTCAGTTTGATTTTGTCCATGGGGTTATCATCCTGGACTGGCACGTCCAGTATTTTTTCGATCTCGTCCCATATGAAAAGTATTTTTCTCCGGCCGAAGGGCTGGATGTAGTGGATGCCTTTTTTAAAGATTTTGTCCTTCAGCTGTTCACGGATATAGCGTGTGTCGTACTTGATCCGCATGCTCAGTTCTTCCGTAGTCAGATAAATCATTATTGTTTTCCCCCTTTTTTCAGATCTACGCCGCCACAGCGATCGGCCTGACATCTTTTCCGGTGTATTTCTTCTGGTAGATCTCGGTCTCCAGAATTCTGTCGTAGGGGCTCCAGTCCTTTTCCGGATCGGCATTCCCCATATGGCGATAAAGATGGTTGATCCTTGCGTCATATGCTTCCATCATGTGAAGAGTGATCGCCTCAGGGGTCGAGGGTTTCACGGGGCTGCCATGCTCAAGTGTCCCGTGGTGAGACGCGATCATATGGCAAAGACGGTTTGCAAGGTCGACAGGGAAGTTCTTCATTGCCGCGATCTTCTCCTGAAACATCATTGTTCCAATCAGGATGTGGCCGAAGAGTTTGCCTTCAGTGGTGTATTCCCTCCCAATCTCCCAGTAGATCTCTCGTGTCTTGCCTATATCATGGAGAAAGGCCCCGGTGATAACCTGGTCCCTGTCGATGAGCGCAGGATGTCTTTCTGCCATCGTAGAGACCATTTCCATAGAGCTTACGGTATGCTCCAGGAGCCCTCCAACATAGTTATGGTGAATAGACAGGCCGCCGGGCGAGGTGATAAAGAGTTCAAGGAATCCATCGTCTTTGAGGAATGCGTTTATCAGCCTTTTACAGTGTGCGTCGTCCACCGTCTCCACGATCCTGAGGAGCTTCTCATGCCAGAGGCTCAGCCCGCCGAGAACGACTTCGAGAAAATCATCGAGTTCGACCTCGTCTTTTTCTGCCTTCCTAACCCTATCGACTCTCAGGGTAATGGATCCGTTGTGGGTATCGGCCACCCCCCTCACCTTCACTATGGTTTTTTCCTTGAGCGTGTCAGCCATCTCCACCGCTTCCCCCCACAAATAGCCATTGATCCTCCCGGTCTTGTCATGGAGGCCCAGAACAAGATAGTTGTTTCCGCTCTTGGCCTTCTTTAATTGCATTGACTCCAGGGCAAAGAATGTCGTCACCTGCGTGTTCGGTCTGATGTCCTTCTTCATTAATTTCATGTTATTTCTCCTTAGCGGCCTTGTAGGCCTTCTTGATCATGGTTCTGGTTAACATCTGCCCTTCCTCGATCCCTCTGACATCGTATATCTCGTCTCCCACCACCTGAATCTTCGAGATATCTGTACCAGCCTTCTTACCCGCCGTCTTCAGAAGGATTTCGAGGAACCCTTTTCTTCCGGCCTCATCGAGGCTCTTGCACAACGTTTCGAAATAACTGTAGTCCTCTTTCTTGATGTACATTTGTCACTCTCCTTTCTTTATTGTCCGGTCATTATTCCTTTAAAAGATTTCACCGACCATTTGTCAAGGGGTTTTTGAATAAATACTTGCCGTAAACACTTTTTTGTGCCGAGGCCTGAAACATACCTACTGCAATTCCCTTCCTTCATGTGCATTCCGCGACCCTTTCTATCAATTAATTAGCATTTATAATTACATGATAATTAATTGATCATTAAATGTCAAGTAATTATCATTGAATAATTAAATAATTTTTGATATGATGAATTCGAATGAAAAAAGCGACTTATAGTGTTGTATTAACACCGGTAATTAGAGATGCTCTGGAGGTTGCTGCCCAGAAGGACCGCAGATCCATGTCCTCTCTGCTAGAAAAAATAATTATTGATTATCTTGATAAGGAAGGAATACCCTGGAAGAACGATCCAATGTCGAGTACTCCCGCAAAACGCGGACGCCCCAGAAAGACACCGTCTGCAGAATAAACTTAGGGCATAGAAGCACAGCGGTAGCCAACAAAGCGTTAAGTCTCAGTTCTAACAAGTCCTCTCTGGCAGGCGGCTATATAAACCGAATCTTATTTGAGAGGAGGAACCATTGGCAACAGCTCGTTGTTTCACTTGGAGCTAAGAGGTGACCGATAGGCATGCGGCGACGAGCAGCAGACCCTCAAATGAGAAAGAGCAAACGAAAACAGAGATATTACACTATCTTGGATATGCATGAACTTGCCGCTCAACACGGAGGAAAGTGTGCCGCGGAGACGTTTAGAACCGGGGAAGAGAAGATTATCTGGATTTGCGCAGTCGGCCACGAGTGGGAAGCACTTCCGAAGAGCATCATAAAAGGGCATTGGTGCCCCGTTTGCGGCAGAGAACAAGCTTCTCAGAGCAGGAAAACCCCTCTTACCAAGATAGAAGAAATCATCGCCAAGAAGAACTTAGCGCTTCTTTCCTGTGCTGAGGAATACAAAAACCGACACTCTAAAATCAGGCTGAAATGTCAGAGCTGCAGCCAGGAATGGCATACTGCAGCCCGTAATTTACCTACGGCAAAGTGCCCTAAATGCAGATACTGATCAAAGTGATACTTAGCTCAGCACAGAAATGCGTGGAGTACATTTTCCGGACCATTACGGCCGCTGATTCCGATTCATTACGGCCGGCTGTTCCATTATATTCCGGCCACCCATTCCGGAGCAAACTGGCCACCCCCATCAGAGGGATATCTCGATTTTAGCCCCAAAACATGAACCGAGATGTTCTTTCTGTAACCAACGGGTTTGCCATGTGCCTCCATCCTGGCAGTTATTTATGGAAACCAGAATAGCACCTGTTTATCATTGACAGAAACCCGGTTGAAATATACAATTGAGTTTATCACTATTCTGGGGAGAGGGATCATGACGATATCCAAGCGGGTTAGCACTGCCGTCTTACTAATTGTTGGCTTGCTCTCCGTATTGTTCGTCTCCAGATCCTCTGCCGACCCACTCGACAACTGGCATGTCAGGGGGGCGGGGTTAACAACCGACACTCTTACAGGTATTGCATATGGAAACGGTATTTTTGTTGCGGTAGGTCGCATGAATACCGTTTTGACCTCTCCAGATGGCATCAATTGGACAAAACAGCAGTTACCAGAGCTACATCATTTCGTGCATATTGAAGGGATAACCTTTGGCGGCGGGTTGTTTGTTGCAGTTGGTGTGTTACAGGATTCCTTTGGCTATCCTCGCGGCACTGTCATTCTAAGCTCCCCGAATGGTGCAAATTGGACCGCGACATTCAAGAATGTAGGCTTATCCATTGCCTACGGAAATGGCAAATTCGTGGCAGTTGGGGGTAACCTTGCTTGGTCATTGGATGGGCTTAACTGGACTGTAAACTCCCAGCCTTCAAATCTTTGGAGCATTATCTTTTCCGACGGTCAATTTCTCGCACTCTCGTGGGATAATAATGAAATCTTCAGCTCGCATGATGGCATTACGTGGGTTCGTCGCATGGATGGCGCCTATTCTGAATGCAGCAGGCTAGTCGGAATTGCTTATGGGAACCATACATTGGCAGCTGTTGGGGGTTGGTGTCTCGTCTGCTTCACAGGTTTTCCATGCAGAATGGTCGCAATTTCGCATGATTTCATCCACTGGACTGCACCTGAGGGAAGAACAGGCAGTGCCTTGCGTGCAGTTATATTTGGTGCTGGTAACTTTGTCGCCGTTGGCTGGAATTCAATCGAAGTTTCAGTTAATGGGGATAACTGGAAAAAGATTACGATGAGCAATGAATACGCGTTAAATGCTGTCGAATATATCGGAGGCACATTCGTTGCAGTGGGGGAAAATGGCACGATCCTTCAATCTGACCCTGTGCCTTCCATAAACGAAACTGTAGGGGTGCCTACGTTGAGCGAATGGGGCATGATGCTTTTTATGGTTCTGGCAGGGTTATTGGCAATCATAAATCTTCCCAATCATACGCGAGTTTCATAGGTGCAACTTTTATGTTTCTTCCTGTAATTCTCGCCGTAGACTTGTGATATAATGGTGCAGGGTATAAGCAGAATTCATTAACTAAGAAGTCCACGGAGTTTATTTTTCTGATCTGCAATGACGAATAAGGGGATATAAGGGTGGAAATAGATAGGAATAGTGAGATGCTCCGGTTCGAGGTAACAGCTTCATGATTACGATCACACCGTCCAGCCCAACAACCAACAACCCTGTTACAATCTCTATTGAGTGGAGCGGCTGCATTATTGATAAGGGCATTGTTCAGACCGGCTCCACGTTCGACATCCACTTTAACTACGATGGCTCCTGCTTTGCAACCCCGCCCGGAGGGATATGGGACTTTCCTGTAGGGAATCTGCAAGCAGGAACTTATACTGTCATTAACCGCTCTCTTATTATGGGCACTCAATCCTCTCAAGAAACGACTTCTTTTTCTGTAGCTGCTGGGGAGCAGGGAGTCGTAGCCGTTCCAACTCTTGAGATTTATGGTGTCATAGTGCTTATGGTCTTGTTGGCGTTGTTATCACTATTTCACCTTAGCACTCTCGACAACAAGCCTAAAGGCTAAATGAACTATCAGAACGGGTTCAATCCCTTTGCAGCATTTATGTAACGGAAATCCGCAACAGTTTCGCTTCTCAATACTAACGGTTAGCAACAGACAAAGGGTTATGCCTTCATGCAGGGGAACTTCGGCCTAGTTAACCGCTGCGGTCTGTTCCCTTGCCGCCCCTGGCAACCTCTCGCCGGAATAGGTGGCCGGAATAAATCGTAACGCCTGGCCGATTGACCGGAACAGGTGGCCAGTTTGCATCGGAACAGGTGGCCGGATTCGCCGGAATCTCCATGGAGCCAGTAGCAAAAGCCAGATGTCTTCTGCCTATAAGTTGCAGTATTCGGTAACATCGACGTGAGATTGCATGCATCTGTGAATGGCGCGGCCGAAGCATCGAGCCCTTCACTAACTGCAAACTTACACCGGACGTTTTTCCTCTTCCCGCTTTAGTGATGTCTACTGTTCGTCGTCAACGTCTTTGGTTATTTGTACTCCCCATCGGTCGTTCCCGGATTGCATCTTATTAATTCAAATAGATCTGGGCGGCGAGAACCCTAAGGTCGGGCAACGGACCAAGGGGCATATTTCGCGAGAATGAACGTTAAGCATTGACATGTGCTACAATAATCTGACTAGACTGACCATACAGAGGAGGTCTTTATGAACACGTGGCAGCTCCAGGAAGCAAAGGCCCGCTTGAGCGAGGTCATAAAAAAAGCAAAGAAGGAAGGCCCTCAGAGTATTACGGTCCATGGGTCTCCCACGGCAGTCGTTATTTCAAGCAAGGAGTATGAACGGCTGAAGCACCCTCAGGGAAGCTTCGTTGCGTTCATGCGCCAGTCACCGCTCTACGGGCTCGATCTGAACCTTAAGCGCGAGCAGACACTCACACGCGAGGCAGACATCGCATGAGCTACCTTCTCGACACCAACATTCTATCCGAGACGATTCGGAAAAATCCGAGTAAGTTGGTCATAACATGGCTCGATCAGATCCCAGGTGAAGCACTCTTCATCAGCGTGCTGACGCTTGGAGAGATTCGCAAGGGCATCGAAGCTCTAAGCGACCAGAAACGCCGCGAGAAGCTGCGCCTCTGGCTGGAACACGAGCTTCCGGCATGGTTTGAGGGCCGGCTGCTACCGGTAGATCTCGCTGTGGCAGACAGGTGGGGCCGACTACTTGCAGAGGCGGGCAGACCAGTTCCTACGATCGATAGCCTTCTGGCTGCAACAGCGCTGCATCATGAACTGCGCTTGGTTACACGCAATGCACGGGATTTTGATTATCATGGCCTGGAAGTTATCAATCCCTTTTGATAAGAAAGGATGTCTTGTGCATTTCCCTGACATAAAATGCAGCAATAAGATTCTACCCTCATTATATTTCCCTGACTGCATTGCAGTGCCAACTGCTCTCATGAGCCAAACATATCGCTTTGCAATGAGATAGTTAATTTCTTTGCGGGGCAAGCCATGTGCCGATGCATCTATCATGGTTAGATACTGCTCGCGTTGTTTGCGGCCCAACGCTCTTGAGTGTAGCGACCTATCTCCTTCAAGTCACCCTTTGCCTTGTTTGTGATTGCAAAGAAAGGCATCACTTCAGCCCATCGTCATCAAGCTCGTCAATTAAGCCCTCGAGCGAATAGGCAGCTTTACCACTTTCTTCACCCTCGACAAGTGAGCAACGTAATAGTGATAGCTTTGTTTCCCGTTCCTCCAATAACCGCAGTCCAGCCCGTATCGCTTCACTAGCTGAACCAAAACGACCTTGAGCAACCTGCTGAGAAATGAATTTTTCATAGTGTGTACCTAGAGTTACGCTGGTATTTTTTTGCATTATTTAGCCTCCATCATTACCAAAGTTTTATTTTGAAATATCTATTGGTATATATCAAGATAAAAAAAGGACTAAATATTGACTAACACTCGACAAGCTTTCTGTAAGACAGCCTCTATGGGTTCCGACGAGGGGTTGCCCGTGTAGGCAAGGGAACAGACCGCAGCCGATAACAAGGCCTGCGTAGCTTAAAAAATATGCCAGTTGAGGGTTTATGCATCGATAAAAAAAGGAAGCATAACCTGTCCAATTGTTTAGGATATGCTTCCTTTCAACATTTTCACAACAAGTGTTACTGACAGGTGATTTTTATCGTCTGTGTCAGTTGATCTTTGCCGAAAATCATTCAAAATATGCACCTTTTTCGCTTTCATCATAGTCGATGTTACCAAAAGTTTGCCGAAAGTTACACTTCGCTCGGCATGGAGCCTTGCCTATGCTCAACATCTATTACCTCGTGTCCGAATTATATTCTCTCACCTCTGCATCATCATTTAGAGAAATGTGCATGATTCCCTACAGTTCTCCGACGAAGTAACTTTTTAAGGTTTTGTCCCGAAGCACACTCGGTCATATGGGCTTCTCTTAAGGAAGTCGTCCCTCAGTTTCACCTTGCTGCTACATCACACAACTGATATTTTGATGAAAGCACAATTTCCGATTAAAAAATTGATACAATTTTGAGGCTCACCTTGTGGTGTACATCCAGAAAGAGACACCAGCGGACGCAAATCTCACACCTCACTTCAGCCACAAGTCGTGATTTTGAAGACAATTAATGACTTGCGATTTCGGGTTGAAAGATATGTATCAATCCTTATGCCCCTCGTATATCTCCTCAAAATCTTTATGGGTGTCTTTAAATGCCTGAAGTATGTTCGGGTCAAAATGCCCTGGCATTGTCCTGTCGTCTCCCTCGGTGATTATTCTAAAGGTCTTTTCATGGTCGAAAGGAGGTTTGTAAGGCCTTCTGCTTCGCAAGGCGTCATACTGGTCGGCTATGTTCATTATCCTGCCTTCAATCGGTATTTCCTCACCTTTAAGTTTGTTGGGGTAACCGTTCCCATCCCATCTTTCATGATGCGTCATTGCAATCTTTTCTGCCATCTGAAGAAATAAGGAGACTGATCTATGCAGAATTCTTCCTCCCATCGTTGTATGGGTCTTCATCAGTGCGAATTCCTCAGGGTTAAGCCTGCCTGGCTTCAGGAGAATATCAGAAGGAATTCCGACTTTACCGATATCATGCATGGGACTCGCATAAAAAATGGTTTCTGCCTCTTCTTCAGACCATCCAAGATTTTTTGCCATAAATGAGCAGTAGTAACTGACACGCTTAATATGCAATGCAGTATCTTCATCCTTGTATTCGGCAACAACCGTGAGTCTCTGTATGCTGTCTAGGTAGCCCTCTTTCAGCTTATCCCTCGATTCCACAAGTTCCGCAGTCCTTTCCTGAATCTGCTTTTCAAGGATTTGATTGTGCTGTTTAAGAAAATCTTCGAATTCCTTTATTTTCAGGAGATTTTTTGCCCTGATTGCAATCTCTGTCTTATCAACAGGTTTTGTAAGAAAATCATTTGCACCTGCCTCAAGGCCTTTGTTCCTTGCTTCCTGATCCCCGAGCGCTGTGACCATTACAACGGGTATTAATTTCGTGGCCGTGTCTTTCCTGAGTCTTCTGCATGTCTCATAACCGTCCATGCCAGGCATCATGATATCAAGAAAGATCAGGTCAGGCGCATATTCTTTTGTTTTCTCCAAAGCCTCAAGACCGTTTCCTGCCGTTTGATAATCGTAGTTATAACTTTGCAATATCATGCCCAGCAATTTGAGATTCTTTTCTTCGTCATCGACTATCAGAATTTTGGGTTTTCTGGTTTCGGTCATCTATTCCTCCAGATATTTCTTAACTACATTCATAAAGGCTTTCCCATCTATGGGTTTTGCCACATAATCATCACATCCTGCCTCACGTATTATTCTTTCACGGTCTCCTTCCATTGCCGAGGCAGTTGTAGCAATTATGGGGATCATTGCCGTGGTCGGCTCCGCCTTAATTATCTTGATTGCTGTAATGCCATCCATAACGGGCATCCGGTTGTCCATGAGGATGAGGGCAGGGATATGTTCCCGTGCAAGCCTGACAGCCTCTTCCCCGTTTTCCGCCTCAATCGTTTCATATCCGGCATTTTCAACCAGCATCCTCAGGAGTTTCAGGTTTTTTCCGTCGTCATCAACGATTAGGACTTTTTTGCCCATATCTATTCCCCTAATACCTTTTTTATCTCTCTATAAAGAATTTCTTTTTCAACAGGTTTTGGAACAAAGCCATCAACGATCAGCTCGTGTTCTGCTATCGCCTTATGCCAGTCATGAAACGCACTCGTTGCGATTATTGGGATGTCCTTCGTCTCCTTATACTCTTTCAGTTTCTTTGCAAAATCAAAACCAGTAAGATAAGGCATCATTATATCGGTTATTATCAGGTCAAAATATGAATCTTCAGCAAGCAGTTCCATTGCCTCTTCACCATTATTCGCTAAAACAGTTTCAAATCCCAGCGCAGTGAATTGCATATCAAAAATTCGCCTGCTTTTACTATCGTCATCAACAATAAGAACTCTTTTTTTGCCTTCTTTCATTTCGTTATTCCTTTTTCATTGGTATCAAAATAACAAACCTGCTGCCTTTGCCGCCGCCTTCCATCCAAATCCTTCCTCCATGAAGCTCTATAAACTGCTTGCATAGGCTGAGTCCAAGCCCGGTCCCCGAATATTTTCTTGATAGAGCAGAATCCATCTGCTGGAATGGCTGAAACAGTTTCTTCTGGTCTTCGGGCGAGATGCCGATGCCGGTGTCGGTGACAGAGATTTCGATAAAATCGCGTTCTTGTGCGGGCGAGGCGCTGTCTTGACCTTCTTTATCATGGGCGACCCGCCGGAGCGCCCCTACATTGGAAACTTTCCTCGCAGCGACGCTCACGCTGCCTCCATCAGGGGTGAACTTAAATGCATTGCTCAAGAGATTAAACAATACCTGCTTAATCTTTCTCTCGTCTGCAATAATATCCCCTATTCCAGTCTGGATTTCAGCCGCAATCTTTATAGTATGTTTCATGGCCTTTTCCTTGAACATCACGAGGCTGCTATCGATAAGTTCTTCAATACTAAATTCGCTCAACTCAAGCTGCATCTTTCCTGCTGCAACCGTCGACAGGTCAAGGATATCGTTTATCAGGGAGAGCAGTTGCTTGCCGCTTGTAAATATGTCGTTGAGTAAGTCTTTCTGATTATTTGCCATTGGTCCTGCCATGCCGTCCTTCAGGATCTCGGAAAACCCTATAATCGAATTCAGCGGTGTCCTTAACTCATGGGACATATTGGCAAGAAATTCCGATTTGGCCCGGTTCGCGGAATCCGCCTGGATTATCTTCTCCTCAAGTTCAGTTGTCCTCTCACGAACCTTGGTCTCGAGTTCCTGGTTATACTTTTCAAGTTCTTCTTCCATCCGCCTGCGCTCGGTGATATTTATATGAGTGACGATGAGACCGCCTCGTCGTTTTGACAGCGGCGAGGTCCTCATTACAAACCATCTTTTTTCGTCTGGGGAATCGCAGGGGTATTCCAGTTCGAAACGTTCCAGCATACCATGCAGGACAGCTTCCAGGCCATGTAGTGCCTCGGGCGCTTCGGCTCTGCATATATCAAAATAATTGATCCCTACCCCGGTTTTGTCTGGAGCACCGCCATTCTGTTGGGCGAAGCGCTCCCACCCCTTATTTACAGCGGTGATATGTCCGCACCGATCCAAAACCGCCACGCTGAAGTCCATGGAATTCAGAATCTCTCTGCTGAACTCTTCCTTTTCCCGCAAAGCTTCGTCCGCTTGTTTTCGTTCTGTGATATCCTGCATCATTCCGGCCAGGTATATTAATCGGTTCTTGTCATCATGGAGTGCTTCGCCATTCCCCCTGATAAAGCGAATCGTGCCGTCGGGCATTTTGATACGAAAATCCAATGCATCGGGTTTCGTTCCTGCCACACCGGCATTTGTCCAAGCCTGCATCGCTGGTCGGTCTTCAGGATGTATCAGGCTTAATAAAGACTCCATATTCGGGGTAAACGTCTCCGCTGAGACTCCGAAAAGGTGATACATTTCGTTCGACCATTGCAGGAGGTCTGTCGCATCGAGGAGAAAGCTGCCGACATGACCAAGACGCTGCGATTCAGACAGAAGATGCTCTTTTTCATGCAATTCTACCTCCGCCTGCTTGCGCTCAATAATTCCGGCCAGGGTATTTACAACTATCTGCAGAAACTCAACCTCACCTTCTTCCTGCTGGTGACCTTCAGGCAAATAAAGCGCCAGGACTCCCAACACCCTGTCCCTGGACACAATAGGGACATCGTAATGTCCGTGATTAGTTATCCCATCATAACGGTTATCATGACGTTCATCCAGACAATCAGCAAACTGTATCTGCCTGCTTGCCGCAGCCCGGCCACAGAGACATCTTCCAAAGGGAACTTTGGCACAGATCTCCTGTATCGGGACACTGAAGCCCCGGTTTGTGGTGAGTATCAATACATCGGGTTCATCTTTAACAAGAAAGATACCACCTTTGGGCATAAGGGGGAGAAACGGTACAGAGAGGATAATATCAAGGGCTTTTCCCAGGAGTTCATTTAGGGGAATCCCCTCCAAAGAAACATTAATCAGTGAATTCAATACATGCTGAATCTGTAAATTTCTGTTAATTGTTTCCTCTGTATGTCTTTGGTCAGTGATGTCTCTTGCCGTGGACAAAGCCCCTGTGACATTTCCTTCCATATCCTTAAGTACACGGCACCACCAGGCCAGAAGGCGTTTTCCACTATCTTTTCGTCTCTGCCAGCTTTCAACATAAATAACGTCCTCGCTTCCATTAAGCAAAGGCTGAACCATATTGTAAATTTGTTGTTTGCCTTCAAAATAAAAAGCTGCCTCCCTTCCGATAACATCATCACCAAAAAACTCATAACCGGCCGCATTTGCCCATGTATATACCCTGTTGCTGTCAACTTCCATAATAATATCCGGGACAGCAGCCAATATTGCTTTATATCGCAAAGTTAGGGCCCGGAGGGCTTCCCCGGCCTTCTCGCGCTCCTCCAGTATCTTCATGGGCTTGACCACCCAATAAAGAATCAGAAACGATGCCGTAACGCATAATAGCAGGGTATCCGTCAAATCTATGAGGAGAGGGGACAGCCATGTTTCGATACGTATAAATCTAAAGATCACCATAATGAGCAGTTCGGTGCACCCAATGGACGCCAGCAACTTTAGCCCGATGCGGAAATATGTGCTACTGGCTTTTTCAGGCAAACTCTTTACCCCGCATACTCATCGGTTGATGAGCAATCTGAAATTGCTTTCCTTATTATCTATGATCAGTGCCTTTTCGCTCATCTCTCCAGAATCTCTCTCACCTTTCTCAAAAGATCTCTCGGCACGACAGGTTTAAGGAGGAAGTCAAAGCCGCTCTCAGTCAATTCCCGGGTCTTGATAATATCCATCGTATAACCGCTCGCAAAAAGTATTTTTGTTCGGGGACTGACTTTTCTGATCGTCTCCCCGACTTCTTTTCCATTTTTCTTCGGCATGATCATGTCAAGCATGACGAGGTCAACCTTTTCCCTGTTCTCCATGAATTTGGTGATCGCATCTTCCCCGTCCTCTGCAGTGATAACCCTGTATCCGGAGGACTCCAGGACAATTCTTGACAATTTTCTCAGGGAAACGTCATCCTCAGCGACAAGTATAGTCTCTGTTCCGCCTTTCGGGTAAGACAACGACTGAATTTCCGGTTTTTTCTTTGCTGTATCTTCAATGACAGGAAGCCATATTTTGAACGTAGTACCTCTTCCCATTTCGCTGTAGACCTTGATGTAGCCATTATGCTGTTTTATTATTCCATAGGAGATTGCGAGGCCAAGCCCTGTTCCTTCTCCGACCCCCTTCGTCGTAAAAAAAGGCTCGAATATATTCTTTTGAGTTTTAGCATCCATACCGTGCCCTGTGTCGGCAACCGTTATAAGTGCGTACGTTCCGGGCTTTCCGTATCCATACGCAGCAACATATTCATCATCTATTTCCTGAAGTCGACTGGCGATGGTCAGACATCCGCCCTCCGGCATCGCATCCTTGGCATTAGAGGCAAGGTTCATCAGCACCTGTTCGATCTGCCCGGCATCAGCCTCTACGATCAAGGGTCTGTCCGCAAGGTCCAAATTAATATCGATACTCTCCCTGATAATCCTGGCAAGCATTTTCTGCAGGCCCAGGACAAGCTCATTGATATTAACGGGCTTCACTTCAGCAACCTGTTTCCTGCTGAAGACAAGCAGCCTTTTGGTGAGGTTCGCAGCCCTGTTGGCAGCAATGAGCACTTCGTTCATATTGTCCTTTGACGGACTATCGGCTTCCAGACTGTCCATCGCCATCTGGCCATACCCCATGATTACATTAAGGATATTGTTGAAATCATGTGCAATTCCCCCTGCAAGCGTTCCAACTGCCTCCATTTTCTGTGCCTGGCGAAGCTGGTCTTCGAGCTTTCGATGCTCGGTGATGTCAACTTTTATACCTCGATATCCCAGAAGGTCTCCCCTACTGTCCAAAATCGGAAGACCACTTGTCTCCATTAAAACTATGCTGCCATTCTTATGCACATTTGGGCTGACATATTTAACAAACGCTTTTTTTGTGGCAAAAAACTCTAAGACTTCTTTCTTTATTTGTTCTCTCTTGTCAGAAGGAAAGAAGTCAAAAAAATGCTTTTTTCCAATAACCTCTTCAGGCTTGTAGCCCAGAATTTCTTCCACAACATGGCTTGCATAGGTAAATAGACCTCCACAATTAATTTCCCATATCCATTCTTTGGTACTTTCAGCTATCTGCCTGAAACGTTCCTCACTTTCCCTCAAGGCGACCTCAGACTTCTTGCGCTCGGTGATGTCTCTGCCTACCCCACTAATACCTATGGGTTTATCATGAGCATCAGTCAGGAGCGCTGCGCTGAATTCATAAGGGATTTGTCGCCCGTCTTTGGTAACGAATAGCGCATCAACACTGACACTGCTCACCTTGACTGCCTCCTGAATGGCGTCTGCAATTTTCCTTATGTCATCATTCCTGAATAAATCAGTAGGCTTTAGCAAGGCAATTTCAGTGTCGCTGTAGCCTGTGACAGCATTCAATGTCTTATTCCACCTGAGGAATCTTCCCTCCAAATCAAAAACAAAAAATATTTCCTGCAGCGTATTTATCGCATTTTCAATAAATCTTTTCTCTTCTTTAAGTGCTTCCTCCGCTCGTGCGTAATCTGTTATGTCACGAATTGTTGAGATAACGCCGATGATCTCACCTCTGGCGTTCTTTAACGGGGCGCTTATTTCAGAAGCCCAGCCAGACTGGCCGGTTTTGGGGACGTGAAACTGAAAACGTTCTGCCTCGCTGACTGCCCCTGCCAGTGCCTTATCAATCCCCGTCATGACTCCGGCTTCGCGCAGGAAGGGAAAGACTTCCAGTGGATGCCTGCCCAGAACTTCAGCGGCAGAAAGGCCGGTAAGCCGTTCCATAAAAGGATTCCAGGCCTGATACTTCAAGTCCAGTCCGTAAACAATAATTCCTTCCTGGGCGCTTTCGATGATCTGACGGTTGAACTCGTTCGATTCCTGCAGTGCTTCCTCTGTTTTTTTGCGAAGGGTGATATCAATATACGTTCCGAGTACGCCGTTAATCTCCCCCTTGGAATCAGTCAGAGGCAACTTGCTCGTCAGAAGCGTAATGGTATTTCCTTCGGGGTTCGTCTGGGGTTCTTCGATGAGATACTTGGTGACGCCTTGCTCGATGACCTGGCGGTCATCGTTGCGATACAGTTCCGCCTGGTCACGCCAGCCCATCTGGTAATCATCTTTCCCGATGATGTCCTTCGGATCGGCAAATCCTGCATCATACGCAAATGCCGCGTTGCAACCCAGGTAAACGAGATTCCTGTCCTTCCAGAATACCCGCACGGGAATCGTGTTGATAATCCCTTCGAGGAGCTGCTGCGATTCCCTCAGCGTCTCCTCCATCCGCTTGCGCCCTGCTATTTCCTCCCGTAATTGCTGGTTTGATGTTTCAAGTTCATGGGTGCGATCTTTTACCAGTTTTTCAAGATTATCACGATGTCTCCCTAATTCCTCTTCAATATGCTTCTGGGCCGTCAAATCTGTAACCGTAATCCCGCATATGTCTGCATTATCCTTTTGCAATAAGCTGATGGAAAGAAGGACCGGCAGGACACCCCCGGCGTTATTTATAAAGGCAACCTCGCCTTTACCACTTTCATGTGCTCCCTTTTCAATCAAGCTGTCGAATATCATAAGGTCAGAGACCCGAATAAATTGACGCAGGGGGGTACCGATTACTTTTTCGAGGGGCGTCTTAAGCATCTCCGAAAGGCGTTGGTTGCAGTATATGATTATGCCTTCCCGGTTTAAGCTGGCGGCTCCTTCAGTCATCGTTTCGATGAGAACACGGTAGGCGCGTTCTGCGCCAGTCAACGTGAACACCTGTTCACCCTGCAGACCTGCAACAATGATGGCATCTACATCACCGCTCCGGATAGCGCTCATTGTCTCTTCAGCTTCTATAAGCCTTATCCGAAGTTCTTCAATCTCCTCAATATGTTGCTTTTTAATCTTGTTTTTCTTCTCCATTACAAGCTCTTCCTAATCATTTTGGGCGTAAATCCAGTCCCACAAGGATACGCTCGGTGGCTGACATATCACCTATAAACTTTCTCAAAGGCGGAGGTAGTTTTCTTATAAGCGTCGGCACGGCAATAATCTGATCGCCCTTTGCAAGGACTGGCTGCTGGTAAATATCGACGACTTCAAGGTCATAGCGGCCTTTGAGGTATTCTTCGCAGATACGTTTTATATTCCCGATAGCCCGGACCGAGTTTGGCGTTGTCCCTGCCACGTAGAGCCGCAAGACATATTTGGCCTTTTTTAACTTTGACAGCCCTGCCTCTAAGTCCTTCGTCATAACTCCCCTTATTTATCAGCCTTACGGAGTTTGCCCATATCCGCGCGGTCCTGTACCGCGACCTTGTCGCTGAGTTTTTCCTCTGACATGGTCTTTTTCAAATTATCTTCCTCGGACTCGAACGCTGTGCGCATGGCTATTATTTGCGCATCTAATATCTTGCGTTTGCGCTCAAGTTCCCGCTGCTTAAACTCAAGCCCCTGATTGATTGTCAGGGCTTCAGCCTTCTCATGGGCCTCCTGAGACAGCCTTGCGGAGCCGGTCAAAACACCTGCTGCGCCGATATAGACATCTTTCAATTCAATCCCCTTATCAGTCAGCAATAGTTCTCTGACTTGATTGGAATGTTTCATGCCTCGTGACTTCAGGATATATAACGCCCGATTGCGCTCGCCGTTAATTTCGATGTCCCTGAGGAGCAGCCAGGTATCCATCAAAGAAGAAATCCCAATATCAGTTTCTTCCGCAGAATCACCCTGGGAAAGGTTCGTAAATATGCCGGTTATTTGGCTGGCTTTAATAAAGTCAATAAGGCGGGTTATCATTTTTTTTGTTTCCATTTTTGTGCCTATATTGATCAGATTTGATATTGGATCAATGGCAACAACGCCCGGGTTGAATTCCTTGATTTGCTTATGGATCGTTACAAGATGCATTTCGAGACCGTAGATGCTGGGCCGTGCCGCGTGAAACTGCAAAAGACCTTTCTTGACCCAGACCTCAAGGTCAATTCCAATGGAACGCATGTTCCTGATGACCTGTGCCGGCGATTCCTCAAATATGAAGAAGAGACAACGCTCGCCACGACCGCAGGCAGCATTTACAAATCCCGCAATGATACTGGTCTTGCCCGAACCTGACGTGCCTGACACAAGGATGCTGCTGCCGCGATAATAGCCATTGCCGCTGAACATGGTATCAAGGCGCGGAATACCTGTCGGTATCCTTTCAATGGATGCGGCATGGTTAAGTCTCATGGAGGTTACTGGCAGGATGGAAATGCCCTGCTCATCTATGAGAAACGGATATTCGTTTGTGCCGTGAAAAGAGCCCCGGTATTTTACTATTCTCATTCGCCTGGTGGCTATCTGTTCTGTTGACGTGTGGGCGAGGGTTATCACGCAATCGGCGACATATTCTTCCAAGCCGTATCGTGTCAGGGTTTTCTCCCCTTGTTCACCGGTAATGATTGCAGTAACGCCTTTTTCCTTCAGCCAGATGAAAAGGCGCCTCAGTTCAGCGCGAAGGATGGCCTCATTGGTAAAACCTGCAAACAGTCCTTCTATCGTATCCAGCACAACTCTCTTTGCCTTAACAGATTTAATCGCATGCTCCAGACGTACAAAGAGCCCTTCGAGGTCAAATTCCCCTGTCTCCTCAATCTCGATCCGTTCAATCCGGACATAGTCTATCGCAAGCTTTTTGTGTGCGACAAGGTCATTTAGATCAAAACCAAGGGAAGAGAAATTCATTGTCAGGTCTTCCTGAGTTTCTTCAAAACACATAAAAACACCGGGCTCGTTATACTGAAGCGCCCCCTGAATCAGAAACTCCATGGCAAGCACTGTCTTACCGCAGCCTGCGCTTCCGCAGACGAGAGTGGGTCTTCCCTGTGGCAGTCCGCCTCCGGTTATCTCATCCAGACCCTGAATGCCGGTGGGACATTTTTTTAGACCAATCAGGGTTGGTTGCTTTGTTTTATTCTGTTTGGGCATAAAGGCTCTCCTTCTGTTTCAGGAAACAACAATGTCCTCGATGTCCAGGAGTATGATTGGCTGACAGAACTCTCATGTTTTCATCCAGTATAAGAATAGCTTCACGAACTGCGTTGAAAATGTTCTTGAAATAATCTTCTGGATATACATCTACACCCCCATTTATGAGACCATATTTAAATATAACGCCGTTTGCGAGCTATTACAAATATTTTTTTTATTGACACCGGTGAATTTTTGTTGTCACGGCACCAGAGCTTTCGGTTCGTTTCACAACAGAAACCCTGCGAATGGAAATGTCCTTCAGTTCGGGAAGCCACACTTTTGAATATCAGTTGAGAGGCTTAATTTCTTAATTTTTTGAGCCCCTCAATCGCTCTTGTTATGGATGGGTCCAGTTTTATCGCCTTTTCAAATGATGATTTTGCTCTTAATATGAAACCCAATGCGAGATATATCTCCCCGATTTCTGCCACATATTCTGCTTTATTCGGTTTTAACAGCATCGCATTATTTATTTCTTTTTCCGCGTCTCGCAACTTATTCTGATGCTTATACGTCATGCCAAGATAAAAATGGTATTCTGCAGAGGAGTCATCAAAGTAGACCGCCTGGGTAAAGAGGTCGAATGCACTTGCATACATCTTGTTCTCGAAGGCTTTTTTGCCCTTTGTAAACCTTTCTTTTGCTGTCACTGCGGTACTCTTTGTTGAAGGTGGAGCAGGCCTTATTAAGGTTTTGTTGTACTTTTCTTTTTCCTCCGCATTATGAAGTATTCTATATGCCGTTGTAATAGCGTTGAATATTTGATTTAATTTATTTTTAATCTCCACAGACACACGGATGTGTCTGTCAGGATGATATTCTTTGGCATTCTTATAATATGCGCTTCTGATCGCATCAGGCGGCGCGCTCCTGTCGAGCCCCAAAATGCTGTAGTAGTCCATTGACTGGTATTTCAGATAAAAATCTTCCATTTTCTTTAAAAAAACCTCATCATCATACTCCCGGGGGCTCTTTATTATATCTAACAGGTTGTTGAAAAACTCCACATAAAATGGCACATACCATGCATATAGAAGGAAGCAGACATTATCCGAGAGGAGAGCGGGCGAACTATATGCGTGGAGATGATAAGAAGAGCGAAGGAATG
>Ga0334722_10000825_pt1 | contig 42669 bp, 88 predicted proteins | sample C3_bottom_MG_FD_207210 | JGI IMG/M metagenome (GOLD analysis project Ga0334722, IMG submission 207210) | Sediment microbial communities from Yellowstone Lake, YNP, Wyoming, USA - C3_bottom | ecosystem: Environmental > Aquatic > Freshwater > Lake > Sediment | place: USA: Wyoming | collected...
GGCTTCCAGCCACGACGTGCGATCTCGCGGGCGAACCCGAGCCGGTCGGCCGACGAGCGGCGCGACCGTTCCCGAGCCGCTACCTCGTTCGACCAGAAGCCGAGGTTCGAGGTCGCGGCCGCCCGCTGTCGGCCGCACGCTTTTTCCTCGTCGGGCTTCAACTCCTGGCTCACGGCGTCTCTCTGAGCAGCTTGAGCGCCGCCTCGGCCTTGAGGATGTTCTGGCGGAACGTCTCGTCGGCGGGGTAGGTCTCGGCCATGGCCTTGTCCACGGCAACCGTGCCCTCGATCGCGTTGATCGTGGCCTTGCGTGCCGAGAGGAAATCCTTCGCGGAGTCGTAGAGCCCGCCGCGCTCCTTGGCGTCGGCGTGGTGGAGACGGCGAGCGAACTCGTTCACGGTCATGTCGTGTCCTTTCCTTTCATGGGTTCTTTCTCTTGGTCTCCTGCTCCGCGGCGCTCAGCACGAGAGCTTTGGAGAACATGCTTCTCTTGGATGGCTTGCCTGGCGAGCGCAGCAGCCGGGCGGCGAACATCCTCCCGCCGCGCCCGAGGACCGGACGCATGATCTCGTCCACGGTCAAGAAGTACTCTCGGACGGTCTCGTGGCGGTTCCTGTCGCGGCTCCAGAACTCGACCCGGCTCAGTTGAGCCCCTCCACGAACGCGGCCGGGTTGTCCCACGCCCCGGCACGCTCGAGGATGGAGCAGATCGCGTAGCCGAGGTAGCGGGCGTCGTTCTCCTGCCCCGACTTCTTGTTGATCTCCGCGAGGATCGGCGCGATCACCTCGCGTGTCACACGGGCCGGGTCGTTGCCGATCTTCAGGATCATCTCGATCTGGCCGCGGTCGAGGATCGTGCCGAGCTCAAGGTGCTTCACGAAGACGTCTCGCTCGGCCAGATGAGCCCGTTCACCTTCGCCATCTCCCACGCCATGCGCTCGACCTCATCCCTGGCCCCGGTGTCGTCGAGCGAGCAGCAGCCGTCCGGGTGCTTGAGCGTCGCCGTGTGGACGGCCCAGACGGACTCGTCGGAGGACGGGTCGAGCCGGGCGGCGATGTAGCCGATCACTGTGCTCCCGCAGCACTCTTCGCGACGCGAGAAGCCCCTCGGCGTCGTGCCCGCGATCTCCTTCTGGACCAAGGCAAGCTCCTCGCTGAGCCGCGCCCGGCGCTCGAGGAGGTCCGCGAGCTTGACCCTCGTCTCAGGGCCCGGCACGAGGAGTTCGCCCGTGTAGTCGTCGGCCGTGTGGCTCATCGTGCCGCCGCCTTCGCGTGCTTCTCGTTGTAGATGACCTCGATCTTGTCGCCGTGCCGCTTGCGGATCTCCGCGACGGTCTTTGCGACCCAGGCGTCCCAGTCGGGGATCGTCTTCTTCCCACCCCTCGGCGCGACGCGCAGGAAGGTCCCGGACTTGTCGCCCTTGAGTCGGTAGCAGACCGCCGACGAGCACCGTCGCTGCATGGACTTCTCCATGAGCGTCTCATCCACGATCTTGGCGATGATCGAGTCGAGGTTGCAGCGAGCCCAGGTCTCGGGGGAGAGCTGGGAGTCCTCCCTGTCCCTGGGGAGGCTCGCGGCGTGGGCGAGCAGGGTGGCGTGATCCTCCCCCGAGACGTGGTAGCGATACTCGCCGCCGTTCGCGTCGTCCACGACGTCCCCGGCCTTGCGTCCGTCGATGAAGAGCGTGGCCGAGAAGCCGGGCCCCTCGTTGCCGTTGAACGTCTTTATGTTCTTGAGCGTGAGGTTCATGTCGTGTCCTTTCGTCTACTTCTTCGGACGCTTCTTGCATGCCCTCAGAACAAGCTCGAGAGCGGTCGGAAGAATGTGCATGTCCTTTTGGGCCTGTTCAGAGGCGAAGGCGAGCGCCTGCTTGGAGTCATCGAACGAGACGACGTTCATCTGTGGCATGAGCGCGACAAGACTCTCCGCATTCGATAGGTCGAGATCGACGAATCTGAACTCGGCGGCTCTCGGAGCAATGAGAAGGTGTTTCCCGGCGATGTCAGTGAAGACGATCATGGCTTTGCTCCTTGGTTGGACGGAGGACGGCGGATACGTGTGCGAGGTAACGCTCCTTCTTCCTGATCGCACCCCGGGCGGCCGGGTGGACGAGCTCGAGGTGCGCGATCTTGGCGTGCTTGAGCGCGGCCTGAACCTTCCGGCCCATGCCTACGACGATCACTCCCGAGTCGACCGCGATCTTGCGGACCTTGGTCGGGCCGCCGCGCTCGAACCAGTTGACGAACGTGCAGCGATCCTTGTCGATCCCGGCGTGGGCGAGCGCGTCGAAGAGCTGCTTCGCGGCGAGCCGTCCATCCTGCCAGGTGACGCCCTTTCTCACGGCGAGCTTCGAGCGCTTCTCTCCGACGAAGACGATCATCGCTGTCCTCTGTAGGGTTGGCCCTGGGCGTTGCTGTGGAGTCGGCCCTCGTAGTGGCGCGCGAGCTTCCCCGAGTCTGCGCCAGCGAAGAAGATGTCCTGGCTAGCGGCTGCGATGGCGACCGACTCCTGGCTTATGCGACCGATCACGCCCTTCCTGAATGAGCCGCTCAGCGCCACGAGTTCCAGCCTTCCGTCCTTCTCGACGCAGCACACGACGAAGCGACGGTAGGCGCCTGGGAGCTTGAGCGTCACGACGTCGTTCACCTGGAACGCCCGTCCGACAGGCTTCAGCGACGGGGCCTTACCCTCGTTCTTCGAGACGGCTTCTAGGAACGCTTCCTGGTGCTCGGGCTTGAGCGTCGGTCCCGCGGCGTGGCTCAGGTCATACTCCCTGCGCCGCTCCTCGCGGTGCGTGTGATAGAGCGGACCCATGCTGATCTCGAACGTCTTCCTGAACCGCTCGCGAGCCTGCTCGAAGGCGGCGCCGGAATCGCTGGCCCGGCAGCTCGTCTCCGTATAGACGTAGGAGGCACACGAGTCGCGCCAGATCGAGACGAGAGCATCGACGTGGGCGAGCTTGCAGACGGCCCTGACGCCCGCCGCCACGCTCGACAGCGCGACCTTCTTGAACCCGGCCTCCTCGAGCACGTCGGCCATGTAGATCGGCTGGCCGACGCGGGTCTTCTCGCGGAGGTAGCGTTCGCGGGCGGCCGCGTCACCAGCCGCCGCTGCGCGCTCCAGGGCACGGAGCTTCTCGTCGCTCATCGTTCTCCTCGTCTCGGAAGAAACCCAGGACGCGCCCCGAAAGCTCCAAGGCTTCTTCCACAGCGTCAACTACGGCGGGTTCTTGCGCCGGCAGAGCTTGAGCACGTCTTTCGCGACGGCGATGCTTCGGTCCTCATCTCGACTCGTCGTGCGCGTCGCGCGCCTTGAGGTTCGAGGCCGGGTCGTCCGTCCAGAACCCGAAGCGGGTCTTGATCCGAAGCCCAGCGAGGTCGTGGAAGATCCGATGAAGCTCGCCCACGAGCTGCGAGCGCCTGAGCGCGAGCGCCATGCGCCAGGGCGCCGCGGGATGATCATCCGCGAACGTGCTGTCGATCGCGTGGATGGCGATCGCTCTCATGACTTGCTCGCGGAGGCCGTGAGGGAACTCGCGGTCGCCGCTGTTGAGGCGAGCGGTCTCGGAGAGCGTCTTCTCGATCACACCGACCCGATCGAGGAATGCGTCGTCGTCACCACGAGTCTCATCGGAGATCGTGTGGACCCCGCGCTCGAGGTCGTCGAAGTAGGCGGTCACTTCTTCCCTATGCCTTTCGTCGTGTCAGGGGTAACAGAAGTCCGCGCCGCAGTTGGGGCAGACCGTGGGGCCGCTGTCGCTAGGGTCGTGGGCGAACCGACAGCGATAGCACTGGCCCTTCTTGGATCGCGGCAGCTTCACGCCGCTCGGGAGCTTGATCGTCGCGCCGCGGTCCTCGATCCTGTCTTTGTTCGTCTGACCACGCCACGTCTCGTGCATCGCGTACCCCTCGGGGTCTTCGGCGCACGCCGTCTCCGCGAGAAGACGGACGGCCAGGAGCACGCCCTGGATGGTGCCTGGCTTCGCGCCGTCGAGGAGCTTGTAGATCGTCCGCGCAGCCTTCATGGCACCGCAGGTGAGATTCCGGCCGCGCGCCGTGTCGGGCTCGACGCCGGGACCGATGTTGTAGGCCCCGGAGAGGAGCGACTCGAACGCCGCCCTGGACGGCGCCTTGAGTCCGATCTGCTTCTTGACCTTGCTCATGTCCTGTCCTTTCATGTCGTGTGTGTGGCAGGGACGGCGCCCGATCTCTCTCATGCGTTGCGCCCTCCTGCGCCGAGGGCGCCGCCCCTGCCTGAACGGAGCGCTGAGCGCTCAGACCCCGTTCTTCTTGTCCAGGTCTCGTGCGACCGACGCCGCGTGCTTGATCGCGTCCGTGTAGGCATCCGCGTCGTCGGGAGACACGCAGCCGATCGCGTGCCAGCCAACCGTCGCCGGCTCCAGCCTCCCGGGCCGGTCGAGGTCCGTTCCAACGGAGACGCGGACCTCGATCTTCCTCCCCGAGGGAGCCGTGTGCGTCACGATCCGGCTGTTCGTGTTCGCCGGGTTCGTCTCCACCTTCATGTCGTCCTCCCTGACCGGGCTCCCGCGTCCACAAGCTCGCGGATCATCCAGCCGATCACTTCGGCTACCTGCGGGATGACGGCGTTGCCCACCGCACGGTAGTAGGCGCCAGAAAGCCCTCTGGAAAGCCCATCAGCCACGACGGAAAGAGCGGGTTGAGTTTCCCACCCGCGAGCTTCGCCATGCTCCAGAGACTCGGCTTGCCGCCCGTCTTGTAGACCTTCCGGCCGTCTCCCGGACACCCGTTGTTCGTCGAGCCGTAGCGCGAAGCCGTCGGCGTGGGCCAGAACGAACATCCTCTGGCGAACGTGGGGTGCTCCGACGTGGCGAGCTTCCAGTGGGACTGGAAGCGTCGCGTAGCCGAGTCGCTCCAGGTCAGCACGGACGACGGGGAGCCACTTGCCCACGCCTCGCGCCACGTTCTCGACCACGACCCAAGTCGGTCGCTGAGCCTCGACAACTCCCGCCATGCGAGTCCAGAGACCAGAGCGAGCGCCTTGCAGGCCAAGTCGCGCGCCGCCGACCCCGGCGACGGAGAGGTCCTGGCACGGGAAGCCTCCGCAGACGACGTCGACGTCGGGGAGGGCTCGCGGGTCGACCTCCTCGATGTCGGACCAGCGGGGCACGTCGGGCCAGTTGCGAGCAAGCTCGTGCTGGCAGTAGGTGTCGAGTTCCACCTGGTAGGCGGTTCGCCCGACGCCGGCCCACTCGAGCCCGCACTCGAGACCGCCGATGCCGCTGAACAGACTTCCGATCCTGAGTCCGAGACCATGATCGCCACTCCTCGGCCGGATACCGGCCTCCTGGCGTTGCATGGGAGCACCTCCTATGCGGCTGGTTTCTCCTACTTCTTGGAGCCGTTGGACCGGAACGCCCGGCCCAGGACGGTGCTCCCCTTCTTGAAGGCGTCGTGTCCGACCGCGATCTTGCCGAGACCGCCCGTGCCTTCGGGCAGGAGCAGGCCGCGCCGGATCAGGTCTTCCTCGTCGGCCAGCCCATCGCGGATGAACGATCGCATGGACTGATAGTGGTGATGGCATTGCCCTCTGGTGCGACGAGAGAACGGGCAGCCAGGGTAGATGCAGGTCTCCTCGGGCGCGAGGGCGCGGGCGGCGCGGGGGTCCTGCGTCACGAGGGCGCCTCCGTTCTTCTGCGTGAAGATCTTCGTCTCGCGGACCGTCTCGGCTGCCATGACGGCAGCCTCGGCCTCGTCTTCATTGATCATGACTTCACTCTCCAACGCCTGGATCAGCTACGTGGGCGCTCGAAGCCTCGTAGTCGGCGTTCGTGTGAGCCCATTTGTCGTCGCCAATGCGCTCGATCGCTCGTCCGCATGAGGCGCAGGTCGTCGCGTGCCCTCCGTCCACTCCGAGCATCGCGGTCTCTCCCGAGACGCGGATCAGGAGCACGTCGTCCTCCACGTCCACTACCTCGTACTGAATGTCGGAGAGAAGCTCGCTGTCTACGAGTCTCCGACTCAGGAGATCGAGGAAGGATTCCAAGTCTCCGTCGATAACTTCGGAGACATCGACGCGGACGACCCCCTCGACGGTCCCGTCCTTCTCGTGGGCCTTCTTGATCTCCTCCTCGGAGAGCGGCTCACGGAGGACGCGCTCGCCCTTCCCGACCCGTTCGAGATGCCGCACCCACCGTCGCGCGGCGATAAGGTCGTCCTGGGCCTCGCGGTAGAGCTTGCGGGCCTTCTCGTCGAGGCCGCTGTTTTTGGTCTTCTTGCCCATGCGTCAGACCTCCGAGTCCTCTCGCTTCTTCGCGACCTGGGTCTCTCCGTCGCAGAAGACGGAGCGTCCTCGGCCGACGGAGTTCGCGTTCTTGACCGTCTCGGCGCTGCACAGCGGGCAGCGGTAGGCGTTCTTCCAGTAGTTCTTGCCGTTCCTGAAGGTCGGGGTCGGCTTCGTCTTCTTCGGCCAGCGGTCGCAGATGAACATCCGCGCGGGCTCGTGCTTCACGACCCGCCTCGCGCCGCGAGTTGCTCGACGGACCACAGCGGCACCAAGGCCGTGTTCTTGCGCTCGACGCCGTAGGTCTTGTCGGGGTCGTAGCGCGAGATCCTCTCGCGGCTGACCATCACCCGGAACAGGTTGCGCTCGCGCTTCACGAGGACGAGCGTCGTGCTGGCGCCGTTCAGCGTGAGGTAGCGCTTACTGACCGTCCCGCCGTGTCGCTGCGCCGTGCCGTCCACGAGCGCCTCGACGAGCGCCCCTCGGACCTCGTCGAAGCTCACGGTCCTTGCCGTCGCGGACCCGTTGACCTCGTCGAGGATCTCCTCCACGGTCCGCGAGGCGACGTGCGAGCCCGGCGTCGCGTAGTAGGTGTCGAAGTCGGCCTGCCTCTGCTCCTCCTGGATCAGCTTGAGGCGCTCGGCCTCGCGCTCGATACGAGCCTTGTCGAGGGCGTCGAGGGGGCCGAGCGCGGCCTTCCGTTCGGCTGAGCGAATCGCGGCGTCGCTCATCGCGTCTCGCTGATCTTCTCAAGGACGAGTTCATAGACGCGGCGAAAGCGTCTGCACTCTTCCTGCGACTGATCAGAGCCGTGGTCAAGGTGAATGAGTGCGATGAGATCGCGGATCTCCTCGAACTGCTCGCGCATGTAGTTCTTCGTGCGCTTCTTGACCTCTTCGACGAATACGCCTTCCAGCGTGATCCCTCCGAGGATGCTGTCGAGTGATTCCGTCTTCCGTCTGGTGTCACTCACGGTGTCGCTCGTGTCGGACCGGATCGCGGTGTCGCTCATTCAACCCCTCCTCCCGCCTCCCTGGAGCTTCTGGATCTCGTGGATGTTCTCGACGCGACGACCCGGCCACTTCTCCTCGGCCTTCTTGATCGCCTCGTCCATGGTCTTGGCCCGGACGGTCTTGGTCTCGTCTCCGAGCGAGATGCGCCACTTCTTCATGTTCGCCTCATCCGTGTCCATGACCTCCGCAGGCGTGGCACGCATAGGGGTAGTCACCGATCCCAGTTCCGCCACAGGCTCCGCAGAAGGCGAGATCGTGATCATTTCGTCGGCCGGCATTCGGCAGCGGCGCGTCGTATCCAGCAGCGACGTGCCGTGCTGTCTCAAGCGCCGTCAGCGGTCGCGGCTTGAAGTCGCCTGCGATGAGGCGCTCGACGAGCTGCACCTCGTTCGGGGTCGGCCACGAGGCCTTGTGGACCTCCATGGCCGCGAGCGCGCAGCGAGCGAGGCCGCGCGAGCCAATGTTGCCTTCCTCTGGCGCCTCGCGATAGCCAGCGAGACCTTCGAGCGCCCAGGTCGCGATCTTGAGCTTCCGCTCGTGTTCCTCGGAGGCGCCTACGCGGTGAAGCTCCCGGGCGAGAGCGAACACAGCTTGATCGTCGCCCTCCGCGACACGGCGACGGAGCGATTGAAGGCCCTCGTCGCTCACGTCGGCCCGCAGCTCTCTCCGCGGAGCGCGCCCGCGGGCATAACCCAGTTGTCGAGGATGACCGGCCCCTCGAACTTGCGCGACAGCGCCTCGCGCGCCGCGTCCTTCGCCCAGTCGTAGGGCGTGCCCTTGTCGGCAAGCTGCTCGACCGAGAGCTTGCGCTGGATCGTAGAGCCGAAGCGACGCTCGTAGGCCGCGATCTTCTCGAACCGCTCAGGCGCGAGCTTGCGGACGGAGGCCCACTGGTTCGGGGAGCCGAAGATGCACGAGAGACACGAGACGCGGCCCCATCCGAGAACGTAAGCGGGGTGACTTGCGATGCGGAACTTCTTGATGATCGCCCAGACCTCGGCGTCGCTCCAGGCGTGAACCGGGCGCCAGCGGTCGACGTGCCGCTGAGCCCGTGGTCCCGGCGCGTGGGTCCGGTCCGGCTCGAAGGTCGCGTACTTCGCTCTGGCCGAGGACTCGGTGGCGCGCTCGCCCGAGAGGACGAGGACGCGCTTCCCCTTGAACCGCGCCTGCCCGGCGATCGCGGCGGCGCACACGTCGATCTTGACGTAGGGGCTGCACCAGCGGACGGTGAGGTCGGCCGACACCTGGGGGAAGCGGAGTCGCGTGCCGAGCTTCCCGCTCTTTCCGCCGCTCGTGCCGAACGTCCCGTCCGGGTTCTGCCACTTGACGGGAGCCGTGGACGTGTTGTCGCGGAGCATCTCGCGCTCGAAGCCGCCCTCGCGCCACGAGAGGTAGAGCGGGACTCCTAGGTGCTTCGCGACCGCCTCGCAGTAGCTCTGCGTGACCGGCCAGTCCATGAGTCCGTCTTCGACGTTGCCGTCAACGTCGTGGTGCCAGAGCTCGATCCGATTCTTGAGGTCGAGCCCAAGGCGCTTGCTCTCCTCGAGGAGGTGGAGGACGCATGCGAGCGAGTCCTTCCCGCCCGAGAACGCGACCACGATCACGTCGTAGCTCGCGAGATCAGGGCCGGGCGAAGAAGCAGGCTCGGGCGCGTCCACGCCATGATCGTAGCAGGCCGGTCCGACAGCACGGTCCATGACTACGCCTCACCCTTGAGCATCTTCGCGGCGATCACTCGCGCGGCGGCTCTGGCGTCGATCCTTGCGAGGATCGTCATGGCGACCCGCTCGGTCTCGGTGACCTCCTCGCGCGGATCGCTGATGAACGACGAGAGGATCGCGGAGAGAGCGCCCTTCTCGCGCCTGGAGAGGTCGAGCCTCGTCTTTGCGGCCACGGTCAGTAGCCCTCCGTCGTGCGGACCGCGACCTCGCGGCCTGCCTCGTCGTAGGCGACGAACCGGCAGAAGTCGGGGCCCGGATCGCTGAACGACGAGCCGTGAACCTCGACCTTCGCGACCTTCTCGGCGGTCACGGCGTCGAGGCCCATGCCGAAGGGCGAAGCCTCGGCGGCGACCTTCTTGGCCTTGTCGCCCTTGTGTGTATCGACGAGGTCATGTCCTGTCCTTTCGTGTCCTACTTCTGGTTGGCGAGGAACGTCCTCACGACCCAGCCCGGCGAGCGACCGTCGTGCTCGACGATCCGGTAGTCGGAGAGCGGGACCCTGTGCATCTCGCGGAAGGTGATCTCGCGCTTGCGGATCTCCTCGACCTTCGAGACGGCCTCGTCGATCGTGTCGAACGACGGGAGCCCGAGATGCTCGTTCGTCCACCCGAGGCTGCGGTTGGTCTGGATCTCGAAGCTCATCGGAACAGCGCCAGGTAGGCGGCCACGGCCTTGGTGAGCGGCTCCGTCGTCTTGGGGACCGCGAGGTGCCAGTCCCACGCGACGTAGGAGATCACGCCGTAGCTCTGGTCCGGGTAGTCGTGCTGCCGCGTGTCGATCCGGCCTACGTCCTTCAGGTGCTCGTCGAAGCCGAAGGACTGGCTGTCGATCTCGCCCTCGTGCTTGTTGACGACGCGGACGACGAGACGCTCGTAGTGATCGGCGCAGTTGTGCGTCTTGAGCGCCACGACGGCCCGCCGCGTGTCGTCGAGCGTCACGTAGAGGTCGGAGCCGATCCACTCGGTCGGGAGCTTGAGTGCTTCGACCGGCGACCAGTCGAGGCGCTGGAGGAACTCGGCCTTCGAGGTCGGCTTCCCCTCGGTCTTCTTCGCGACCACGGCTCAGTCTCCCTCCCGCGTCACGTCGAGCGAGCATCGCCCGGCCACGAGTTCGCGTCCCCACGCCTTGAGACGAAGACAGACCTCATCGATGTCTTGCGCGACGTGCTGTAGCACCTGTTCCTTGGGGTAGGTGTTCCAGTTGGAAGCCAGAAACGCAGCCGCCTCGAACACGGCGTAGCCGTGGAGATCGCCGCCGATCTCGATCCCGCCGACCTCCTCCTCCTCGTGGTCAATCTGGATCGGGTCGCCTGGCTTGCTCTTGTAGGCGTAGCCCTCTCGCGTGCGGCCCATGTCTTCCTTGCCCTTCTTCTCGTCCATCTTCATCTTCACGGCCTGGAGCGCCTCCGCCGCGTCGCGGAGGTCGGGGAGCGCGTCGAGCGGGTCCTTCTTGGCATCGAGTTCGAGGCTCCCGGAACTGTGGATGTCAGCCCCGAGGTCGAGCGCGAGCTTGGCGGCTTCCGCGCTGTGGATGCCGATCTTCCAGTCCTTCGACAGCGTCTTGCCTTCGAGGAGCGCCTTCACCTGGGCCTCGCGCGAGACGCTGATCTGGACGAAGCCGAGGTCCGGCCTCTCATCGACGGTCGCCCCGGCGAGGTTGATGACCCCATTCATCGGCCCCTCCTCATCGAGGCGCCCATGGACGAGGCGACGATCTTGGCCGCTTCCTTCGCCGTGAGCCCGAGGCGCTTGTTGCACTCTTTGGCGGTCTCGAGCGCGTGCTCGCGGCTCTGGTAGGAGCCGCCCAGATCGGTGTCGTCGGGGATCGGGTAGAAGCCCGGCTCGCCCTCCTCCTCCGCGATCACGAGCTTGTGCTTCCCCTTCGGGTCGATCACGGCGACGTAGGCGCGGCGCTTCACCTTCGGCGTCTTCTTCATGGCTGCTACTCCTGACTCCGGTCGATCTTCTCGACCTCGAACTTCTCGCCCGTAAGCTTCCATAGGTGGTAGCCCTCACCGAGCTGCAGAGAACCCTGCTCCTGCTTGGCGTCAGCCACGGCCAGCGGTTCGGCCTCCGACTCGCTGTCTGCTTCGATTTCGACCTCCATGACGGCAGAGACTACATGCTTGACCTTGACCTTGAACATCGGCATGACGAACCTCCTACTTGTAGTCGGTGATGCGCCACGTCAGCGGCTCGGGGTCGATGATCCGCGCCCCGCATCCGCCGCCGGTCGCCGTCGGGTGATTCCAGTCACCAGAAACCTCGTCGTAGACGAATCCGTTCGCACGGAGCCAGTCTACGGCTCGTTCGTGGTCGCACGGACCGACCACGACGTTCTGCCAGTCGTTCGTGAAGATGCTTATGAACTTCACCGCTCGCTCCTGTAGATCACGCGGCCGTCGAGGGAGAGCGAAAGCTGTTCGTTGCGCTCGATGCCGCCGCGGAGAGTGAGGACCTCGACCACGCCGCCTTCCTTCCGCTGGAGGAGGCGCAGAGAGAACCCGCCGTCCTTCCCCTTCGGGCCGGTCTGGATAGGAGAGCGGCCGTCCACCTCGACATCGAGGAACCAGTTGCGGACGGCGCGGGCCGAGCAGCCCGTCTCGCGCGGGTTGATCTTGATCCCCTCGACGGGCGGGACCTCGGCGGTGCGGTTCGCGAGCGCCGCGAGGCGGCGGATCGCGCCCTGGTCTCCCTGGAGAGCCTCGCGCTCCAGCTCGCGGATCGTGGCGTCGAGGGTCATGCTGGGAGTCATGGGCATTGCTCCTGTCCTGTCGTGTCCTGAAGTGAGCGAGGCCCGGTCGCGTTGACCGGGCCTCTCGTTCGTGTTTGAAAGACGAGCGAGGACCAGCCCGATTAGGGCCACCGCGTCCTGAACTACCCGCTACTCGTGCATGCCCTTTGGCGGGTAGTCATCTCCTCGTTGCACGGCTCTCCATGGAGTTCCCCGGTTCTTCGAGACGACCCGGAGCCCTCGCTCGTCTGTTGTTCTGTTACGGCCCTTCGTTCTCGTCGTCGGACTCTGCGGGCTCGTTCTCGTCCCGTTCGTAGTCGATCTGAACGGCGGTCCGTGAGTTGTTGATCTCATACCAGCCGTCGCCGTGCGGTCGGTCCTGGCCGCGCTCGAAGGTGCAGCCTTCCTCGTCGGCCTCGTCGCCCTCGAAGACGATCGTCACCTCGTCGGGCGTCGACTCCTTCACGACCCCGCGGCGCTTCGTCTCATCCTCCAAGGAGACGACGAGGATCGAGCCCTTCGGGAACGTGACGGGCGGCTTCTGGCCGATCGACCGGAGGAACGTCTCGCCGGCCTCGTTCCACTCGCGGACGGTCTCCGTGATGTCGCTCGCGGTCTCCGACGACGCCTTGCGGATCGCGGCCATGACATCGGGATCATCGCTGATCTCGCCTAGGAGACGTGCGGCACTCTGGTGGGCATTCTCCAGGGCGCGGGTCTTCTCATCGGGCTTCCCGACCCACGCCTTGAGCCGGACCTTGTGCTCGTGGTAGCGACTTGAGTCGAACGCCTCGCCGCGCCGCGGATCAAGCCCGCGGACGTGGGCGCGCTCGCCGCCTTCCGCGAGTTCGCGGTAGAGGTCCGCGGCGTGGTCGGCGCCGTCGTCGTCGTCGAGCTTATCCGCGACATCGTCCATGGCGCGGACGCGGAGCGCGTCGAGGACGATGTGCAGCGTGTCGGTCGGGAGGCCCCCGAGCGCCGCCGCGTGCCGTCTGAGTGTGTCCGTGTCCGTCTTCATGTCCTCGATCCTTTCTTGGGCTCGCCGCTCTCCGTGAGCCCAAGCTTGTCCCAGAGGGAGACCTGAGCCTTCCTCGACTCCTGGTGGCAGTAGGCGCACAGGGCGTCGTCCTCGAAGCCGATCTGTCCCGTCTTGGCGCGCTTCGCCCTGCAGCCGCACGGGCACTCACACCTCACGGCGCCCTCCCCGTGACGGCCTCGATCACGCGGCGGAAGAGCCCGACGTGGACCCCCTGACCGAGGACCTCGCCGGCCCTCGTCTTCGCGTCGCCCAGGTCGTAGTCGTCGTCGAGGCCCATGAGGCGCTTCACCTCGTTGAGAGTGAGCCAGCGGAAGACGCCCGGTCGGGTCGGGTGCTTCACGACGACGCCGTCGCCCTGCTGCGCGAAGTAGCGCTTGCTGACACACGGCACGCGGCGCGTCTCCGCGTCGAGGACCTGTCGGCCCTCGAAGAAGCGGTTGCCCTTCGCGGCCTGTTTCTCCCAGTGGGAGAAGAGCCAGCCCTTCGTGTCGCGGTCGAACCAGGCGTGCTCGCCGTCTTCGAGGACTTCACCCAACCGTCGATGACTCGACGTCGGCTCGGGCCAGCGGACCTCGGCATCGTTCGTCGCGACCAGCACGGCGCGGCGTCGCCCCGCCAGCTCTCCGTAGTCGCACGGGTCGAGGACCCTTGCCTCGACCGTGTAGCCCATGCGCGAGAGGGCGTGACGGAGAATCCAGCCCGCCCCCGAGTCGAGGAACTCGGGCACCTGCTCGACGACGACCGTCCAGGGGTTCGCCGCTTCGACGGCGCGGAGAGCCCACACGACGAGATCGCCGTTGGGGTGCGCCTCGGGCGGGAGCTTGGAGCCAGCTTCGCGGCGCTTCTTGCTGAACGGCTCGCAGCAGAGCCCGACCGTCAAGAGCTCTACCTGGTGGAGATCCTCGGCGCGGACCTCGTGGACGCTCGTGTTGAGCATCGAGCCCTCGTGGTTGCGCTCGAAGATCTCGGCGTAGCGCGGCTCGATCTCGACGGCGAAGGACGGCCTGAACCCGACGAGCTTCGCGGCCTGAGTGAGGAGCCCGCCACCCGAGAAGAGCGAGCCCTCCAGCCCGTTCCGGGTGCGCTTGCGCTTCTGCTCCTCGGTGCGAGCGGGACGGATGACGATCCGACCAGCCGCAGCGCGGATCTCCAGGGCGGCGCCGTCCTGGCCGAGCGCCTTCCCAAGCTCCTCGCCCTGGAGGTCGATGACGGGAACCTCGCCCTTCCCGGAGACCTTGCGCGGCCCCTCCTCGTCGAGGAGGACGACCACGAGGCCGTCCTGGTAGCTCACGCGGACGCGGGCGCCGGGGAGGAGGCCGAAGCGCGAGAGCCAACGGCCCTGCATGTAGCAGCGGGGCTTGCCGCGCTTGTCCTGGCCGAGGACGGCGGCGCTGACGCGAGAGATCACTTGCCGACTACCTTGGCCGTGCCGACGGCGTTGCCGTTCACGTCCACGAGCTTGCGCGGCAGGTTGTCCAGGCCGTCCGAGCCGTTGGTGTCGATCTCTCGGACGAGCCCGCGGAGGATACGCGCCGCCTCGACGTGCGGTGCGCCCTCGAACGCGGCGCTGTCGAGGTTGATGCGAATCACGAGGTCCATCTCAGCGCCTCCCCTTGAGGATGTCGACGAGGGCGAGCGCCGCCTCGAACGAGAGCGGCGGCGAGACGGAGCGCCCGGTCTTGAGCCGACGCTTGGGGTCAGCGAACGCGGTGAGACTCGGGAAGCGGAGCACGCGGTAGAGGCCGCGATTCTCTCCGCGCTGCCCGCAGACGGCGAAGACGATCACGAGCGGCCTCCGTAGGCGAGGTAGTGGGCCGGCTTCGTGCCGCTCGTGACGTTGCGGATCACCTCGTCGATCATCGCCCGGCTCCCACGGATGAACGTCCGCATCGGCTTCCCGGAGCGGCGCTGCTCGTTGTAGAGGCCCTCGTCGTTCTCGACCCAGAGGCGACGCTCGTTGTCGTTGATCCTGGTCCCTCGCATGGCTAGCACCCCTCCCAGTCGTTCCAGCCCTGGACCCCGTGACTCATGGCTGCCTGCCACTGAGCCTCGCTCCGGTCGAGCGAGTCGTCCTGGCGGCGGGTGCGCTTCGCCGCGGGCGTGTCGTAGGCCGGGTTCCTGCGGACCTCGATCTCCTCGACGTAGCCCGCGCCGCTCTCGTCGCTGTCGCGGACGAGCTGCATGTAGGCGACGGTGTGCGACGGCGACCACGCCGGGAAGACGGGCGCGTCGAGCCACGCCTTCGCCGCCGCGAGCGTGTCGAAGTCCACGCCGGTCCAGCAGTCGTCGTTCTCGTCTTCGGGGTGCGAGCCCCAGAGGTTGACGGAGAAGGGAGCCGGCTTCTCGGCGGGCTTGTTGGTCTCGTTCATGGCGATCTCCTGTCGTGTCCTGAAGTGAGCCGGCCCGGTCGCGCTGACCGGGCCGGCTCTGTCCTGTCCTGTCGTATCGGCTCCTCGGGTGTTGAGCCCGAAGCCTACCCACAACGAGCGGGTGAGGCGCTCCCTCGCGCGCTGCCGCCGCCGTTCTCGCGGTCGGTGGCACGAGTGGACGCTTGGAGCCCGCGCACAACGGCCCTTCTCGGTCCCGTGACGGGTCGACGAGAGGGCAGGCGCTCTGTCCTTGTCCTGTCCTTGTTCGGCCCCCTCGCTCTCGGTCGCCAACCGGGCCGGCGTCTCGCCAGCAGCGAAGGGTGTAGATCCCGTGGCCTCTCCTGTTCGACCCTCCCGGAGCGACGCGGACGACTCCTCTATGCCGATTGAGGAGACCTTCGCTCCCTGATCCAGCGGTGCCGCACAAAGACGGTCCTAGCCTTCACAGGGCACGAGTGTCCGAGGTCCCGAGCGGTGCCGCACAAAGACGGTCCTAGCCCGGTCTCCGAGAGAGCACGGGGTTCTAGCCCGTGCAGGTGCCACGCCCCGCTTGTCAAGCCCGGCCCTCTCGGGCAGGGATCTAGCCTCCGCTCTCGCCCCGTTCGGCCCGCTGAGACCGTGCTCGGATCGTAGGCCTCTGCGCTGCGGGCCTACTGGTCACGGTCTGGGAGCCTCCCGGTTCGGGAGCTTCCGCTCTGCGTGCCCACTTCGCCCGACCGGCCTTCGAGGAGTCCGAGCACCCTCGCTGACCGACCCTGCGCTCTGAGCACGACTGGCTTGTCTTCCCGACCTCGACGGGCAGGCTTCGCCCTCTCTGCCTCCGGGGTCGTGGTCGCGTGCTGCCGGGCTCCCTCCACTGGGGAAGCTCCCGGGGCCGCGACCTCCTCGCCCGAAGGGATCGAGAGGGGCCTGCGCCTCTTGGTCGGTGATCGGCGGGCCAGCCAGACCCGTCGTCGTCGGTGCCGTCGGAGGCGTCGGACGCCACCCGAAAGTGGACGCCGACACCCCCGAAACACCCCTCGGAGCCCGTTCGGGCGCCCCGATTGAGGTGGGATCTTAGCGTAGCAACGGGCGGGGTGTCAACCAGAAAAGAGGATTGCTCAAACCCTTATAAAATAAGGACTTATGACTGATTATCACCATCGGATTGTCGCGCTAATCGACTTCTTATCGCGACACCGCTATCCTGGCTCCCTGGAAAGGCCCTCCTTGAAGCAGCCTCCGAGGTCCTCCGAGGGGCTCCCCGAGCCTTCCGCGGAGCCCCTTCCCGACGCTCCCGCAGGCGAGTCCGGCGAGCCGCAGAGCCCCTCTCGAGAGCTGGCCGAGGTCCCGGCGCGTCCGGTGGAGGTGGTGGCGTCCAGAATCGAGGCCCAGGACCCGCCCATGAGCCCCGAGGAGGCGGCGATCGTCTTCAAGTACGCCCGAGCCTCGAAGGCGAAGAACACCTGGAGGAGTTACGGGACCCAGTGGAAGAGCTTCGTCGCGTGGTGCGGCGATCTCGGCGCGAGCTCGCTCCCGGCGTCGCCTGGGATCGTCGCGCGCTACCTCTCGTGGATGGCCGAGAGCGGCAGACCTGTCTCCTCGATCGGCCAGGCGCTCGCCGCGATCTCGTTCTTCCACCGCTACGACCAGAACGGCGTCGAGCAGAACCCCGCGGCGGTGCAGTTCAGCAAGACATCGGCCGTGAGGACGGTGCTCGAGGGGATCAAGCGGGAACTCAAGGGGAAGCCCGTCCGCAAGGCCCTGCCCCTGGACACGGAGATGCTCAAGCGACTTCTGGCGGTGTCGTCCAGAAAAAACCGCCTCCGCGGCCTCCGCGACAGGGCCATCCTCCTGGTCGGGTTCTTCGGGGCGCTCCGCAGGGAGGAGATCGTCGGCATCGACTGCGAGGACATCCGCCCGGCTAAGAACGCCGAGGGGATCGTGATCCGCCTCTCGAAGTCGAAGACGAACCAGCGGGGCGAGAGGGTCGAGGAGATCCCGTTCCCACGCGGCAAGGACAACTCCTTCTGTCCCTGCTTCGTCCTGGGCGACTGGGTCGAGAAGGCCGGGATCCGCCAGGGGCCGGTCTTCGTGTCGACGAAATCCGGCGTCGGGCAGAAGCGGCTCACTCCCGAGATGGTGGCCAGGATCGTGAGGAAGCTCGCCGTCAGGGCCGGGATCCCTCCCGAGACGTGCGAGGAGCTTGCCGGACACTCCCTGAGGAGAGGCTTCGCGACCTCGGCCAGCGAGCTAGGAGCCACCGAGGACGAGATCGCGGCTCAGACGAGACACAGGGACAAGAAGGTCTTGAAGGGCTACATCGCGGCACCGACAGACGACCGCGCCTTGTTCGAGAGGTCGGCAGCGAAGCATCTGTTCAAGAAACCTGGCAACGCCTGATCGTTTCCTCGATGATCCGTCCTTCGGGCTGTGAAGACGTGGCCGAGTTCGTTGGCGCACTCATGCCTCGCGCACTACCTCGGTGCGCATCGCCGTCTCAGCCCTCGGCGCCCCCTTGTGGCACGGGCACCGACAGCGCGTGTTGGGTGCGATCACGGCGATGATGCACGAGTCTCCGTGGCCGCTCATGGAGCAGGCGAGCACGGTCGGGTGGGCGAGGTCGTCTTCGTCTTCCATGCTGGGTGAGAAAGCGCCGCTCCTGGTATCCTTCCACTCGCGAGGGAGCCCATGCTAGGGACGCTGACCAAGAGCGTGTCGAACGACGATCCGGCGACCGACGCCTGGAACCGGCACTTCTGGTACGCGTCGCGGACCGAGGCTGTCGCGAAGTGTCCGCGCGTCTACCTGCGCTACCTCCGACTCGTGCGGGCGCTCCTCAAGGCGGGCTTCGACGTGGTGACGTGCCCCAACTGGCGCCGGATCAACGCCACGCTCGGCGGCGAGCGTCTCTCGGCTGACGTGTGGGAGGACCGTGGCGAGATCCACTTCTCCCCGATCAACGACGAGGGCCGCGCCTACGAAGCGAGCGAGGCGGTCCTGGAGGCGTTCGAGCAGGCCTCTCTCTCGGTCGGCTTCCCGAAGCAGAAGCTCGCGTGGTTCGCCATCGGCCGTGAAGGGAGCGTCAAGCACGCGGCTCGCACGAGTCGTGAGCGGTCGCTCTGTGGCGAGGCGTGGCGCGGTCGCGGCGTGTTCCTGCTGAGCAAGCCGGACGAGGTCATGCTCATCTGCGAGGCGTGCGAGACGCTGATTCGCGAGAAGATCCTCCTCTGACGTGCTAGGATTCCCGTGCGCCACCAAGCGCATTGGAGGTCTTCATGGGCACTTGCAAGGACGTGAACTAACGGCGACCTGGACGACGCGCTCCTCGAGACCGAGATCAGGCTCGAGGGTGCGATCGAGTCACTCCGAGGCCGGTTCGCCTCGATCAGGACGGGTCGCGTCCTACCCTCGCTACTCGACGCGGTCCGCGTTCAGTACTACGGCTCCCCGACGCCGCTCCTGAAGCTCGCCGTCGTGAGCGTGGACGGTCGCGCCCTCGTGGTGCGGCCCTTCGACCAGAACGACACCCACGCGATCGAGAAGGCGATCTCCGAGAGCGACCTCGGGCTCACGACGCAGGCCGCGAAGACGGTCATCCGCGTGCCGGTGCCGACGCTCTCCCAGGACCGCCGCGAGGAGCTCGCCCGTGCGGCGAAGGGACTCGCGGAGGAGGCCCGTGTTGCCATGAGGAACGTCCGGCGTGACGCTCTCAGAGAGGCCGCGAGGGACCCCTCAGAGGAAGGACGTCGACGTCACGAGGAGGCAGTCGAGTCCCTTGCGAAGCGCTACCTCGCCTACGTGGACGAGGCCGTCGAGGCGAAGGCGGCCGACGTCCTCGGACAGGATGACTTCCACTTCGACGAGCGGAAGGGGAGACGGAAGCCCCGCGACCCGGCGCCCGACCCCTACGATGACGGGACGATCCGCGGCTACGCCTGCTAGGGCGCCACGAGTCTTCGTCCGGCGAGCCTGGCGACACGTCGAGCGAACTCGTCCACGGCAGTGCGGACTTCGGAGACGAGCCCGACCTTCGGCTCGAGCCAGTCGTTGCCGCTGTCCGAGTCCGTGTCCACGAGCACAGCCACGCACTCGCGGATCTCCTTCGGGACCGACTCAACGGACTCGCTCAGGGTGAAGAGCGGCTCTCCGGTCGGAGAGGATTCCGTCCCGAGAGCGACTTCGCTGATGTTCGTGAGACGGTGATCGGCGCGATAGATCGTGTCGCCGCCGACGATGCACAGAGGGGCCGTGTGAGACCCGTCCTGTGGAGCCGTGAGCAGGATCTTGTTGATCTTCGCCGTGAGCTCGCAGGCCAAGGACGGCATGAACCTAGGCCTGAACGCATACGTGCCGATGACCCACGGGCGCTCCCAGAGAACCAGGTCGTTGGCCTCCGGAGGCCGGACGGGCGACAGGGAGGCGTAGAAGATCATCACGGCGACACGCCGTTCACCGCTCCGTCGCGGGACAGAAGGACCTTCTCGGTCGTGATCCCACGCTTCTTGTCGAGCGTGTGGACCTCGCGGGTGACCTCGAAGCCGTAGGGCTTGAAGCCGTTCAACATGAGCGCGTTCAGGTGCCGCTTCGCCATGTCGATCGCTTCCTGGTCGGTCTCGGCCGGCAGGAGCCGCACCATGTCGAAGGCGCCGTTCACGCCGAAGACGACGGTGCAGACGTAGGCGGTCACGAACTTGTTGTCGGCCTGGTCGGTTCCGATCATGCCGAGAGTCTACTCGGCGGGTCCGTCACCCGTTCCTCCGCACTCTTCGCACGGTAGGACGCCGACCGCTCCGTCACCCTGGCAGCGATCGCAGACGGGTCCCTTGCCGAGGAGCTCGCGCTCGGCCTCCTGGGCGACGAGGCCCTCCTTTACGATCACGAGCGTGTAGGCGAGGCCCTTGAACCTGGGGTAGTCCAGGTTCGCGCGGATGAACTCGCGCACCTGGTCGGCGCGAGGTCCGTGCTCGCGAATGAGCGCGGTGACCTGTCCGAGGAGCTCACGGAGGCGAGGGTCGTCATGGCGCAACCTGACTCCTCATGCGAGCCAGCTTGCCCGTGAGCCAGTTCCGCTCGTTCAGGTCGATCTCAGCGGGCGTGATGACTCGACATCCGAGAGACAGGACGCAGATGTGGATCGGCGTCCCTCGAACGGTCCGCGGCACTCCTACGATCTGCTTCGCGTCGTCGACCGTGACGAGGATCGCGTGGGTCCAGTGGTCCGGGTCGTAGGGCTCGGGAGCCAACTCCGGCCGAGCAGCGCCGAGGTCCATGATCGCGTCGGCGCGCATCTGGTTGGACTCCTCGATCGTGAAGGTGGGTCCTGTGATGATCATGGGCATTCTCCTCGAAGGTTCATCCGATCCCGCTGCCGTCGTCGCTGCTCGTCTGAGGCGGCCACGAGCAGGCGTAGCAGAGCTTGGGCGGTTTCTTTGGGTCGAGGAGATCCTTCATGGGGTCCGGCAGGATCCCCCAGCCGTTCGTGACCGGGCGTCCGCAACTGGCGCACGGGATCTTGCCCCAGAGCTCGAAGACCGCGTAGTTGTGCCGCGAGCGCCGGGCATACTCCGGGTTCTTCGCATACTCTCTCCCAAGCATCGAGTCGGGCGTCGGCTCGAAGGAAGGAATGAGGAGGCCGTCCATGCCGGCGACAGGAGCGCCGGTCGTGATCGCGCGAAGTCGGTCTCTGATCCGCTGTAGCCTATCTTCGGTCTTCACGGCCGCCTCCGTGGGAGCAGGATAGCAGACAGGTCGTGTCACTTCCCATCGACCCTCTTGAGCCCGGCCCTCACGATCGTCATCTCGCCCAGCATGTTGCCGATCTCTTCGGCGAGGAAGTCGCGGAGCGTCTCCGCGTCGGAGCGCTGGGCGAGGGACGGCCGCCCCGCGAAGGTCGATGTCGGCTCGTCCGGGTCCTGCGGGATGCCGAAGAGGATCCGCCGGATCGTCTCCTCGCCGATCGTATCCACCTTGGCGTCCCTCGCGTGCTGCTCCTCGCGGGAGATCTGTGGCATCTTCCCGGCGCCGTTGCAGACCGGGCACTTGTCCTGGCTCACGTCATCCTCCGACCAGGAGGATAGCAGGAGGCTACGACGAGATGACCGCCTCCGGCCCTCCGTGATCCTCACGGGTGAACTTGAGCTTGTGACGCGCGATCTCACGCTTGCTCGCCTGGCGCTTCCCGGAGCAGTAGAGGTTACCGCCGTCGAGCCAGTGGGCCTTCTTCGATCCGACGCGATAGGAGTCGACCGCGCGATCGAGGAGGACATCGCGGACACGGGCGGACCGCTCGACCTCGCGGACGTGGCCGCGGTAGAAGTCGTAGTTCGCCGCGAGCCACTCCTCGAGCCTCTCGTGGCTCGAGAAGACCTGGCCGCCGACCGCCCAGCCGTGACCCACGACGGGGACCTCGGAGAACGTGATCTCGAACCAGAGGCCGCCGATCCGGTGGAAGCGGACGAGGGGAACGGAAGGACGATGGACGAAGCGGTTGCGCGGCTGCTCGGGCGCCTCCTTGAGGATGCCCGTGCGAGGACAGACGTAGAGGGAGGGGCCGCGGAAGCTGCGGACCCCGTAGCCACGGTAGTCGGTGATCGAGCCGTCCTCGTGCTCGAAGGCGTTCTTCTCGACATAGTCTTCGACGTGGCCGAGGACGTGACGCTGGGTCGTGCTTCCGATGGAGAGGCGAGAGCTGATCTCGCTCCACACGTCGTCCCAGGGGCGGCCGATGCTCTTCCTCAAGAAGCCCTTGATCGGGGCGAGGTAGTCGGAGAACTCCTTGCGGTCGGGGCTCCACTTCTTGCGAATCGACTCGCGGAGAGGAGAGTCCTCCTCGCGGCCTTCCTGGACGAGCCGGGACCATGCGAACTCCCAGCGGTAGGCCTTGTCGAGCCTGCCGCCGCCACCCGTGCGGGGGCGCTCGCAGATCAGTTTGGCGATATCGTGACGCACTGGCGCTCCAAGGGCCGACGGGCTGGAGTGCTCGTGTGTCGTTCTCTCGTCGGCCCTAAACTGTCACGACTGCCTCCTTCGCCACGGCGGGTTCTCGTTGCACTCAGCGCACAGCCAGACTGTTTTGAAGATCCCACCGCGCCCAACATAGAGGGAGAGCGTGGTGTCGTAGTCGGTCTTGCCGCAGAACTCGCAGCGCACCCCGAAGCCTATGGTGTTGAGGAAGCGCCTCCAGAAGAGTCTCGGCAAGAAGAGCACGGCGGATTCCACGGGCGGCAGTATAGCGCAACGAACGACCATGAGGCGGCGGCAAAAGGGACCGGAGGGTCGCACGCCAGGTGACACGCAAGAGCCACACTTCTTTCTCGAGAAGTTTCGGCCAATCGGCTCCCAGGCGTGTTTCTTCTGTAAGGAAGTGGCGCCCGGAGCGTGATCTCAGAGGAATCCGAGAAAGTTCCGGCCAATCGGCCCCCGTCTGCCTAATTACTGTAGGTGACGATCGTTGTTTCGGCCTCCGGAAGAACGTAACGCACGTTCGTCTTTATCTAGGAACGAGGAGGAACCTATGGCCCACGACTGGCTGAGCAAGGTCCGGCACGAGGCATCGCTCGTGACGGAGGCAATCATGGCCTTCGGGGAGCAGGACGTTCGGGAGGCTGTCCAGGGAGTCTCCGAGTTCGTCGCCTCCCAATGGGCCCGCGGACGACCGCTGCCAAGGACGCTCGACGAGCTCCCTGTCGCGATGATCGCCGACCGCTACTGTCCCGGGGAGGAGGGCCTCGTGCGCTGGGTCGCCGGTGTCCTGTTCCGCCACGGCGAGATGCCGATCGTCGGGCGCCTCGACTCACCCGACGAGGAGACGCTTGCGAAGTGGCGCGACATGTTCGACTGGACCGCCACGCGAGCTGCTGGGTAGAGGGACCGGAGAGCGCCCCGTCTTCCGGCCGGGTGGGTTCGGCCCTGCGACCCCGGTTCCGCGGTTCACGGTACTGACCGGGCGGTGCGGCCGCTCGGTCCGCGTCGATTCAGCGGCTAACAGGCAACGACCAAAATGCCGCTGGGAGCCTCACGGCTCAGGGGAGTCGATTCCCTCCCTACGCTCTCTCTGCCTCGCCGCACGAAGCGGCGCTCTCCGGTCCTCTTGGATTCTAGTCTACACCGATGACCTCTGTCACCCGATCCCGGCAGGCCCCTTCACCAGATCGGCCTCCTGAGCGGCGCGCAGAGACCGCATACCTCCGGGGCCCTGCCGTCATTCTCAACGTGGTCCGCCGGCATCCCGCAGGCTCGGTGCCTGGAGCCGGCGCCGCCACACCGTGCCGTCCAGCCGAGGACGACGTCACAGGTCACCTTGCGGCTGTCTCCGAACCCGTAGGACACCCCGGACACCAGCATGGACTTGTCCGTGGAGTTGAACAGCAGATAGTTCCTCTCGTAGAGACACAACGCCTCGGACACGTCGTCCACGGTCCGCAGGTCGAGCCCCCACATGTTCTCGGCTGGCCGGTCGCCGAAGTTCAGGAGCGTCACTCTGGCCTGGCGCTCGCCCAGCGGTTCACGCCTCACGAACCACCACCTGGGCGCCTCGGAGCCGATCCGCTCAAGCTCGGCGACGAGCCGCCGTGCGGCCCAGATGTCGCCGTCGCCTGCGGCCCTCCCGAGTCTCGCCAGATCGACATCCGCCACGTCATCGCCTTCGTCTTCGCAGCCTCGGGCTTCCGTCAGAACCCAAGGAACTCGAGCTCCTCGTAGGAGAGCGGGAACCCGTTCTCCTCGTAACGGGTCCCGTTCGACGTGATCCGGCTGAGTGGGCGCAGGTTCCGCCCCAGGATCTCGAGGCGCTTCACGGACGCCTTGTCGGCCTCGATGAAGTCGTTCTCGGTGAGGAGGTTGTTCACGACGCCAGCGCCGATCGTCCTCTCCTCCGGCCCCTTCTTGTTCGCCGGGGCGTTCGACGTGTACTGGAAGGTGACCGCCCGGTCGTTGCGACGCGCCTGCGTGAGGAGGTCGACGAGCGCCGCGTCGTCGATCCCGTGCGCCTCACGGAGCTCCGCGATCCGCCGCTGGCGCTCCTCGATCTTCGCCTTGAGGGCCAAGGTCTTCGCCTTGGCCTTCTCGGCGATCTCGCTCGCGTTCTTCTCGAACTTGAAGCTGAACATGCGGTCGGTCTCGTTGGGCATCATATGCAGTCTCTCCGTTTCTCAGCCCAGGAACGGCAGGCCGATGCGCTTGCCGTCGATCTGGGGCACCTGGCTGTAGCCGTTCTTCTTGAGGTCAGCCCGCACGGCGTCGACGAGCGCCGTGACGGGCGCGTCCTTGTGGGCCTTGAGGTTCTTCAGCAGGAAGTAGGACAGGGCGCCGTTCGGGCGGCCTCCGAAGTTGGCATCCGCGCTCGTCTGGTTGTCCCTGCACCCCGAGATGAACGCGACGTTGATCTGCGGCGCCGACATCGCGATCGGCTTGGGCTTGTGCCCGAGGTCGCGCGCGACGCGGTGCGACCAGGCGTGGTCGACCGGGGCCGGCATGAAGCGCTCGCCGAGGATCTTGGGCTTCGGGGCCTTCTTGGCGGAGGTCTTCTTCGCCGGGGGCTCGAACTCGCGCGTGAGCGTCCCGGAGTGGCACGAATCGGAGACCCAGGCGAAGTGGACGCCGTCCGGGATCGTCTTGAATATCTCGTAGAACGTGTCATCACGGATCAGCCGCGGCTCTTCCCAGTTGAAATCCACCGGACAAATGACGTCGTCCATACCCTTGACCTCGTCGCCGTTCTGGTCGGCGACCTGGGCGCCGTGGCCGCTGTACCAGAAGAGCAGGCGGTCGCCTGGCTTCGCGTCCCTCGCGAGCCAGCGGAGCCGCTCGAGGATCGCCTTGGCGGTCGCGCGCTTCTCGACGAGCAGGCGGATCGCGGCTGACTTGAAGCCGAACGCGCTCACGAGCTCCTCGGCGGCGTCCTGGGCGTCGTTGAGGCACCCCGAGAGCGGGGCGCCGGGATACGAGTTGATCGCGACGATGACGGCCTTGTCTGTCACGGAAGCCTTCCTTCGGGGCGAGAGGATACCAGGGGCGTCCGACAACTACGGAGCGACGTGCTCGACCGGCACGAGGAGCTCGATCAGGTCTATGTGGCAGCCCGAGTAGTCTCCGCCATCGACCCCGATCGAGACCGGACGCCCATGTCGGAACCCTTCCACGCGGCACCTCCACGGGCCGTAGCCCTCGCTGCAACTGTGCTGGAGAACAACGTCTCCGACCCGGAAGCACGCCACGGGAGCCTGGCGACCGGCGCGGAAGAACGCCGACACGGCCCGGAGCCTCGTCTCGGGCGTCGGGTCATCCTTGCACTGACGCTCGGCCTCGCGGAGGTCGTGGTCCATTTCAGGGCCTCACGGATCGGCGAGCGGCGACCAGTAGATACGGAGGCGCGCCCGGCTGCGGCTGCTGCTGTGGTACTCCTCCGGGTCTGCGGGATCAGGTTGGAGGCCGAGCTCCCGGCCCTTCTCGCTCGCGACGAACTCGCCCATGTGACGAACGGCGCCTTCCTTCGTCGTGTGGACCGGCTCGAGAGTCGTCTCCCACGAGTCGCTGTACTCGCCTCCCGAGAGGTAAAGAACCCAGATCCTTCGCGGAGGCAGCCCGACTCGACGAAGTGCCGCGTCGAAGAGCGGCCAGGCCTCGAGGTCGCCTGTCTCGATCCGACGTTCGAGCTCGAGGATCTCGGAGTCGCTCACTTCCGACACCCGCCTTTCTCAGCGCGGTCCGCTGTTCCTAGGTCGCCACGAATCGTGATCGTAAGGGCTCTCGCGACCGCCGACTGGCGAGAACGGAGGTTTCGTGGACGACGGCCTCGGCCATCCACCGGGAGACGGCGGCTGATCCCGCGGAGGGATGAACGGGTCGGCGTCGTAGAGCGGCTCGCGTGCGGCCCTCCGCGAGTTGCCGATCGGACCCGCCATGGGCATGATCGACATGATCCGCTGCACCGGCTCCGGGCCCGAGTCGACGAGGAGACGGGTCCGGCCACGCCGCGTCGCCGTCGGGAGGGCGGGGAGCCCACTGAGCTTGGCGAAGGCGTTCCAGGCCTGGATCTCCTTGTTCCGAAGAACGAGGTAGGCGTCGACGACGGCGACCGATGCATCGGAGACCGTGGGATACTTCTTCGCCTCGACGGGATCCGGGTTCGGCTTCCTCTTTCCGAGGAACTGACGAGCGAACTCCCACGCGCGCTGTTGCGCTCGAGACGCCCGCACGTAGGCGCGTCTGTTCTCCTTCGCTCCGAAGTGAAGCGTGAACACCTGGCCGGGCGAGAGTGTCCCCCTTGGAACGATCGGTACCTCGAGCGTCAGTTGCTCGCCGTAGATCAAGGCGTTTCGGCGCAGGAAGCTCTGGAAGTCGCTTGCGGCGGTCATGACGACCCTGCGGTCGCGCCGGCCCTCGCCTCCTTGAGCACACGGCCGTATTCGGCGCACGGCTCACACAGCGGCGGCTTCTGGCCCTTCCAGAAGTAGCACGGACAGTTGTTCTTCCTGTCCGTGCAGTCCGGGTGGAGCTCGTTCATGGCGGCGTTGCCGCGGGTCTCGTTCCAGTAAGGCTCGATCGCGGCGCGGAGCCGCGCAAGGAAGTCGTCGATCGAGTTCTGGATCGGAACGGTCACGTTCGGCAGTCTCAGCGAGGACTCGACGCCGCCGCCTATGCCCAGCAAGTCGACACGCACGCCGACACGAGCCTTCTCGAACACGCTGCTCATCACCGTCTCCTTCGAGCCGCGTTCTACCTCGGAGCACCGACAGGATCGTGGTCGCCGTCGTGCCCCATGGGCGACCTGCAGTATCCGCCGCGCACGGGCCGGTTGCACCGAAGCGTCATGGCGGCGTCGAGGCGAGCCACAGTGCAGTCCTCGCAGTAGGCGCGGTGAGGCGGGCCGTCGAACGAGGAGGCTCGCTCCATGGAACAACCACAGCGGCTACAGATCATCGGGCCCTTCCACTCATGTCGTCTGTCTCCTTGGAAGCCGGTAGAAGCCGCACTTCTCGCAGAGGAACCCCTTGCCGTGGCAGGCGCCCTTGTCGTCCTCGCCGGCCATGCCGCGACAGCGGAGGCACGTCGTCCCGGTCGGGACGTGCTCGTGCTTGGCGGGCGGGTCGAGGGCGTCGGGGTCCTTCTTCATGGCCGTCTCCATGGTCAGGCGTGGTTGGCCGGCAGGCCGCACACGCGGGCAAGCGGCGGGTCGTGGATGAACAAGCATCGCGTGAGCGCCACGCTGCCTGGTGGAACGACCTCGGCCCACGAGAGGAACAGCCGGCCCCTCCCAGGGTCGCCTTCCGGGTAAAAGACCAGTGGTTCGTGGACCGGGTGAAGGGGATGACCAGGCGGCGGGCAGCCTTGGTCGTGATCGTGCTCCTGGCAGTAGCCGCCACAGCAGCTACAGCCGATCTCCCACTTCTCCCAGTCACGCTCACACACGATCCGCAGCAGGAACTTCTTGGCGTCCTCCTCTGAGGCGAAGGAAGGGTCCATGACATCTTCAGCGTCATTGACGTCCTTGATCCAGCGGTGGACGCGCCAGACTCGCCGCGGAGGAAGCCCGTGCCGGGCCAGCGCAACGCCAAGCTCACGCCAGGCGTCCTCGCCTTTCCGGATCCGACGCTCGAGGAGGACGACCTCGGAGTCGCTCATGACTTCTCGCGCTTGAAACGACACAAGCTACACAGATCCGAACATTTCGTGTCGCAGCCGCACTGAGGGCACTTGTTGAGCCGGATCTTCGCCTTGCGGACGATGCGGATCCGCGAGACCGGGAGGAGCTTCCTTCCTGTGTGGTTCGGGTGGTCGACCGGCTCCAAGAAGTTGAGCTCGTACTCCTCGATCACCCACTCGTCGCCGGGGCCGCCCTCGTTCGCCATGAGCCAGTCGAGGGCCTCGTTCGCCTTCTCCTCGGTAGAGAAAGGTCGCGGCAGGCCGCGACAATAGCCAGTCTCCTGGAGAATGAAGATCGAGGTCATTTCGTCCTCAGCAGATCGAACGGGTAAGGCGCCTCTGTCCAGTCTACTCGGATCTTCCCGGCTGCCTCGGCGCGCTCCATGCTTTCTCGTATGCGTATAGCTCGAGGGTCCGTGTCGGCGTTGATCTCCTCGTCGAGCTGACCGTCGAACGACCTGGCCTCGACGAGTATCATGAAGAAGACGACGTGGATGTAGTCCATGGGCCGTTTAAGCTCGTCCAGAACGTTCGCGGACCTGAGGACGAGGTGGTCGATCTCGTCGTCCGATGCAGTGAGAAGGTCGATGCTCACGGGTCCATCTTCTCCCACTCCATGCGTCGCTGATGCTTCTGCTCGGCGAGCCTCAGCTTCTCGTCGATCTCGATACGCTCGATCGGCCTCGGTCGATCAAGCAGGCTCCGCAAGAAGGAGATCACGGCGCGGATCAAGACTTTGCCTCCACCGTGACGCCAGCCGTGATCGAGACCAACGAGGCTAGCCTCCCGGACCGGAGATCAAGAAACATTGGACCGCTCACGTCCTTCCCGACGTGAGACGGAGCGAATCCGAGGACGCCGGACATGACGTAGGATGCAACGTCTGGACACGCGAGAATCCATGCCTGTTTCTCGGACGGCGCTGCGGGGGTCGTCGGAAGGCCGAGCGCGGCCTCGCCTCCGCTCGCGAAGCCGCGGAGGACGACTTCGATCGCCCCGTCGGGTCCCGTCGGGGTCTTTGGCGGCGTGCGCAGTCCGACCGTTTCGCTGAGGTGGATCTGGTAGTCGCCGCGCTCCGCGATCCACACGAGCAGGACGCCTTCCCGACGACGGAGTCTTTCGGCCGTGAGCCTGGTCAGCGCGACCGGGTCCTCCTTGGCGGCTCGCTCGAGCTCTCTCAGCGCTTCGTCGGACACGGCCTGTCCTCGTGGTCTGGGCGACCGCACAGCTCGCAGACGTTCATGCTCTCGTTCTCCGCGGCCGTGATCCTGTCGTCCATGGCCGGGGTCAGCTTCGCCATGTAGCAGCGGAGCGTGCCGAATTTCCGCTTCAACTGCGTCGCTCGGTAGTTCTTCCGCTCGGCTTCGGGGAGCGCGACGATCATCGCCTCGAGATCGACGCAGAGCCGCTCGACGAGCCTCCTCCAGCCTGCCTGGCACTCGATCCCCAAGTCCGTGAGCGGCGAGACCGACTCGGTGCCGATGAGGACATCGAAGAAGAGATTCGGGAACCTCGCGTAGAAGTCATCCTTGAAGGCCGGGACGAGGCGCTGCTTCATGTTCATGTCGCCGCCTCTCCTCGCTTCTCGCGCAGTCGCCGCACGGCGTGTTCGCACGCGTCCGTGAGCGCCTTGCTCGACGCCGAGCTTTTCACCGCGTTCACCATGAGCGCGTCCAGAACGGCGTCGTAAACGCCGCGCACCTTGTGGTAGGCGTGGAAGTAGGCGTCGGTCAGCGTCTCGTCGGGCTCGTTAGGCATCGGTGATCCTGAGTCTAAGCTCGCGTCCGACATCGGATGATTCGCACCAGACAAGCGCATGGAGACACGGAGCATGCCCTCCATCCTTGCCGTCACCTGGAGCTCGAACGACCTCGATCTCACGCACGCGGATCATCCTTCGGCCTCGCTCACGTTCCCTACGGCCTTGGCCTTGCCGAAGCGCGCGACGTGCCAGCGGCCGTAGAGCTCCCTGGCCTCCTTGACCGCGGCGTCGAAGCTGTTGTGAGAGACGTTGACCACGACCGCTCCTTCGTGACGGATCTCGATGAGGGTCGGCTTCCCGAACGCGACGGCGGCCTCCACCTTGAGCAGCCAGTGCAGTTGCTTCCTTGCGGCGCTGTTGTTCTGTGCTGCTTCCGCCTCGAGCCTCTTTGCCTTCTCGCTCTTCCTGGCTTGATTGCAAGGCGCACAGGAGACGACGATGTTCCTGCCGTTCTTGCCGCCGTCTGCGATCGCCACAACGTGATCGGTCGTGGCGACGAAGTCCTCGCGTTCCTTTCCGTTGAATCTCCAACGGACCTTGGAGTGGCTCACCGAGATCCGATCCTTCTCTTTGATCGAGGCGACGCACATGACGTCGCGTCCGCACCAATGGCAGAAGCCGAAGCCGCCGTTCGTGGTCATGATCTGGGAGCGCTGGACCTTCCCTCGCTCGCGGACACGGTCCTTGTTATTGGGCCCGGGAGACCGGCTAAGGTGGAACGTCCGAACGGTGTTCCCACACGCGCAGATCTTCTCGTCTTCCAGCGGTCGACCGCAGAGCTGGCAGCGCCGTTCGCTCACGCTCCTACCTCGGGTCCTCGTCGGCCTGGCGATCGATGACGCTGCCCTTCATGTAAGCGACGACGACGCGAGCGCCGATGTTGGGGCGCCCGTCGATCTCCTTCCTGACGGCTGCGATCGCGTCCGCGAATGCGGCATCCTCGTTGCCGCTCGACCCGTGGACGGCGACCTCGATCGTTGCCGGGAACCTGAACACGTAGGTCACAGCCCGCCTCCTGTCGTGAACGCCTTGGCGACGATCTCGGACGCCCGGATCGCGTCGTCGATCGCCTTCTCCAGGTCGCAGTAGAACGTGCCGAGCCGGAGATGCTCGGTGTGGCACGCGACGGCGAGAAGATCCTCCTTCCGCTTCGGGAGGAAGTGGGCGAGGTCATCGCGTAGCGCTCTGGCCCTCCTGCCGTCCCGCTCGACCTCGAGCGCCGCCAAGGTCGCCTCGACGTCGTTCTGGAACGCGAGGAACTCGGCGAGCGCCGGCTTCTTCTTCTCCTCCCCGAACTCGTCCAACCGGTCGAGGACCTTCCTCACATCGCCGAGGACGGCTTGGGCGAAGATCTCGGCGTCGAAGACGCTCATGTCAGTCCCACTCCTTCGTCAAAGGACGACCCTTCTCCCTCTTGAACTTGATCTCACGGGCCTCCTCGGTCGACCGGATCGGAGTCGGCTTCCGGCGAGGCTTCTGGGCGCGGTCCTTTCGGGTCCGACTCACGAGGACGCCGCGATCTCACGCATCGTATCGGCGTGCGTGTGGAGCCGGTGGACCAGGTAAGCGAGCTTGCAGTCGTCCCTGTGCTTGCCCCTGTCCGGCGCCTCGAAGGCGCCGCAGTCCGAGCAGTGCCTGGCGATCGACGCCCCGCCGGCGTCGAAGCCCCTCTTCTCGAGTGCCTTGGCGGCCTCGTCGAAGATCCCCAGTAACACGGCGACCTGCATCTTCGTGAGGTTCGTCATGATCCCTCCGACGCGAAGGCGTGCCGGACCAGCAGGCCGAACCGCGGGTCGTCCACGAGCGTGGTGCTATCCCGATCGAACCCGAGCCGGTCCGTGATCGAGTAGAGGAGATCGTCGGGCGGGTTCTTCCCGCGCACGCTCACCGAGAGATGCCAGACGTGACCGGCTCCGTCCGCGGAAAAACTCGTGTTCGGCGCGACCTCCGCGACCTCCTCGAGCGTCAGGGCGACCCAGATGTTGTCCTGGAACTTGATCGCTGAGACCAGATCGGGAGTCTTGAGCCTGCCGGCCAGCACCTCGATCTGCTGAGCAAGCGTCACGGGGTTCTTCTTGGCTACGATGTATGCAACGTCGATCACCTTGAGCTCGGTCTCCGTCAGTTTGCGGACCGTGTTCGCGTTCGTCTCCATGCTCATCCCTTCGGCGGCCAAAGTCCGACCGCCCGCATTCGGCTCGCGTGATACGGGAAGCCGTCCTGGGCCTTGACCGGGAGCTCGTTCGCGTCGCTCGAGCACGGCTGCCCGACGCCCGACTTACAGTAGGGGCACGAGACGCTCCTGGCACCCGGAACGGGCGTGGCGACGGCGGTCGGCAGCGGCAGGATCGGCTTGGGCGCGTCCGGCCTGGCCGGCCCGACGACCGCGAGGATCTTCTTCAGGATGTCGCGGATCTCCGTGAAGAGGGCGATCTCGTCGGCGGTCATGACTTGGTCCTATGGCAATCGCACCGGCACGGCGTCTTGTTTCCGGCGACGACCGAGCAGCCCTTGGGCGTAGCCCCAGGAGCGGCACAGCAACACACCGTCACCTTCACGGCTCCGTCAACGATCCGTTTGAGCTCGGTCCAGTGCTTCCTCACTTTTCGACGCGTCGTCATGACACACCTCCGTGCCTGCGGTGGAACTCGACCGCGTACTCCTGGGCGAGCTTCTGCTCCTCCTCAGCGGGGCGTTCCTGCACGTCCGCCTCCGATGCCGCGGGGAGCTCCTCGGCGATCGCCGCCAAGACGGCAGGGCACGCCTTGCGGTCCTTCTTGACGTGGTCCTTCTGGAGCCAGGTCATGACCTTGATCTGGCCGTGGATCATCGGGTGGAACTGGATCGACCCCGTGGCGCCACAGCGGCACTGTGTCAGGAACAGTTCGCAGTATGCTTCCTGGCTTCGCGACCGCTCGTTCCACTTCCAGAAGCAGCGCTCGGCGAACGAACGGCGGCGGACGTGGACGATCTCGTGTGGCTCGGTCGGCGGCTCACTGAACGAGAACTCCCTGGTCGGGAGGACCGAGTTCCTGTTCTCGTAGGCCGTGACCTTGAAGTCGCCTGTGATGTCGAGCGTCACAGCGGGGTGCGTCGAGGAGAGCGTGAGCTCGAGGCCGCCCTGGTCCGACCGGACGATCTCGATCTTCTCGCCCTGGAGGAGTCTCTTGAGTGCCTCGTGGTCCTTGTGCATGTCAGCCTCTCAGGTCTTGACCAGTTTACCGTTGCACAGCTTGTGGAAGATCGGGCGCCCGTCGTAGCCTGGGTGCGCCATGTCCATGGGATGCACGTAGTACTCGAGGCCACACAGACGGCAGATCGCGTTGCCTCCGGCCCGCATCCAGTGATCGTCCGAGCCTTCGGCCTTCGAGCAGACAGGACAGCGGTCCGTGACGAGCTCCTCGATCAGGTCGTCCTGGTGGATCGAGGCGTCGATGCTCATGTATCTGGAGCTCCTGGGTATTCCGGCACCTGCGGATAGGGAGGATCGTTCGTCTCGGAGTCGAAGCCGCAGACATACTTCCCCTCGACCTTCCCGTCCTGCTTCCGGCACTCGCCGCACATCACGTCCATGAGGTGCATGCAGATGGCGAGCTTGGAGATGCCCTTCTTGCGCTCTGGCCACCGCCTCTCGGTGGAGTAGACGAAGCGCCAGCCAGCAGGCGGCGTCGTGGGCTCGGATTCCGGCGCCTCGGGCTTCGCGCCGATCGCGGTCACACCGCACCACCCGCACTCGAACAGGGCCGTGACGTAGACGATCATGACGGACACGCCGGCGGAAGCGCCTTGGCGCCCTTCGAGCCCTCGGCGAGCGCAGCGAGGACGGCGAACCAGCGCGCAGTGTGACCTGGCGAACCGACCTCGCGAACGCGACAGGCGCTAGCCGAACGTCCGCGCTCGACGTGCAGCCGGATCGCCTCGAGCCACTCATCGGGCCGCTGGGCGAATACCATACTGCGCCCAGGACAGCCTGGGCTGTCGCAGTCGCAGTGGACCGAGTAGCCACCCTTCTTCCTGATCTCGTCGATCGTCATGCCAGAACGTCCGGCGTAGTAGCGCTCGTGCTCGTCGGCGGTCATCGGCTTCTCCTTCGCTCGTCCTGCATCCGCCAGACATAGCCGGTTGCTCCGCCAATGAGGACGGCCGCGATCGCGACGGCGATCGAGAAGTTCTCCGAGAAGAAGTAGCAAGGAGGATCGCCGGCCACGACCCACGAGAAGAGGTCCGCGAGAGAGCTCACGGTCGGACTCCCTTCATGGCGTCCATGACCTCCTCGAACGAGAAGGCCGGGCCCTTCGTGGCCGTCTTGGACTGCCAGTCGCCCGTCTTACCCGAGAGCACCGCGGCCATGCCGCCGATCGCCTCGAGCTCCTCGAGCAACTTCGCCTTGACCGCCGGGTCCATGGGGAGCGTGATCGGTTTCGTCCGACACGCGTCGTGGACGAAGTAGCCCTCGTTGGGACCGACCTTGTCGCCCACGTTGAGCGGATCGGCGCAGGCGTGGCAGACGAGCGGGCGGCACCCGAGCGCCTCGAACGCCTTCTTCATGCCCTCTGTGATCCTCATCGGCCTTCGACCTCCTCTACCTTGACTCCAAGCGTCTTCCCGACCCGCGAGAGAGCGATGGCGAGCTCGAGGTCGACCACACGCTTCTTGGCGTCGGTAAGCCGGTTCTCGAGCAGCGCGATTCCGTCATCACTGAAGTGGATCATGTCCTTCATGCCCTTCTCGCCCACGAGTAGGAGGCGACGGTTGTCGCCGCTCAGAGTCGCGTCGAGGAGCGCTTCCATGACGGGGTTGTTCGTGGTCAGCATGTCGGCTTCCTCTTCTTAGCGTTGAGGTCCCGGAGAGCGTTGTGACAGGCGACGGCGCGCTTCCACGAGCGGACCTTGAGGATCGCATGGAGGACCTCCGTGTCGGGCAGGCGCGTCCCGTCGTGGAACCTGGGCGGGCCCTCGCCCCTCGACCAGCGTGTTCGGGCACTCCTTGATGCCCCAGGACGTGTAGGTCTTCACTCGTCCTTGCCCTCCCTCACGAGCCTGTAGTCGCGCTGGGCGTCCGTCCCAAGGCGTTCGATCTTGATCCTCGCGCGGCGGCCCGTCGACCGACCGCCCACGTCGACTCGGAGGACGGCGCGATCGCCGTGGACCGAGTCGGTCTCGAAGGAGAGCACGACGAGCTCCCGCGTCACGTTGGAGCGCGGGTCGTTGTCGGTGTAGACGCTGTTGACCTTGACGACGTGGCCGCTCTTGTTCTTCTTGCTCTGGGTCATGCCTTGAACGCCTCCTTCTTCGCCCGCTCCTCGCGGTAGGTCGTGAAGGCCATCTCGGCCTGCTCGTAGTTCGTCCTGGTGACCACGCGGCGACACTGGGCTCGCGGCGCGGCGCCTTATGGAGCGCGACGATCACGAAGGCCCACCTCATGAGGCGATCTTCACGAGGGTGAGCGCGACGATCCTCGGGACGAACCTCTGACACGCGCTGTGCCAGTCGCGAGGCTGCCCGTTCTCGTCAGGGCAACTGAAGAAGCAGTGACCAGCGCCGCCGTAGTTGTGGTTCGCGAGCGTGTGACCACAGACGCAGAGGCAGTCCCTTGAGTGCCTTGACCTGAGACAAGCGTGCCTGTCGGCGATCTGGAGCACTAGAGCCACCGCTTCGCGGGCTTCGAGACGGGTTCGACCGGAGCGGTGGCCGCCGGCATGGTCGAGGGACAGCACGCGCAGCCGCCGTGCGACTTCTTCCACTCGTGGTGAGCCAACTGAAGACCGAAGGCGAGGAGCGCGCCGGCGAGAAGGGCGTCGAGAGCCTTCCGGCGCTCGCGCCTCACGGCGCCGATCTCCTCCGTGAAGGTCCCACAGAGCCGATCGACGACGCCGCGCTCGTTGTGGCGGGCCGTGTCGCGCTCCTTCTTGACGTCGTCGAGCTCCTTTGTGGCGCGCTCGGCATCACCCTTGAGGCCCTCGATCTTCCTGGCGTCCTCGGTAGCCGCACCGCGGCTCGCGTCGACGAGGGTCTCGACGAGGGCCTTGAGCTCGGCGACCTCGGCCCTGAGGGCCTGCTTCTCCTCGATATGTACGTTGATCAGGGCGAAGTGCTCGTTGAGCCTCTGGTCCCTGCTCGCGACCTCCTTCTCCAGGACGACGCTCTTGTGCTTGAACTCGTCGCGCTCGGTTGCGATCCCGGCGGCGTTCTTCTTGAACTCTTCGGCCCGCCGCTCCGCGTCAGCGATCCACCGCTCCATATCGGTCAACTCGTTGCGCTCCTTGAGACGTCGAGCGAGATCCTCCTGAGTCAGGCTGGCCGACTCGGCTGACACACGATCGGCATCGGCGCGACGGGTCGCCTCGCGCTCGATCTCGATCATGCGGCACGTCGAGCAGCAGCCGCACCTCTTGCCTCCGCTGTCCATACAGTCCATGCTCAGCCTCCTTGCTTGCCTGGTTTCTCGTCCGTCTTCTTCGCCTTGGTCTTCGCGACCTGCTGCCGCTCGTGCTCGTCGAGCTCGTAGCCGTGCTCGTGCCGTTCGAGTGCCGTCTTCGCCGCCGTCTCGATGACTTCCTTGGTCGCCTTGACCGCTCGCGGCGGCTTCGTGAACAGGACGACCTCCATGCCCTCGTTGAACGCCTCGCCCTTGGCGATCTTCTCCGCGAGGACCAGCGAGGCGTATCGCTCGATCATGTTCACCTAAGCCTTCAGCGCCTTGCACGTCGGGCAGTCCGATGCGCACTTCTCGTGGATGTCGCGGACATGCTGGAGACGCTCCTCGAGAAGCGTGATGCGAGCGCGAAGAATGGCTCCGTGATTCTCTGTCTCCGTCTGAACCTGCGCCAGCTTGATCCTCTCCTCGGCGATGATCCTCCGGCGCTCGCGAAGCCACTCGACGAGGCGCTCGAAGTTGGAGGGTAGCGCCGTCTTGTGGTCCTTGTCGTTATCGACGTCCGACCCGGAGAACAGACCGATGCACACGCTGATCACGCAGATAGCTACAGATCCACACACCAAGCCTACAATGAGCGGTTCCATGATCGCCTCCTTCGCTAGGCCTCGTAGTCCTCCGCGGCGTCCTCCCACTTGACGCCGCGGAATGCCTCCAAGACGAGTCCCGGGACCGAGAACGCCTCGACCTCGTCCGTCCACCAGATGAGGAAGACGTGCGAGCCATCTGCCTCCTTGGAGATCGAGGCGCTGTCGAGCCAGGCGTGACACTGGAACTTGGGGAGCATCTCCGGCTCCGAGGCGCCGGGCCTGTAGAAGCCGCCTATGTCCGGGCCTGGCGGCGGCTGGACCGGCTTGACCGTCGGGTTCAGGACGTGGATCTTGCGGCCCGTGCCCCAGAGCTTCTCGAGCTTCTTCTTGGCGCTCTCGATGAGCGTCGTGTTGAGGTCGCGGGTCGGCATCCCTTGGAGCAGGCCGCCGTAGGTCCGGGTCACGTAGAAGGAGTCGATCGTAACGGTGCGGTTGTCGCTCAGGTTGACCCTCACCGAACCGTCCCGATGTCGTCGATCCTGTCCCGCACCATGTCCATGCGGGTCTTGATCAGGAAGTTCTTGCGGAGGTTGTCCGGCGACTCGTAGTCGGAGCGATTCGACCACCGGCGTTCGAGCGAGATCAACTCCATGATCAGGTCGCTCAGCGACAGACCCCTCACGTTCTCGACCGAGACGCCGTAGTGAGAAGCCCACACGGCGAACTCCTGGGCCTTCTCGGGAGACAGAGACTCGCTCCGAAAGGTTCGTTCCTTCACGTCAGTTGACCTCCCTCGGGAGCGGCGTCTGAACCGGCTTCTCGCCAGGGTCCTTGTCGAGGACGTGGGCGTGGAGAGGCGCGCACTCCGAACAGTACCAGTTGCGGCACCCGTGCGGACACATGATCATCGGCTTGCCGTTGCACCCGAGCATTCCGCAGGAGAGCCCCTGCTCGGAGAGGCCCTTCGTCGTGTAGATCGCCTGCTTGAGCGACTCGAGCTTCCTGGCCTGCTCCTTCGCCTGCTCGAGGTCGCCAGGGAACTCGACCGGCTTGCTCTCGTCGAAGGCGGCGACGCGGTTCAGCTCATCCACCGGGACGAAGCCCTGGTCCTTGCGCTCGGGCGGCACGATCTCCCTGAGTTCGTCGGTCGTGAGCGGCTTCGTCCCGTCCTTCTTCCAGGCCGCGATCGCCTTGCCGGCGGCTATGTAGAAGCCGAAGGTCTCGCGCGAGTAGTCGTCGACCGTTAGCGAGAGCGGCGACTCGGGGTCCTTGAGCTGGATCTCGAACGAGGCGAGCATGTTCTCCAGAGTCGCCTTGCCGATCTTCTCGGCGATCTCCTCCTTCGCGACCCCAAGGGCGGCGAGCTGCTTCTTGCCGTCCTCGAGCGCGGCGTCGCGGATGACCGAAAGCGCGTTCTCGAGGAGCGTGACGGCGTTCTTCCGGTCCTCGGAGGGCGGAATCCACGCACCGGGCGTGTCGGGAGCCTCGCCGAAGGGGCCCCAGCCGGCGGCGATGAGGACCATGTGCGCCCAGGACGTGTTGTTCCAGACCTTGAGGCGCTCGGGCGTCCAGTTGGCGACCTCGTCCTTGATCTGCTGCGAGAAGTTCATCGGTCTCCCTCGGGTCTTGACTAGGAAACATGCCCGCGAACGGCACCCTGACACCGCTTCGCCTTCGGCGGTCGCTTCATCTTCGTGACCCTGAAGATGTCATGCGGCTCGCCGCCGGCGCGCTCGCACTTGAGCGCGGACGTGATCGCCGCCACGAGCGTCTTGTGGGTGCCACAGAGGCCTCCGCCCCACATCGTCCAGTATCTCCTCAAGCTGTCGGGCACACGGCCTCCTCAGGTGACATGATCCTAGCACAGGACTACGACAGAGTTGCTTGGGCCCGACAGCCGTGGTAGCGTAGCCGTCGACTCGCTGATTGGAATCTCTTGGTTTACGGCGCGGAGACACCGCGTTCGCACAAGAAGGAGATTCCATGCGCGAGTTCGATCTCCAGGCGGCCTGGGCCGAAGCGATCAAGAACGGCACGGCTCTCTGCCGTGGCGGCTGTGGCGACAAACCCGTCCTCATGCGCTTCCACGGGAAGCATTCGGGCTGCTGGTGCCGCGAGTGCTGGGAGGAGGTCTCGCGTGGCATGATCCGGCCGCTCAAGCGGAAGCGGGGCTGAGGTCGGTACAGGGAAACAACTTGGAGCCATGCTCGACGGCGAGAAACTCCGGACGAAGTGCAGCGCGATCGTGCGCGCCAACATGGCAAGGGCCGACGGCGACAAGGCCGAGGCGATCCGTCAGTACAAGATCGCGGCCCCGCTCGAGGAGGAGGAGGCGGAGGAGCTCGCCTCCATGGAACGCCACGACTTCATCATCAGCCTCCGCAGCGCCGTATGGTGCTGGTTCTTCGCCGGAGACACGGAGCGCGCTCTCTGGCTGGCTCAGGTCGGGCTTGATCTCGCGACCACGTTCGGATCCGACAAGGAGTGGCCCTGGGAGATCGCGGCGATCGAGAGGGCGATGCGGACCGTGAGGCGCGGGAAGTGGCCGAAGCTGAGGATAGACTAGTTGTCCGACCCCTCCGCTATACTCCAGCCATGCTACGCCGCGCCTACCCCGTCTCCTTCGCCTTCCTGACTGCCAGGAAGCGCCTCCTCGTCGCGGAGATCTGTCGCTCATACCAAGCGGCAGTGAACCGCTTCGTGCGAGTGCTCTGGAGGAACGACAAGATCACTTGTTATACGCAGGTGACACTTCGGACACGTCTATCGACTGGATTCCTTGATGATGCCTTCCATCAGGCCCAGGGTCTCGTCAAGTCCGCTCGCGAGTCAGCGGCCTCTCTCGGCGTGAGCCCTGGTCGCCCCTACTTCAAAGGCAAACCGACCCTTGGCTCGAATGTAGTCAGAGTCGAGCGCGGCGCCGGCTCCTTTGACCTCGTCATCCGCCTCTCGGTTTTGAACAAGGGCCATAAGATCGACCTCCCGACGAAGGCCACCACTCCTATTCGCGAGCGCCTCACTCTCGAAGGTGCCTACCTCGCCCAAACCGTCGAGCTCGATCCCGACGAACCTATCCTGTTCGTCGCCTCGCCTCCTCCGGCGCCGCGAGCCCAAGGCGACGTAACCGCGCTCGACGTCGGCGCCAACGTTCTCTTCGCCGACTCTCAGGGAGGCCTGTTCTTCGAGAACAACGACTTCAAGGAGATCCTCGAGAAGATCCGGCGCTGCGAGCCAGGAGGCAAGGGTCGCAGGCGCGCTCTGGCCGAGCGCGACAACTACATTCGCTGGGCAATCAAGAAGCTTCCGTGGGACAAGATTCGCGTCCTTGTGCTCGAGGATCTCAAGGGGATCAAGAAGGGCAAGAAGAAAGCCAAGAGGTTAAGGAAGCTCCTGGGGCCATGGAACCAGGCCGAGGTCTACTGGCTCCTCGCCAACAAAGCAAAAGACGAAGGCATCCTTCAGGTCTTCGTCGAGGCCTATGGGAACTCGATCACTTGTCCGGCCTGCGGCTGCCGCATGAAGCGGCAGCGTCAGGGCTCCCGGTTCCGATGTCGGAACAGTGAGTGTGGGTTCCGAGGCCACGCCGACACGGTCGGCGCCAAGAATGCTGCCTCCAAAGCAAACCGCCGATGCTGGACGCCGCCCAAGCCGCGACATAAGCCTCGTCCTATGCTGGTCGAGAACGCGTTCAAGAGCCACGTCGAAGACATGGCCTGGCAGCGCCCCGTCCTGATCAAGAAGGCCGCCAAGGCGGCCTTGCTATCCAACAAGATCCAGGAGCGAGGGCGCGAAAGGGCCCTCGCCGCCAAAGCGAAGAAACAAAGAACCGAGTCGAAGCTCACAGGATCGCGAAGAACGGCCACGAGAGGCCGCCGCTCTGCTCCGATGACGCTCGAGATCAAGACGGCGCCGTGCGCCGTCTTGACGTCTGTCGCTGGAGCACCGGCGCCCGGTAACGTGGGTGGCGACTTCATGGTCGGTCGCAAGGCCGGCCCTGCGGTTGTTGCTGTTGTCGCTGGTGAGATCACGCGACCCTCGGTCTCTGAGGGAGGACGACAGGTCTCCGCCGTCAAGTCCACGACGGCTGGTGCTTCGAGCACTGGGAGTCACGGTCCGTTTACCTCGGGGAAGGTCACGAGTTTGGGGCCCGTGACGTGAGTGGAGCTCCCATGATCGCCTTCGAGTCGCTGGGAGGCGAAGCCCCTGCAGTAGCCAGTCGGTCCTAGTTTGAACTACAGAGTTGTCAAGGCGTCAACAGCCTGGTTGTCATCGCGGGAGTGACGCCAGGCTCTTCGCGAGCACGTCTCGCGCCGTGCGGACGGCCTCCCTCTCGGCGTCCGAGAGCTTGGCATCCCCGAGTGCTATCCCGAATGTCGGCTCGACGCCGAGTTGCACACGCCTTACGACGGAGTAGAGAAGCGCGAGTTCGTGACGAGCTGCGTGGAAGTTGTAGCCGATCTGCGTCGCCTCGCGGATGACCTTCGCCCTCGAGCCACGGATCTCGATGAGGCCCCAGCCTTCGGGGAGCTCGGCCACGTCCTTCACGACGCCGGGCAGGGCCATGAACCACCGCTGCTGACCCATGCCGGAGACAGGGTCCAACCGAAATACCTTCTTCCGGTCCTTCAGGAAGTCACTTCGCGTCGCCTTGCACTCGACGAGGATCGACCAGAAGGACGCCCGCCAGCCGATCACATCGGGCTCCTCGCGGGCGCCGCCGCAACGGCGCTCAGTCAGGACGACGCCACAGTGCTTCGTGCCGCGGAGCCACCGCTCGGCGCGGAGGACGAGGTCGGCGTGGGTCATGACACTCGGCCTTTCGGATGCGCCGGACAGGTCGCATCGTGGACCTTCGGAAGCCTGACCTCTCCGAGCTTCATCGCCTCGTCCATCTCCGGCGCGCACAGACATCGACGCGCGGCCTCTAGATCCTCCGCGCACGGACCGCACACGAGCTCGTCGGGCTGCGTCGGGTGGAGGTGTCTCCCTAGCCGCGGTGGACGATCCGGCCTTACCGTCGGGCAGCGCGAGCAGACGTGTTTCATGAGGCCGCCGAAACCGCGACCCTGAACCCGATGTCGTCGCGCGGTTCGCGGACCGGCCCGGTGACCCTCGGCCAGCTCGACATGTCGGTCGACCGGAACGAGCCGCCGAGCGCGAGCCAGTTGTCGACGAGCTCGAACACGTTCCCCGCCATATCGAAGGCTCCGCGCCAGCTCCTGCCGTCGGGCCGTGCCGGGACGAGGCCCCGCTGGGCCCTGAGCTTCTCGATCTTGTCGTCGATGATCGAGGGATAGAGAGATCCGACCATCTGCTGCTTCGCGTGGAGAAGGCTCTGGATCTCGCTCTCGTTGCTGGTGTCTTTGACCAGGACCGGGGCCGGCTGGTCGACGTCGAAGACGCACTGGCTCGGCACGGCCATGAGCGCCCAGATTCCAGTGGCACGCGCAGAACGAGGCGATTCACAACCCCACGGGTAGGCCCTTGGCGAGATGACGTCGCACTTCGAGGCGAGCCCGAAGCACGGCTTGCCGCACTTCTGACAGAGGTAGACGCCCGGGTTCGTCGAGCCCGAGACGTAGTGTGGCGGCAGGAGGTGCCAGTCCTGGTCCGGCGGCCCGAGCGCGGCCCAGAGCCACTCGAATCGGTTCGGAAGCCTGAGTCCCGACCAGACAAGGAAGCTCGGGATCGGTTTCCTGCCGTCCTGATCGACCAAGCCGTGCGGGTCCGTATTCGCGACCGGATGGTGCTCGGTCGCATAGTTGGGCTTCGGCGGGTAGTGGTACATGAGGACGCGGTTGTCTCGTCGCGGCTCTACCGCCCGGCAGTAGCCCTCGAACTCGCCCCAGGTGACCGGGAAGCGGCCTATGTAGAAGGGCTCCGTCTTGATCGTGTCTGTTCCGACGCACGAAGGGCAGCCGGCGGCCGAGGCCAGGTTGTAGTGGAGGACACCTTGCTCGGGCGTGGTGATCGCGACATCGGCGACATCGTCCATGAACGTGCGGGAGCCAGGAGCGAGCCAGTGATCGCACTTGACCTCGCCCTCAGGCACGTAGACAAGCTCGATCGCGAGATCGCCGCAGCGCCAGACGTAGACGCCGCGCTCGTCTCCAGGGACGAGGTGCCCCTGCTCGTTCTCGGGTAGCTTCTCGCCGCGCCAGCCGAGCCCGCGACGGACGCGGG
>Ga0334722_10000826_pt1 | contig 42650 bp, 43 predicted proteins | sample C3_bottom_MG_FD_207210 | JGI IMG/M metagenome (GOLD analysis project Ga0334722, IMG submission 207210) | Sediment microbial communities from Yellowstone Lake, YNP, Wyoming, USA - C3_bottom | ecosystem: Environmental > Aquatic > Freshwater > Lake > Sediment | place: USA: Wyoming | collected...
TTCTTTGCTTTCATGGTTCAACCCCAATGATATATCTACATTGGAATAACGCATGAAGATCAAAGCGGTTGTCATACAGTTAGGTAATTGTCAATAGGTCGAGCGGCTGCCTGGGTGCGTTACCTGGTGGCTGCGCACTTGATATTCTCCAATGCTGTTCGCTGGCCGGTGCGCTCGTGTATGAGGACGCACCGCTGCCCGCTTTTGACCAGACGAAATAGTTCCGGCATGCGCATCTCGCGCCCTTGAGCAAGCCTCCCGTGGGGATCGCGCAAACGCTCGGGCTCGATGATCAATGTGCTTTCGCGCGTCAACGCGTCGTCGGCCAAAGCCACCGAGGCTCGATTGAGCGCCTTGCTCACGGCGCTCTGCAATTCCGTGCCGGTTTGTGCATCGGATCGAACGATGATGGCAGGCACGTCGTTCGCAGCAGAAGTTGTCGCACATGCCGTGAACACACACAGCGCCGTCGCCAATAGCAGCTTTCCCGTCGCGCGCATGACTCGCCTACCGATACCAGCGATTCTCGCGCAGCGGCGATTTTGTCAGTACACCATCGACCGGAAACAAATCGACAGACGCCGTCAGGCTGCGCATTGCGCTCATGCTCAAAGCTTTCGGCGATAATCCGCTTGGCGCCGGACAAAGTCCGGTGATCCGATAGGCAAGTGCCGCCGCAAATCGTCCTTCGAGCGGGTCGCCGAGCGCATGACCAAAATCATCCGCCACCGAGCAACCCGGGATTGAAACGCCGCCTGTGCCTGCTGCATTCTGCGGCGAGAAGCCATCGCTGTAATCGCCAAATCCAATATCGTTCACGCCTTTGAACTCGATCGTGAAGTACGTCGTGCCGCAGTTGTCTTGCGCATAAAAACCATAGGGCTTGCCGCAGGTCGTCGAGCCGATCTGAATCACCTGCACGCCGACGCCGCGCAATCCATTGATGATCGCTTCACTGGACGAACAGGTGCCGGCGCCCGTGAGCACGTAGACGCGCGACAAATTCAGCGTCGGCAAAACACGGCCACCGGCGACGGAAAAACCCTGCGATTGACTATAAAAAGGAGTCGCTGTCAGCGGTTGTAGAGTAACCGGATTGGTGGTTGGATATTTGCCATTGAATTGGATGCGGTCGAAGCTGCGGCCTGTCGTTTGCGCCGGACCTGCAATCATATAAGCCAATTCGCTGGCAATATCGAGAAAGCCGCCGCCGTTGTAGCGAATGTCCAAAACCAAATCGCTTACGCCGGCGGGCACAAGCTGGTCGATCGCGGCGATCAATTCGCTTTCTGCGGTCGCGATATGGTCGTTGAACAGCATATAGCCGACGGTCCCGTTCGCCGTATTCACCGTCTTCACGGATTGCACCGGAGTGCCGGTGATATTGTCTGCCTGCAGGGTGACGGTCCGACTCGTCGTGGCGCCGGGATCGAGAATCGCGAACGTGTGGCTCTCGCCGACACTCGCCGGAAACAGGCCGGCATTCAGCGCGCCGGGATCGCCGCTCGCGACGTCGATGCCGTCCACGGTCAATAGTTGTGCACCGCGCGCGATATTTGCGGCGGTCGCGGGCGAACCCGGCTGCGTAAACGCAACCACCACTTTCCGCGGCGGTGTCGTGGCGATCAGCGCCCATTCCACGCCATACCCCAGTTGCAGGCCCGACTGCGATAGCTGTTCCCAAACCGTGGTCGGAGAGGTGAAATGAAATTTGTCTTTGGGGATGCCGGAGGGAGTGACCGCGGAGGTCTTCAGCAGCTTGAAGTAATCCGCCGTGCTGTAGCCTGCCGGGTCAAGGTCAGGCACCTCGCTGTACCAAAGATACAACTCGTTGGTCCACGATCTTAGAAAATTATTTTCGCTGAGCGTCGAGCCTTGCGCGTCGGGAAAAAGCCGGCCGTTGTTCGCATCGATGCCGTTGCGTGGCGTTGCACACTGCGCTGCGAAGCTCGACGACGGCGCGAAGACGCTCTGAACCCACGCTGCCGGTGTGCTCGATAGACTGCCGGTGGCGGAACTGCCGCTACCGCCGCACGCGGCCAGAGTTGCGAGAGCAAGAATGGCCATTGCATTTAGAACTACGGTCCGAACCCGCCGCGAGCGTCCCAACTTTGGGATACAGAAGATGATTCCGTCCTCCTTGCGTCTAAGCATTGCGTAGATCAAACGCATGAAACACGTGCAGTCGGGGCATCGGCTGCGCGGGGTCAGGAGCTTGCCGCAGCGCGAAGCGGGACTGAGTGCTTACGAATGCGGGTTTCGTTCCGGATTCGCCATCCTGCCCAATTTCGATTGCGTGTCGGCCTTGTTGTTGGCTGTGGTCTGCCGGCCGAAGGCTTCCCGTTTTGCGCTCCCCTGTTTCGTGAGTTCGATGCTCTTGACGCAACGCCAGCGCTTGCCGCCCTTGGTCAAGATCTGGCGCATCTCTTCGATGGGGTGGTGGATACCGCAGTGGTAGCAGAATGCCGTTTCAGACATCAATTTCCTTTGACCGGGTAAGCCGCTGTGCAGGTTTCGGCTTGTTCGTACGTCCGGCGGACACCGAGCGGTCGCCGCCTCAGACGCGGCCTTGTTCCGCGAGTTGCCTCAGCAGTCGCTCGGCCAGGGCCTCGGGCGCGTGCGGGCCGAGTTGCGTGCTCTTGCCGCCTTGGCCGTGGAAACAACCAGTATCTTTCCCGCGATCCAGTAGTTTCCCTTGTGCGTCTTGCCGTCGATCTCGCAGCTTACCGTGTGGCGCGTCGGATCATGGATCATAGCGCAATAACGTTCAACGACCAAAATCGCTGACATGTATCCGTGACGAACGAAACTCTTCCCCGCGATAAGCTGAAAAACACCGATATGGCTCGCGCACCTGGCAGGATTCGAACCGACGCACTCAGCTAGGTCTTGCTGCGTAGCTCACGCCAAGCCCTTGATTTGGATCCATCTGCACACCGTAGGGTGCGATCGGATAACGCAAGCCATTGGCGGCCAGAGCTTTCATGCCGGCGATGGCGACGGGCAGGAAGCGTGGCGGCAGCGCCATCAGCATCTCCTCGTCGGGTACGCCGCCGTAGCGGCGTTCCGCATAGCAGGGCAAGGACAGGCTGGGCTCGCCCGTGGCCAGTGCACGGCCCCAGGAATCGGCGCAGGCGGATTCGCCCACCACGCTCCAGTCGAATCGGCGGTAGTCTTTCCATTGCAGGCCGTTGATGAGGATGATCATCTGGCCGGGCGTGGCGTAAATCAGGCAGATGTCGGGCGGATTCAGGCGACCCGAAGCCAGGGGCGACACGACGAGTGCCTTGTACTTGCCCGCAGGTACGACGCTGCGGGCGATGGCCTCTTGGCGGCCGCGTGCATCCTGGAGCGTGGCATGCCAGACACCCACATATCGTTTCCCGCCGAGCCACTCTTCATCCTGCGGCGCCAAGCCGATAACAGCCCGGCATTGCTGGCCGGCCAGGTCTTCCGCGGTGATGCCCACGGTCCAGCCCAGCCGCGAGCCCATGCTCACGATCTGATCGGTGGTATGGATCGATTTCGGCCGTCGGATGCCCTTGACCGCCGCCATGTCCTCGACGCGCTCGAACATCTTGATGCCTGTCACGGTGGTCTTCAAGCGCAAACACTTGTTCAGCTCGTCCACGAGCGCCGGCCAATCGTAGCTTGGTTCTACTGTCATCATCATCTCCTTTGAGTCAACGTTAGCGGATCATTGCGCGAGAGCGCGAGCATTGGTGCATTCCGGCCATCGAATCCCCCTGACGATCTGTACGTCAATAAGATTTCGGCAAACCCAGGACTTTCTCCGCAATGAAACACAGCACGAGCTGGGGACTGATCGGCGCGATGCGCGGAATCATCACTTCGCGCAGGTAGCGCTCGACGTGGTATTCCTTCGCGTAGCCGTAGCCGCCGTGCGTCATGACTGCGGTCTGACAAGCCTTGAATCCCGCCTCGCCGGCGAGATACTTGGCGGCGTTGGCCTCGGCGCCGCACGCCTGGCCGAGGTCGTACAGCGTTGCCGCCTTGAACACCATGAGGTTGGCCGCCTCCAGTTCCATCCAGCATTCCGCCAGTGGATGCTGGATCGCCTGGTTCTTGCCTATGGGCCGACCGAACACGATCCTCTCCTTCGCGTACTGGGTCGCGCGCCGGAGCGCTACGCGACCGAGGCCCACGGCTTCCGAAGCGATGAGGATGCGTTCCGGATTCATGCCGTGCAAAATGTACTCGAAACCCCTGCCTTCCTCGCCGATCAGGTCGTCGACCGGTACTTCCAGGCCGTCGATGAAGAGCTCGTTCGAATCCACGGCCTTCCGGCCCATCTTGTCGATCAGGCGGACATCGATCTTGTTTCGGTCGAAGTCGGTAAAGAACAGGCTCAGCCCGCGGGTGGGCTTCTTCACCTCATCGAGCGGCGTGGTGCGCGCAAGGAGCAGCATCTTTTCGGCGTCCTGTGCGCCCGAAATCCACACCTTGGCGCCGTTCACGACGTAATGGTCGCCGCGGCGTTCGGCCTTGGTCTTGAGTTGCGTGGTGTTGAGCCCCGTGTTGGGCTCGGTGACGGCAAAGCACGTTTTCTCGCGCCCCTGAACCAGGGGCGGCAGCATGCGTTTCTTCTGCGCCTCGGTCCCGAACCGAACGACGGGATTCAATCCGAAAATGTGGACGTGGACTGCGGATGCACCGGACATGCCCGCGCCGGACTCGGCGATCGTCTGCATCATCACGACGCCTTCGGTGACGCCCAATCCGGAGCCGCCATACTCTTCAGGGATGCAGATGCCGAGCCAACCGTCGCGCGCCAGCGCCTGGTGAAAATCGACCGGGAAACCGCCCGCGCGATCCTTCTCGAGCCAATAATCGTCGCCGAACCGCGTGCAAATCCTGCCGATGCCCTCGCGGATGGATTGCTGCTGCTCCGTCATGGAAAAGTTCATGCTTCAACTCCGTTAAGGGGAGGCTTGCGCCTGCATCGTGGCCTGCTCCGACTGCAACGCGGCGATCTCTTCATCGCTGAAGCCCGCTTCGCGCAGCACCTCCAGGCTGTGCTCTCCGAGCCGGGGCGCGAGCCGAGTCACGTTCGGCTGCGACTTCGACCAGGTACTGGGTACCGCCATCGAGCGGATGCGCCCTTCGCTCGGGTGATCCACCACTTGGAAGAACCCGATCGCCTGCAGGTGCTCGTCCTCCAACAGCGTTTCCATGGAGTGCAGCGGCATCACCGGGATGTCCGCTTCGCCGAGGGCGACCAGCCATTCTGCGGTGGTGCGGGTCGCGAGGATTTCGGCTACCAGCTGATAGAGTTCGTCGATGTGATGGCTGCGGCTGCCGAGGTCGGCGAAGCGCGGATCGCTTTCGATCACCTCGGGCCGTCCGATCAGCGCGAAGAAGTTTTTCCACTGCTTGTCGTTGTAGATCAGCGTGCACACGTATCCGTCCTTGGTCGCGTAGGGCCTGCGTTCCTTCGCGAGCAGGCGCGGGTAGCCCGAGGGGCCGAGCGGCGGGTCGAAAGTCAGTCCGCCCATATGATCGCCAACAACGAATTGCGTCATGGTTTCGAACATCGGGATGCCGATGGACTGGCCTTCGCCGGTGCGCTCGCGGTGATAGAGGGCCGCCGTCACCGCATTCACCGCATTCAGTCCGACGGTCCGGTCGGCGATGGTGCAAGGAACGTAGCGCGGCCGGTCCGCGCCGGCTTGCATCGCAAGCGTAGGCAAGCCGACCGCTCCCTGTATCAGGTCGTCGTAGGCCGGTTTCGCCGCGTAAGGGCCGTCCTGGCCGAAGCCGTAAGTACCCACGTAGATGATGCGTGGATTGACCGCGGCGACTTCCTCGTAGGAGAGCTTGAGGCGCGCCATCGCCTGCGGTCGCACATTGTAGATCAGCACATCGGCGGATTCGACCAATCGGAGCAGGGCCGCATGTCCCGAACGTTTTTTCAGGTCGAGGACAATGCTGCGCTTGCTGCGATTGACGTGCATAAAGATTGCGCCCATGCCACGACCGCGCATCGGACCGATATCGCGCGAGCCGTCGCCTCGCGGAGGCTCGACCTTGATCACGTCCGCGCCCATGTCGCCGAGGATCTGCGTCGCATAGGGGCCCATCAGCACCGTGGTCATGTCCACGACGCGTACGCCAGCCAGGGGGCCCGGCATTTCGTTCGCCTCGCTCGTCACTTCGCCGGCGGCAACGCCGCGCGGAAGGCTTTGAGCACTTCCGTCCCCGGCTTGCCGCGCTTGTCGAGCGACGCCGCCCAGACGGTGCCGCCGTCGTTCATCAAATCGGCCAGCTTCTTCTTGTCCGCCGCGGGCAGCGACACCATGGTGGCGCCCAATTGCCGCATCTTTTCGATGTCTTTCGCTTCGTTGTCATCCACGTACTGGCAGGCGCGCCGCGAGGCTGCCTCGCCCGCGTCGATCATCGCCTTCTGCACGTTGGCCGGAAGCGTCTTCCAGCGCTTTTCGCTGATCGCGTAGGTGATCACGAAGCTGCCGAAGCTGCCGCCGCTGGTGACGTATTTGAGCAGGCCCTGAAGGTTGTAGGCGAAAATGCTGGAGATCGGGAACAGCACGCCGTCGATGGTTCCGCGCGACAGCGATTCGTACACTTCGGGCGCCGGAATCTGCACCGGAACCGCATTCAGCTTGCGCACCAGTTCCACCGCGCCGCTCGTCGGCCGGATCTTCAGACCTTCCACCGATTTGAGGCTCTCGAGCTTGGCCTTGGCGAGGTAGAGCTCATAGGGGGGCAGCACGAACGCGAACACCGCGCGCACGCCATTCGGTGCGAACTCGCGGCTTGCAAGCGCGCCGCCTTCCTTCGCCAGTTTCCAGTACGCCGTCGTGCCGGCGCAGGCGGTCGGAAAGATGCCCGGCAATTCGGCGACGGCCGAAAGCGGCAGCTTGTCGCTGATGTACGAAGGCGCGACGTAGCCGATGTCGACGACGCCCGATACCGTCAGCGCGAGAAGATCTTTCGCCTTGCCCAGCTGCTCGGCGGGAAAGTACTCGAACACGACGGCGTTGTTCGTCGCGCGGGTGACCTCGTCCATCCAGACCTTGGTGACGACCTCGGCTACGTAGTGACCGGCGGGAAAGGAATCGGCAACGCGTAGTTTTAGCTGTTGCGCGGGCGCGAGCGGGCTCCAGCCCGCGATCGCCAGCAGCGATGCGGCAAGCACTGCGCGTATGCGGTTTGTTTCTTTCATTTTCGTCTCCTCCATGGGGTGATCGGATATTTTTTCGAGATTTCATCGTCGAGGACAGCCAGAAGATAGCTGCATTTCGTTTGCTCTTCGCGTCACTTCGCCGGCGACAGCGACGCGCGGAAGGCTTTGAGCACTTCCGTCCCCGGCTTGCCACGCTTGTCGAGCGATTCGGCCCAGACAACGCCGCTGGCGGTCATCAGATCGGCCAGCGCCTTTTTGTCCGCCGCCGGCAGCGTCACCATGGTGACGCCCAATTGCCGCAGCTTGTCGGTGTCCTTCAGTTTGCTTTCGTCCAGGTACTCGCAGGCGCGTCGCGTGGTGGCCTCGCCCGCTTCCGTCATCGCCTTCTGCACATTGGTCGGAAGCGTCTTCCAGCGTTTCTCACTGATCGCATAGACTCCGACGAAGGTGCCGAAGCTTTCGCCAATCGTGGCGTATTTGAGCAGGCCCTGGAGGTTGTAGGCGAAGATGCTGGAGATCGGGAAGAGCACGCCGTCGATGGTTCCGCGCGACAAGGACTCGTACACTTCGGGCGCCGGAATCTGCACCGGGACCGCATTCAGCTTGCGCACCAGCTCTACCACGCCGCTTGAAGCCCGGAGCTTGAGCCCTTCGACGGACTTGAGGTTTTCGATCCTGGCCTTGGTAAGATACAGATCGTAGGGAGGCATCACGATGGCGAACATCACCCGCACGCCGTTCGGGGCGAACTCGCGCGTCGCGAGAATGCCGCCTTCCTTCGCCAGCTTCCAGTAGGCCATGGTGCCAGCGCACGAGGTGGGAAAACTTCCCGGCAATTCGGCGACGATCGAAAGCGGCAGCTTGTCGCTGATATACGACGGACCGACGTAACCGATGTCGGCGACACCTGAGACCGTCAGTGCGAGAAGATCCTTCGCCTTGCCGAGTTGCTCGGCAGGAAAATACTCGAACACGACGGCGTTGTTCGTTGCGCGCGTGACTTCGCCCATCCAGTACTTGGTGGCGACCTCGGGAGTGAAGTGGCCGGCGGGAAAGGAATCCGCAACGCGCAACTTGATCTGTTGCGCGAGCGCGGGCGGATTCAAGCCCGCGATCGCCAGAAGCGATGCCACCAACGCCGCGCCAATGCGGTTTGCCTGTTTCATCGTCGTCCCCTCCTTGGGTTGGGCATACTTTGGACCTATTTCATCGTCGATGGCAGCCAGAGAATGATCTGCGGGAACGCCACCAGTGCCGCCACCAGGAACAGATGCGCGATGACGTGCGGCCACACGCCTTGAAAAATCTCGGTGAGCGGCCGGCCGGTGTAGCGCGCGACGACAAACACGTTGAGCCCGACCGGGGGCGTCACCAGCCCGACCTCCGCCATGACGATCACGATGACGCCGAACCACACCGGATCGTAGCCCAGCGCCTTGATCAGAGGCAGCACCACGGGGACGGTCAATATCAGGATCGCCACCTGATCCATCAGGCAGCCGAGCACGAAGTATCCCGACAGGATGAACACGATGATCACCCAGGAGGAGACGTGCAGGGTGCCGATCCACGACACCAGTTGCTGCGTACTCTGCGTGAGCGTGAAGAAATAGCCGAAGATATGCGCGCCGAGTATGATCATCACGATCATGCAACTGGTGTGGGAGGCCTTGATGAGCGCATGCCGAACGCTGGCAATGTTCACCTTGCGCGCATGGAACGCGAGCAGGAATGCGCCGAATGCGCCGATCCCCGCGGCTTCCGTGGGTGTGGCCACGCCGGAATAGATGAGCCCGGTCACGCAGAAGAACAGGAAAATCATCGGCCCGACCACTTTGAGCGACACGATCTTTTCCCGCAGGGTGTAGGCGCGGCCGGCCGGGGCGCGCAAGGGATCGCGCCAGACGAGGAAATACACGGTCGCCATGATCACCAGCGTCACCAGCAGGCCCGGGATCACCCCGCCGATGAGCAACTCCCCTATATTGGCGCCGGAAATGATGCCGAAGAGCACCAGCGCGATGCTCGGCGGGATCAGCATGGCGAGCGTGCCTGATATCGCGACCACGCCGCAGGCGAGCTTCGGCTCGTAGCCCTGCTTGAGCATCGCCGGAATGGTCGTCGCCGAGAGCGTGGCCGCCGACGCCGTGCTCGAGCCCGAGATCGCGCCGAAACCGGCCCCGGCGAGCGCCGTGGCCATCGCGAGGCCGCCGGGCACGCGTCCCACCCAGGCCGATGCCGCCTTGAACAGGCTGTCGGCCACGCCGCTCAGGATCACGAACTCCGCCATCAGCAGGAACATGGGCACCGAAATGAGCTCGTAGGAGTTTGCCGCCGAAAAGGGCGCCGTCTGCAGCACGCCCAGAGCCATGTCCACGCCGCCGATGACGATCAGGCCCGTCACGCCCGCAATTGCGAGTGCGAAGCCGACCGGCGTGCCCATCGCGAGAAATACGAACAGCAGCAGTGTGATCTGGAACGTCAGCATCAGAGCGCCTCGTCCGTGCCCGATACGATCGGCAGGTCAATCAGCGATCGCTTCTGCAACATGGATAGGCCGTGCCCCACGAGACGCAGCACCATCCGCAGTAGAATCACGCCAACGCCGAGCGGCACGCACACCGACGCGAGCCAGGTCGGCCAGGCGATGTGGCCGGCGAGCACCTCGGCGCCCTGATAGCTTTCCCACGTCCTGAGGACCGACATGTAAAAGATACCCGCGAACACCGGGATCACGCAGGCATAGCCGATGAATTCGGAGGCGTGCCGAAGGCGCACCGGCATGTACAGATGGAGAATGTCGACGCAAACGTGCGCGTTGGCAGCGAGCGTGTCCGAAAGGGCGAAAAAGAACAGGCCCACCATCAGGTACAGCGAGATCAGTTCATAGGACCACGACAGGGGAGAATTGAAGAAATAGCGCAGCACGACATCGGCGACCACGACCAGCATGATCAGGAACATCATGATCCCGGCAGCGCCCGCGCCGATCGTCTCGAGCGCCCGTAGTACCCGTTCGCTTTTCGCGACGAAGCTCATGTCCGCTGCGGTGCTCACCGGGCCTTCCATTGCGGCGGCCTCCTTTCCTTGAATGCCCTCGGCCCTTCCTGCGCGTCTTCGCTGCGGTAGACGCGGTCAAACAGGTGGGTCGCCGCGCGCATCGCGGCCGAACGCCCCATGTCGCCCGAAAGGTACACGAGCTCCCGCGCAGCCTGCACCGTAAGGGGCGCGTTCGCCGCTATTTTCCCGGCCATCACGCGCGCCGCATCCAGGAGTTGCGCGGCCGGCACCACCTGGTTCACGTAACCCAGCTCCTGTGCCCGCTTCGCGCCCATGGGGTCTCCGGTCAGCAGCAGTTCCATCACCACGCGCTGCGGCAGCATATGCAACAGGGGCACGGCCCAGGGCATGCCGCGCCCGACCTTCGCTTCGGTGATCGCAAACGTCGCGTGCTCGGCCGCAACGCACAGATCGCACATCTGCGCGAACAGCCATCCGCCCGCGTAGGCGACGCCGTTGACCGCGGCGATGGTCGGCTTGGTGACGCTGATGTTGTCGCCGATGATGGGGAGGAACCCCCTAGGCGGCACGCCGAGCCCCAAGCCCGCCGCCTCCTTGAGATCCATGCCGGCGCAAAACGCCTTGTCGCCGGTGCCGGTGAGGATCATCACGCGCGCGGCCGCATCACCTTCGAAGCGCTCGAATGCCTCGCGCAGGCCTTCCCTGACGTCGCGGTTGATCGAATTGCGCTGTTCCGGCCGGTTAATGGTGACCGTGACCACAGCGCCGTCGGTGGTGTAGAGAATGGCTTCGCTCATGGGTCGGCTCCTTTCTTCAGCGCAGGGATTTGAGCAACGCGTGCGCCTCGCGCTCCAGGCCCTCGCGGAACGGCGGGGCGGCAATCGCGATCAGCGCCCTCGCCCGCTCGGGCAGCGACCGTCCGCGCAGTTCCGCGGCGCCGAATTCCGTGACCACGATATCTACGTCGCTGCGCGCCGTGGTCACCGGGCCGGAAAGGCGCGCGACGATCCTGCTCACAGCGCCCTTTTGCGCGCTGGCCGGTAGTGCGATGAAGGAATGCCCGCCCGCCGATCGTACGGCGCCGCGCACATAGTCAACCTGTCCGCCCACGGCGCCCACATGATCCCCGCCAGCTTCTTCCGCGTTCACCTGCCCGGTGAGATCCACCTCGACCGCGGAGTTGAGCGAAATCAGCGCAGGCAGGCGCAGCAGCACCTCCTGCGAATGGGTGTAGCCGGGCGGACGCATGCCGATCGCCGGATTGCAGTCTGCAAAGGCATACAGGCGGCGCGTGCCGATCAGCGTCCCGGTAATCGTGACGCCTGCGTCGATTGGCTTCCTCGCGTTGGTGACCACGCCTCGCTCCATGAGGTCCACCACGCTATCGCCAATCATGCCCGAGTGGACGCCGAGGTCGCGCCGATTGCCTACGGCGGCGACCACCGCGTCGGGGATCGCGCCGATCCCCACCTGGAGCGTCGCACCGTCGGGGATATAGGCCTCGATGTGGCGCGCGACCGCACGTTCGAGTTCCGTGATCGGTGCGGAAGGCACCTCCAGCGGAGGCCGCGAAGTCTCGACGAGGAAATCCATATCCACGGAGCGCAGCACGCCGGTGCCGTAGGAGAACGGCACCTGGTCGTTGGATTCGGCGATCACGGTGCGCGCTTTCGCCACCGCAGCCTGGATGTAGTCCGCGGTCAGGCCGTAGCTGTACTCGCCGCGCGCGTTCGGACGGCTCAGCTGCAGGAAGACCACGTCGCAGCCGATCAGCCCCTGCTCGATGCACGGCCCAACCTGCGAGATGTGCAGCGGCCGCACCGCCATCACGCCCGCCCTGGTAAGCCGCCGCCCCGAGCCCACGCCACCCAGGCCCGAGATCTGCAAATAGTCCGCGTGTTCCGGCTGCACGGTCTGCGAGAAGCTCGCGCCCATGAACACTTTCACACCGCCGAGCGCGGCGCGCTGCGCGACGAGCGCCTCGGTCAGGGTCTGCGGTTCGCCGCAGGCCTGCCCCCAGACAATCGCGTCGCCGGGCCGGATCGCGGCGGGCAGATCGATCCGCTCGGGTTTCCAGACCTGCGTCATCGTGCGCCGACCCGCTCCGCGCGCTTCACCGTCTGCTCCGCGCGCTTCAACAGCGGTCCGTCGATCATCTTGCCCTCGAAGTCGATGGTGCCCTTGCCCGCAGCCACGGCGACGCGGTAGGCCTCGATCAGCCGGCGCGCGTAGGCGACTTCGTCCGCAGCCGGCGCGAACGCCTCATTGGCGATCGCCACTTGGCGCGGCAACACGCAGATCTTGCCGACGTAGCCAAGCTCGCGGCCGCGCGCCGCGTCCTCGCGAAACAGCGCATCGTCGCGGATGTCGGTCACCGCCTGATCGATGGCGGTAATGCCCGCGGCCTTGGCGCCGATGACTACCTGCGAACGCGCATAGAGCACTTCGTTCCCGAGGGCGGTCCGCCGGCCGCCCATCTCGGCGGCAAAGTCCTCGGCGCCAAAGTACACCGCCACCAAATTCGGGTCGGCGCGACACAGATTCACCGCCTCGATCACGCCACCGATGGATTCGATGCCGCCGATGATGCAGCGCGGCTGCTTGCGTGGCGCAGTCCGGTCGCGATTGCGAATCCAGTGCGCCGCCGGAAACAGCTGCGCCGGGTGTTCCAGCTTCGGGATCACCACGCCGTCGGCGTCGGTGGCGAACGCGGCCTCGAGATCGGCGAGATAGTGTTCGGACCCCGGTTCGTTCACGCGCACGGTCAGCAGTCCTGGAAGATTCGCGGCGCGCAGACTCGCAACCGAAGCCGCCAGCGCACTGCGCGCCTGCGCCTTCGCGGCGGGCGGAGTGCCGTCTTCCAGGTCAATTACGTAGCAGTCTGCGGCGAAGCGCGGAAACTTGGCGAGCAAGTCCGGCCGGTTCGCCGGCGCGAAGAAAAGACTGCGTATCATGGAAGCCTCCTCAGGCGAGCAGCCGGTCAATGCGCTCTTTGGATTCGAGCATCTCGTTCAGCATATCGTACACCACCTGCCGGACCGAGGTTTCTTCCCTCATGTCGCCGACGATCTGGCCCACCGGGTAGGTAAGGAACTCCGTCGCGCGCACGCGCTCGACTCGGGTGCGGCCTTGCCCCCACCAGAGCAGCGCCTGCAGCGGCGCGGGAAGCGGCGCCGGCGCGCCGGGCGCGTCCCAGGCATCGGTGAACGCGCATCGGAGCGTCCGGCAGGGCTTTCCCGTGACGCTGCGCGTGAGCACCGCGTCCTCGGAACGCGCCTTGAACATTTTCGCCTTGATCTCCGGGGTGACTTCGCTTTGCCCGGTCTTCAGCCATATCGACCCGCACCATACGCCTTCGCAGCCAAGTGCCAGCGCCGCTGCAAACTGCCGCCCGCGCCCGACGCCGCCGGCGCCAAGCACCGGCAGCGGCGCCACCACGTCCACGATTCTCGGCCAGAGCACCATGGAGGTCGTAGTCCCGGTGTGACCGGCAGCCTCGGTGCCCACCGCGATCACGAAGTCGCAGCCGACCTGCTTGTGCTTGATCGCGTGCCTTTCCGTGCCCGCCATCGCTGCGACCTTGATGCCTTTCGCATGGGCCAGATCCACCAGTTCCCTGGGCGGAGAACCGAGCGCGTTCACAATCAGTTTGATCGGGTGCTGCATCGCGATTTCGACCATCTCGGCGCTCTCCTTCGGCGTGAAAGTGAAGGTCGAGACCAGATCGCGCTCGATCTGCGCCGCTTCCGCTTCGGGCAGCGGCGGAATGCCGGCATCGTCGAGCATCTTGCGGACGAATCTGAGTTGCTCCGGCGGAAACAGCCGCTCCGGATCGAACTTGAGTTCGCCGGAGTCCTGGTAAGTGGTGGGCATCAGGATGTCGATACCGTAAGGTTTGCCGCCGATATGGTCGTCGATCCATTTCAGATCCTCGCGCACGCGCTGCGGACTCATGCGCGCCATACCGAGTACGCCCAGGCCGCCCGCCTTGGACACTTCGACCACGACGTCGCGGCAATGTGAAAACGCGAAGATCGGCGCCTCGACGCCAAACATCTCGCACATGCGATTGTTCATTGCCCCTCCGCGTTCCAATATTGGAATGTCATGCTATAATTGGATTATCATAACGCGCACCAACAGACGGGTCAATGAAGGCGAGCGACGCGAGTGTCCGCGGCAGGCAGGCGCGCAAAGGCAAGTCCGCGTACGCCGGGCCGCGCGCCCCGGTGCGGGTAATGCAGATCGTCGAGGCTCTCGCCGAAGCGCCAGAGGGCGTCTCGCTTGCGCTCCTTGCCGAGCGGCTGGCGATCCCCAAGACCAGCCTGTTGAACCATCTGCGCGTGATGGTGAGCACCGGCCACGTCGCGCTTCAGGACGCGCGCTACGTGCTCGGGCCGTCGGCCATTCGCCTGGGCATAATCATCGCTGCCGGCTCCACCGCGCTGGCGTCCATGGGGCAGCTGGCCAGGCGGCTCGCGGACGACAGCGACGAGACCACCCTCATCGCGATGCTGGACGAAGGCAGCCAGCAGGCGGTCTACATAAGCGTGCTTGAAGGCCGTCAACAGTTCCGCTATTCACCCGCTGTCGGAACTCGACGGCCGCTCTATAGCACAGCCGTCGGCCGCGCCCTGCTGGCTTTTCAGGACGAGGCGTATATCCGCACCTATCTTGCAGAAACGAAAATCGAGCGCTTCAATGCGCGCACGGTGACCGACCGGGGCAGATTGACCAAGATTCTCGGGCAGGTGCGCGCGGAGCGCCTCGCGCTTACCTCCGGAGAGCACACCGAGGGCCTCGACGGGATCGCATCGCCGGTGTTCGGCCGCAACGGCCAGGTCAGATACGCGATCGGCCTTGGCATCCCCTCCGCCCGGGCGGCGCTCGATCGCAAACGCCTGTCTCGTCTGGTCCTTGCGGCGGCAACCGACGCTTCGTGGGCGCTGGGCGCCCGTGGCACAATCTCCGAGCCGGCAGCGAGGCATCCATCCCGGCGCAAATGACAAGGGCCTAGGTTTCCCTAAGCCCTTGTTTGAATGGCGCGCCTGGCAGGATGAAACTGGGCACTGGCGTGTAGCCGTTCCGCTGGGGTAAGAGCGCTGCTCGGGTGTCCAATACCAAGGCTGCGCAACCGATGTTGACATCTATACGAATGTTCGTATAATTACCGCATGAAGCCGGTTCGCTTCGTCGGTAGTGCCAAGGACGACCTCGCCGCATTTCCGAAATCTGCGCGCACCCGCGCCGGGCACGAGTTGTTCTTGACGCAAGTCGGACGCAATCCTGACGATTGGAAACCGATGGCCGACATCGGACCTGGCGCATGCGAAATCCGTGTGCGGGATTCAACCGGTGCGTACCGGGTGATTTATGTCGCGAAGTTCAAGGACGCAGTGTACGTACTCCACGCGTTCCAGAAAAAGTCGCAGAAGACGACGCGCGCTGATCTGGACTTGGCAAAGCAACGATATCGGATCGCACACCAGATCGTACAAGGAGAGTGAATCATGACTAAGAAGATTACTGAATCGACCGGGAATATCTTCCTGGATCTGGGCTTTCCGCCCCATGAGGCAGAAGTCATGCTGCTGCGGGCTCAACTGGCAGAAGCATTGCGCCAATGGATCGAACGGGAGGAACTGACCCAAACACTTGCGGCCAAGCGGCTGGGTATTGCGCAGCCACGCGTATCGGAGATTACGCGCGGCAAAGTGGAATTGCTGTCGCTGGACTTTCTGGTGGGTCTGTGCGCGAAGGCCGGCATCACGGTTGGTTTGAAGCTGGCGGCCTAGTGAATCTATCGCGAGAGCGTCAGCGTCAGTTATCGCTGGGCCGAATATCGGTGGCGCGCCCAGGGAGGTGGGAGTACGTCGAGATGGTGAGGAAGTATGCGCACCTGTCGAGCGAACACCTGGCGGCCTACGTGGATCGATTGTCCGGCTTGAAGGCAGTAGGTAAAGAGGACGCGGCTACGATTCAGCTACGTTCGCCACAAAAAGAAAGGGCCTACCTTTCGGTAAGCCCTTGAAGTTGCTGGCGCGCCCGGAGAGATTCGAACTCCCTACCCCTTGGTTCGAAGCCAAGTGCTCTATCCAAATGAGCTACGGACGCAGTGGTTGGCAACTCTAGGAAGCTTCATCCAGAGCAAAGGGATTTTGCCGGTGAAGATCAGAGCACTGAGGTGAAATTGCCTACGATCACCTCTGCGCCGCTGGCCGTCGTTACCGCACTGCTGGCGGGACTGAAGGTACGCCCGGCGAAAGATGGGGTTAGCGTGTAGTTCCCGGCCGCGAGGCCTGAGAATCTGAACCTTCCATTCTCATCCGTTAACACCGATCCGGTATTGGCTCCGCTCAGAATAATGGTCACGTTCTTGACCACGGCGCCGCTTACAGTCCCCGTAAGACTGGACGTCGAGGAAGTACTTGCCGTCGCCGAGAAATTGAATCCGGAGGCATTTATGCCGCTTGTTGTCGTTACGACACTGCTGACAGGACTGAAAATAAATCCCGAAAGGGTTGGCGTCACCATATAGCTCCCAGCCGCAAGGCCGGAAAAGCTGTAATTTCCGCCCGAGTCCGTAAATGCGGATCCGGTATTGGATCCGCTCAGGTTGATCATTACGCCTTGCGCCACAGCGCCGCTGGCTGTGCCTGAAACAGTGGAGGTTGCCGCCGCGGAGGCCGTTTCCGTGAAGTTATTTCCGACGATATTTGCAGCGCTGACTGTCACGGCATTGCTTATCGGACTGAAGATGATCCCTGCAAGCGACGGCGTGACCGTGTAGTTCCCAGCCGCAAGCCCGGTGAAACTGTAGTTTCCGCTCGCGTTGGTGGTGGTGTTCGCCGTTACCGCCCCGGAAAGGCTGAGATGCACGCCTTGCAGCGCGCTACCGCTCAATCCCCCCGAAACGCTGAACCCGGTAGCAGCAGTGGTAGTGCTGGACGATGTTCCATCGCCGCAGGTAGCCGCTTGTGTCGCACCCGGGGTCGTCGTGCTCGGAGCGACTTGGCATCCGGGATTGCACCCTGAAAGCAGACCCGCAACAAGAAACGGAATCGCGGTCAGGATTGCGTTCATTTGCCTAATGCCGATAGCCATATCCCTGCCCCTTATTCAATTGCGGATGGGTCCACAATCTTCGCACAATTGCCATCGCGGCTCCAGACTGGAAATTGAGTTGGTGAGGCGTGGCCAGCGCAGGCCGCGCACTATGGCCAACGCTGATTGCGCGGCGACGCACTGCTGCAAGGATGGCCGGCTTCCGAGGCCCGCCCAGGAATCGGCAGACGGCTACGGCTGGCGCGCCATCGTCAGCGTTCCGTCCAAGAGCGGGCCCTCGCAGCTATCGGCGCCGGAATACGCGGCAGTCAGCGAGCTTTGAGTGATCCCCGATGCCGTGCCGGCAAGCGTTGCAGAGCATATGGGCGTCACGTCGGCGGGGTTTCCCGCCGGGTTTCCGGCGGCAAAAGACATCGTCAACGTCAGCGTCGTTCCAGCTATCGTTCCCGACAGCGTGCCAGTCTTGTTCCGATGACAGGAAGTGCACGTAGTATTTGGCGGATCGACGGACTGCGTCGTCACGGTTCCTGAGACGCTGGCGTCTGCCTGTGCCAAGGTCCAGGTTACGATCGTCGCGCCGTTGGCGCCGGTGTTCGCGTTCGAATCCACCCCCGTCCCACGCCAGGTGCCCGCCAAGCTGACAGTCATGGCCGCTGCGAGCGACCCGCCCGAGGCGGAAGCTAGGCGCAGGTCATCGAGATTCCTGCCTGCCTTGTCCAGCGCCGCTTTGAGCTTGTCGAGCACCTTGTCGTCGGCATCCCCGACTTTGAATACCCCTGTGAGCGGGTCACCCGACTGCGTCCCGCCGGTGATTGCAGTCACCTCGGTCTTCACATAGGCTTTGGCGGCGACGAGGCCGGCTGCGATGGCAGCGCCTTTGCTGGCATCGAAACCGGCAAAGACGGACACGGCGTCCGAACCCAGCGCCCTGCTGATTACCAGGTCGGTCAGAGGCGTGACGTTGATATGTCCCGCTACCGCCGCAAAGCCGTGCAGGGTCACTTTGCCCTTGATAGCCTGCAACAGGCAGGGGACCGTCTGGCCTGCGGCGAGTTCGAGCGAGAAGGACCCGTCTGCGCCGGTATTGCCCGATACTGACGGGCCGCTCGCGCATTTGGCGGTTACGGCGGCGTTAGCCAGCGCGCCGCCGGTGGCGGCCAGACCCGTGATGGTCGGGTTAGGCGGGAGCTTAGTACTGCCGCCATCACCGCTGCCGCCGCAGGCGGCGAGCGTCAGCGCCGCAACGCAGAACACGAGGATCAACGCAGTTTTTCGTATTGGCACGACATAGCTCCGCATACTCGAGTCGAGCGATCCGGGGTTTGGCATCCAGGCAGATCGCGGCCATCGCTCTGGATGTTGTCGCCGTAGTTCCCGCACGCCGGGCAGGCGTGCCCGCCATGCGCGATTAACAGTTGTGAGCGCTGCTTTATTCCGAACTGCAGCCGTCAGCGACCGCCCTATTGGAGCCGGTGAAGCCGGCATAGGGCAGGCCATCCCCAATAGTCCGGCAGCGGCGATACCGGACGCCTCGACGCAGCCTCGTCGCATGTCCGGGGCACGCGGTCGAGCCGTTGGTCGAATTCGAAGATCGGTCGGGAAGCCCGGGCAATTCTGGCTCTTCACCCTTTTTGGGAGCTCTGCGTGGCTCAATAACCCGCCAAGCAGGCGGGACTTATGAGGCGACCGGCGAATCGTTCGATTAGCCATGATTCTGGCGCTGATTTGTACACCGATGGCCAAATGAACGGAAGCCGCAGCGATTTCCGCTCAGGAGTGTGACGTAGTTCCTTGGATGCGCTGCAAGCAAGAAGTCAGAATACGACCGCTTTTCCCCTTGTGCTCCTCGAATCAAAACGATCCGGGTGGTCGCAAAATAAAGCCTCGTTCAAGGTGATTCTCCTCCTCCTTATCTTTGAACGATCTTTAGGCTCAGCACGAAAGTGTTCTGGGCCTTTTCTTTTTCGGGCCTTTCCTTTTTGTCCCCGTTGTACACTTCGGCAATTCCGTCGCGACGCCGTACCGCAGCGCATAGCTCGGATTTCACCACCCAATGAGAGGAAACGAAGTGAGTACCGACAAGACACGCATGACGCTGCAACTTCGCTCGCTGATCCGGCGCAGCGGCGAGTTGGAACTCTCCCTGGCTAGCGTGGCGGTCCCAAACCCCGCGCCAGACGAGGTGGTCGTGCGGATTGAAGCCTCGCCCATCAACCCCTCTGACCTCGGACTGTTGTTCGGAGCCGCCGACATGAGTACGGCCAAGGTTTCCGGCACGGCAGCCAGCCCAGTTGTGACGGCGAGTGTTCCAGACAGGTTGATGAAGGGCATGGCGGGCCGGCTGGATGAGTCCATGCCCGTGGGCAACGAAGGCGCGGGTGTGGTCGTGAATGCGGGTTCGTCTAACGCGGCACAAGCACTGATGGGAAGGACGGTGGCCGTCATCGGCGGCGCGATGTACGCGCAGTACCGATGCATCAACGCAGCCCAGTGCCTGGTCTTGCCCGAAGGCACGACGCCGGCCGAGGGCGCCAGTTGCTTCGTCAACCCGCTCACCTCGCTTGGGATGGTCGAGACGATGCGGCGTGAGGGCCACAGCGCGCTGGTGCATACCGCGGCGGCTTCCAACCTGGGCCAGATGCTCAACAAGGTCTGCGTGAAGGAAAACGTCGGCCTGGTGAACATCGTTCGCAAACAAGAGCAGGAGGACATCCTTCGCGCTCTTGGCGCGACCCATGTGTGCAGCACCAGTTCGCCGACGTTCATGCACGACTTGACCCAGGCGCTTGTTGCGACCGGCGCCACCATCGCCTTCGATGCCACGGGCGGCGGGAAGCTGACCGGACAGATTCTGACCTGCATGGAACGAGCGCTAAACCAGACAGCCAAGGAGTACAGCCGCTATGGATCGACGACCCACAAGCAGGTCTATATCTACGGCCGCCTCGACACCAATCCGACCGAGTTCATCAACAATTTCGGCATGGCCTGGGGAATGGGCGGGTGGCTATTGTTCCCGTACTTGCAAAAGATCGGGTCCGCTGCGGCGCAGAAACTGCGCGAGCGCGTCGCGGCGGAATTGAAGACGACTTTCGCGAGCAGCTACGTGAAAGAAGTTTCTTTGGCCGAGGCACTGCAGCTGGACGCGATATCGGCCTATGGCAAGCGTGCAACGGGTGGGAAGTATCTCATCAATCCGAACAAAGGCGCGGCTGCATAGGCGCTGCTCCAAAGGGCCGACTTCTACGCTGTCGTACGCGCACGACAGGCGCCGGCAGCGGCCCTCCGCTTCAGGCTTTGACGGTCGGCAGGAAGTCATCGAGCGGCACACCAAAACTGTTCAGCGCCCACGAGACCATGTTGTATTGGCCGACGGTAAACACCATATCCATCATCTGCTCGGTCGAAAACGCGAGCGATAGAGTGGCCCAGGCCTGATCGGATACCACGGAATTCTCGAATAGATCATCAGCCGCCTGCAGCAATGCGGCTTCGTGCACGCTCCAGCCCGCGCCCGGTCCCTGCTTGACGCGCTCGATCTCGGCCTCGTCGATGCCGCTGCGCTTGGCGATCTCCACGTGCTGCGCCCATTCGTATTCGGCCTGGTTCAGCCAGCCAATGCGCAGTATCAGCAGTTCGCGCTCGCGCAACGGCACGGTCTGCTTCTGCAACACGTGACCGGCAAATACGATCCAGCGCCTGGTCAACTTGGGATGGTTCATCATTACCCGGAAGATGTTCAGGTCGCGGCCGCCGAGACGATTTTTCGCCGCGGTATCCGCCTCTTCGCCGGTCAGTTTCGTGAGATCGCGCAGTGGAATGCGCTGCTTGCGCTTTATCATCAGGCTTGCCTCCATTCGGTCAAGTGTAAACATGGAACAATTAATCGCATGCACGACGGATTCTTAAGCCGCACGAGCCAGGCCGCTGCGCGCGAATATTCAACTGTTTGTCGAATTGACTGCCTGAATGTTACCCGACTCGCTTGAGGAGGTGAGGTAGCGTTTTGGCTCAACAGGAAGTTGGTCCGCCTGCACGGGTTGACTGCGGTGACCGGACTCGGTCAAATAGCCACAAGTGGTGTTGAATTTCCTATCCTCTATACTTCAGTTCCTTTTCTTGCACTGGGGCGTAAAATGGAAAGCTCTCCCGTAGAAACTCGTGACCGCTACGGTTACTGGGTGTCCATTCCGACCCGGTGGATGGACGGCGACCCTTACGGCCACGTCAATAACGCGCAGTATTACTCTTTCGTCGATACGGCGGTGACGCGCATGCTGATCGACAAAGGGGCGCTGCGCGGGCCCCATTCCAGATCCATCGGCCTTTGCGTCGAAAGCGGTTGTCGGTTCCTCGCTCCGGTGGGTTTTCCGGAGACGATCGATGCGGGCGTGCGGGTTGCCCGTGTCGGTAACTCGAGCCTTCGCTACGAAGTCGGACTATTCAAGGCGGGTGAGGTGCAACCGGCTGCCGTGGCGTATTTCGTGCATGTCTTTGTCGATCCGCAGACCCGCCGCCCGGTGCCATTGGGCGAGGAAGTGAAAGCGACGATGCGCGCGCTGATGCTCGATGCGTAGGACCAGGGTCATACCGACTCCCAGTGCTCGATACTGAGCCCCGAAAAAGCAAAGAGCCAGTCCGAATACCAGCCTAAGCGCCTAAAACGAATGCTGGCCAAGGGTGGTATTGAGCCCCGGCTCCAGCGCGGAGCCAATTGACCAAGCTGCGCGCTATGGATCGATTGGGGAGAAACGCCACCGAACTCGAACCACTGCGGACCGTTGCGCCATCCACAAAACAGCTGTCTTTTTATCGCCTCTTGCTGCCTTAAAGCAATATGCAATTTGTGCTGATTGACGCTGCCTACAATCGCGCGTCGGATACCTCTTTCGTTGACTTGAGGCGGCTTGAAACCGTACCCCAGAGCGCACGCATCGGGCGCTTAACGACGCCCGCCGCCAGCTCAACCAGTTTTGGCGGACGGAATTGATTGCGTTCGATCACCATTGTCGTGTTTTCGCCGCTAAGCGCTAAGTGACGATCGTGTGCTTCTCGCGTCACTGGGTTGGATAGCACCGAATACGCTTTCTCTATCGCGGAGAACTTGGCCGCACAGTATGCATCGCCAGGATTTCGATCCGGTCGATGTAACTCACCAAGACTCAAACATGCCTTCTCGATTTCATCCTGGCTGGCGTCAGGCTGTACGCCGATCAAATCGTAGTACGATTGTCTGATGTTCCCCATAATTCCTCCCGCAGACCGGATGAATGCGAACGCAAGCGGTTTGCTATTTTTATCGTGCCACTGCGCGAGTCGTCAGCGAAAGCAAACGCTGCCGAAGCGAGCCGAGGCAGTCACCGCCCGTCCGCATCAGGCGCACCCGGTACAAGGGACGCCCACAACAGCGGATATTTTCGGTAATTGCCTGGCGCGATCTCTTAGCTTCAAAGCTACCGTGGCCAGAATGACGGTGTTACTTGACCTTACGGCAACACCGCGTATGACCGGATGCTTGCAGTTAGCGGACCAAGTATTGCGTTTGTCATCGATTATGTGAATACAGGATTGTGCCCATTGGATGGTAGTGGCACTGGAGGTCGAGCCTGCGGCGATCCTGTACCCATCCTCAGAAGCGCTCTATACCGCCCCCCAAGAAGCAAGAGGCCAGTCCGAAAAGCGGCCTATTTGAGGGCGGTGGTAAAAGTCGGAATTACATCACCGGCACACAAGTTTTCGGTTGTTACTTGCGGGGTAAATCGCTGTTCAAACGGTCCGCCCTCGTTCCGTCATCATTAAGATTGGGGTGCTTAAAGGCGTTCCGTAACCATGACGCGGCCCGTAGCACCCATGGAGGTCTTTCCATCCTCGCTTTTGATGCGTCCGCGAAGCTCGACGACGTGACCGCCGAGTCTTGCGTTGAAAGTGACCTTCCTGACGAGCCACTCCAGCTGAATTGTCTCGTCGGCAAATATAGGCCGACGATAGCGTACCCGGAACTCAAGACCGACCACCGATCCTTTGGAGGAGAAGTGCGATGCGGTCAAAGCGAAAAGAAGCGCGGCCGTGTGTGCTCCACTTGCGATGAGCCGGCCGTACCGGGTTGTCGCTGCGAACTCGGGGTCATGGTGCACCGGATTGGTGTCGCCGACCGCGAGGGCATAGTCGCGAACAATTTTCGGTGTGAGCGCGATTGCGGACGAAAAGCGCTCGTGTGGGTGAGCTAACATTGTGTTCTGGAGGCTATGCGTTCTTCATGAATTCCGATTTCAGTCCCATCGGTCCGATGCCATCGATCTTGCAGTCGATATCGTGATCGCCTTCGACCAGGCGGAGGTTCTTGAGCTTCGTCCCAAGCTTGACGACCGACGATGAAACCTTGACCTTCCGGTCCTTGATCACCGTTACGGTATCGCCGTCCTGAAGCACGTTTCCATGGGCGTCGCGCACGCTGCGCTGTTCGGCGGCGCTCGCGGTGGCCTCCTTCGGCCATTCATGGGCGCATTCCGGGCAGACCTACATGCTGCCGTCTTCGCAAGTGAGTTCCGAACTGCATTTAGGACATTTTGCCAGCGTGCTCACGGGAATTTTCCTGTCTTGGCGACCATCTACCGAATTCCAATGCTCTTCATGCCGAACCCTATTGGGTTCATGCAGATCCCTGATACTCAATATTGAGCCCCCCAAAAAACACAAGGCCAGTCCGAAAACTGGCCCGAATGAAATTAGTTGGCCAAGGACGGGATTGAACCACCGACACAATCGGCTTCAGTCCAGTCCAAGCATGCGGCCAATTTCGCTCAAAAAAATGCCTACCCGAATGCCATCAGCACGAAGTTCTACGGCCGCCCGGTCAGACAAAGAATGCACCGTTTTCAGTCTGCTCTCAATCAACGGGAGATGAGCATCGGCGCGGCCAAGCATGGCCTTCAGGTCTTCCACCTCCGCCCGCAACTGCGCGTATTTCGCGCTGTCCTGTGGTAAGGCGGCAAGATTCGCCGATATCTCCTCCACCAGACTCTTCGCGCGACCAATATCTAGTTTGCTCTCTTTCATGCCTTCCGCTTCTCGAGGGCGAGATCCTTCGCGTTATTAACCTTAGCTGCGCCTCTTTCAAAAACGCCCGCACGCGGTAACTCCACGGCAGCTGGATTCTTCTTGCCAATCGGGGTAATGGGAGCGGGCTCGCCTACCGCCTCCTCAAGGAGGTCGGCGGCAATCTGATTTATGTCTTGGGTCTTGCTTGAGCGTTTCTTAGGCATGGAGGAATTCTAGTCCAAACCTGCACAATGCGCATTGGCCATCAACAGTTGTGGCATTCAAGTTCCTGCACGGAGTAGATTCACCAGCTTGCGCGTCAGAGACGCGCGTCTGACCAAGGAGAACCCGCTCCAATCGCTCATCCAGAAAAAGGAAATCGATTGTGGCTTAATGCCCGCCGGCCGATTTGGCGGGAACCAGACGGTATCCCTTTTCACGCATGCAGGTTGTGAGAAAATCCATTTCCAGTGCCAGGTCGGGGGGCGCATGTGGAGGCGGCATTTGCACGGAAGCGTTTCCGCTCGGGCCGACGTTTACATTGGGTATCAACGCACGTACCGATGGGGACATTCGTGACACAGCCAAGCGCGCTTGTCGCTCGCAACGCGCCAAGTCCTCATCGCGCTTTGCCGATTCCGTATCGGGTTTCAGCCATTCCAATTGAGCGCATCCTGCAAGCAGCGTCAGAATTGCCGCTGTAGTCGAATGTCGCATAATGACTACAGTGCGCGTCATTCCGCCGGCAGTCAATTGGACGGAGGCACAGAAGGACGTGGCCAGACATTACTACCGGCCGGTGCAAAATCCTGCAGCGCCCTGACTGTATCGATAATTGCAAATGTTAGATGCGCCCTCGCGAATGTACTGAACGAGAAAGCGACAGGAGGTCCGATAGGACAAGCAAATTCCTTAGGCGCGCGATACGCTTCATGAAATAGGAAAATGGAAGATGAACTGGATTAAGTGGGAGCACACGCTGGAACTCGGGCACGAAGCAATGGATGCCGACCATAGGCAATTGGTAGCGCTGGTAAATCAACTAGCCGATGGCATCGTCAATAACCTCGGGAAAGTGGCGTATGACGCCGTGCTCGACGAGCTCATCGCGTATAGCCGGGCGCATTTCAGCATGGAGGAGCAACTGATGGCCGCTTGTTCCTATCCTGATGCCGAAGAGCACCGCTCGGAACACGCCAAGCTCATCAAGGACGCGCTTGATTACAGGGCCAGATTCGATGCCAGCGGCAAACCTTCAATTTCGCTGCTCTATTTTTTTGACCAGTGGCTCACCCGACACATCCTTGCTTCGGACAGGGATCTCGCGAGCTTTCTTGCCGCAAGCAGATAAACCGTACCGGTGAGTTTTGCTTTAGCCGGAAATGTACCCTGACCCTATATCGCTCTATATCGCTGACCCCAAATCGACTCCCAGGCGGGCCAAACCGGCCCCCAAAAATGCAAAGGCCAGTCCGAAAACTGGCTTTGGAACTGCTGTGTTTCAATCAAGCGCCGCAGGTTTTCGATTTCAAAAGCATTATGGAAATCAAATTGACTTCCCATTCTCGTGGCTTCGCCGGATGGAATATTTTCGAATCCCAGGTTTTGCAGTCGGCCGCGTGCAAATCGGAAATTCGAAGTTAGAACGCGCCGTCCGGCAAAGCCGGCAACTTCTTCGAAAACAGCCAGTACGGGCACGTAAAGATCGTCTTGCAGAAGCATTCCTTATGCCCCACACGACCACCTATCAGTTCGGCAAAATAATAATTCACATGCATATTCCGCACCATGCGGTAAAACCCGAATTTCTGAATCGAAAAGAACATTCTTGCATTAAGCGCAGAGTACGTGAGATCGGGCAGAAGTTTCTCCTTGACCAGCTTGGTGTACGCGTGTTCGGACGGCCGGTCGAATTTCGAATCGAGTGCCTCGGAGGCAACAAGCGAGCTCACAAGTGCGAAGTAAATTCCCTCGCCGTAGAATGACTCAGCGAACCCTGCCGCATCACCAACCAGGAGCACATTCTCGCACTCAAACTCGCGCCGAGAATTCGTTTGCGGAATGGCAAACCCTTTGTGAACAACGTGGAGCGGCGCGTCCAAAATGTCGTACCAACTCATGAAACGAGCAAGATCCCCTCTAATGGAACGCGTCGGATAAATCGAGAACACGCCGACGTTAAGATGATCCTTCTTCGGGAAAATCCAGCCGTATCCCCTAGGCATGCCGCCGAAATCGAACAGCACGCGGTCACCAATCCGCGAGGCTTTATTGGGCGATACTGATACGAGCGCCTCGACCGCGGGTGAATACGTAACCAGATTTCGTCCGAATACTGACAGCCCAACTCGGCTGCCCACGCCATCCGCGCCGACAAGGTACCGGGCTTTGATCTCTCCTCGTGTCGTCGAAACCGTCACACCGGCACAGTTCTTCTCCAGCTGCAAAAATTCCGTATTGCCCCTGAAACTGGCCCCCGCGCCGATCGCTTTCTCCAACAGAAAATTGTCGAACTCGGACCGCAGGACTGCTGCCCCACCCCGCTCGCCGAGGTCCTTCACGACGGTATCGCGGTTCTGAAATGTGAGAAAAGCCCCCCTGATCCGCCTCTGCACGATCGGGCTAATGTCGAACGGCAACAGTTCGACCGTTTTGTTAGAGATGCCTCCGCCGCAGACCTTCTCTCGTGGAAAGATCGCTTTATCGATGATACAGACCGCGTACCCTTTTTGCGCAAGCAAGTAGCCGAGGAAGGCACCGGCAGGACCAGCACCAACAATTACAACGTCTGACTTCATCTATCCAGCGAAAGACTTGCGGCATTCGCACTAAGATATGGTTGAACTACTATTGAATGTCGACGACTCCGATGCGGTACTGAAATATTGATAGTAGATGTTGTCTTGACGTCCCTCAATCTTGGGTAAGTTACGGTAACGTCGTCCGCAAATAGGAAAGAGGCTGGAACAGCCAGGGTTCTCGTGCGGGCAAGTGACATGTTGTCCTCCAAAACCAACATGTAATGAACGCCACAGTAATCTTTTTAAGCCGACGTGTAAATGCGCATTATTAGAATTTATTGTCTGTCCTATTTGAATTATCGACTCGGCCGCGATCAGTACAAATGCAGGGCTCCTTGCCCCCCGACCAAAGCACCCATTGCCAGGCCGGGGTTAGAACAATGGCCGTGTAGTTGTGTTTTGCATGCCTGGGATCTTGTATGGCAGTAAGCGGTCGTATTCTTTTTTCACCACCGCGTAGCACTCGCATACGCGCTGCTCCAGTTTTGCACGATCCAGTACCTTGATGTGCCCGCGGCTGTAATGAATCAGTCCGTCCGCCTGCAAGTGACCGGCAGCCTCGGTCACGCCCTCCCGGCGTACCCCCAGCATATTCGCGATCAACTCCTGCGTCATCACCAGTTCATTGCCTTGCAAGCGGTCCAGGCTCAACAGCAGCCAGCGGCATAGTTGCTGGTCCAGCGAATGGTGTCGGTTGCACACCGCAGTCTGCGCCATCTGCGTGATTAGCGCCTGCGTGTAACGCAGCGCCAAATGCTGCAAGTTGCCACCCATGGAGAATTCCTTTTTTACAACACCCGCCCTGAGCCGGTAGCCGTTGCCTGCGCTTTGCACCACCGCCCGGCTTGGCGTGGTTTCGCCGCCCATCAACAAGGAGATGCCGACCAAGCCACAGTTGCCGGTGATCGCGATCTCCGCCGAGGAGCCGTCTTCCATGACGTAGAGCAGCGAGACGAGGCTGGTGGTTGGGAAATAGAGGTAGGCCATATGGCCCCCGGGCTCGTAGAGCGCCCATCCCAGCGGCATCGATAGGGGTTCCAGATCGGGCAGCAGGCGCGTGTAATCCGCCTCGGGCAAGGCCGCAAGAAGATGGTTTTGCTTTGGAGTATGCGGTGAAGACATGGCAATCGTCTCCTTAGGTCACGGACGTGTTACCGATATCATCAAATTCCGAAACGTGGCGCGACAGCGAAGATTGATCCAGTAGAGTCAGCTCTATGTGCACGCTCTTTATTGAGGCCTTGTCTGCCCGTCCCGGCGGACAGACGTTCTGCAACCTATGTGAAATGCAGCGTCGAAATGGATGTAAGTGTTGCGCCATATTTGCCTAGCAGTTTGACACTCGTAGGAGAAATGATTAGGAGGCTGGCGCGATGATCGTTCATATGTTTGCGCCGGATTACGATTCCTTGCTCAATAAGCCTAGCCAATTTGCGGCGTACCGTCGTGGGCGAAATGATATTCAGCAGAAGGAGTTGTTTCAGCGTTAGCGGTTGCCCCTGCTCTTCCGCATATCCGATCTCGATAACGATATCGAAATCTGCGACGGACTTGAAAAAAGGTAGTTGCAGCCTTTCATACTCCCTGATCTTCTTCAACCCGGTGAATAACTTCATGAATTCTATCGTTTTCATTATTGTTAATTCGATCATAGTGTGACTCATTGATGAAGCTGGCAAGCACAATTAGTGTCCGTTTTGGCACACACAACATGGCCAACAACCTTGTGACAATCGATCCGTGCTGCGGTTTTGCGCGGAAAGGATACGGGTGAGGCGGCGCGGCTGTTCGGATTGTGGATGCGTTCTAGCGGAGCGCTTTTTGTTTCTTCATCCATGCGAGGGGTTGCGTGAGGAACTGCAACGCATGGCCGGCCGTGCGGGATATTGCCGGAGATAGCTGCCGGGATAGAGCTCAGTATCGACCGCCATGTACGTTCTGTATGACATAGATCAACTCAACTGCTCTGGCGCCGGCCTAGGTGGGCGAGCGCACAGTTTGATTCGGGCGCAAGGTCCATAACGACGACTCGATGGTTGGCCTCAAGAGCGGTTATTCCAGCGAATAAACCTCGATCCTCTGAAACACTAACGAAAGGAAACACAAAATGAATCATCTTCAAAAGTATCTCTCCACGAGTTTGGTTGCCACGACCGCGCTGCTTGCCGGCGCCTCATCGGCATTGGCTCAGGTACCACTGGGTGCGGCGTCGAACTTCGCGATTCTGGGTGGTACGGCGGTAACCTGTACCAACGGCGTGGTCACCGGAGACGTAGGCGTCTCGCCCGGCAGCGCCTATACCAATACCGGCTGCACGATTGCCGGCGTGGTCCCCCCTGCGACCAACTCGGCCGCAAAAACGGCGCACGCTGACTTCCTCGACGCTTACAAGGCACTTGAGACGACGACCTGCACTCAGATGCTGAGCGACCTTGCAAACGTGAAACTTGCGCCCGGTAACTATTGTGTCGACTCGGTGGCCAAGACCGGCACGTTGACGCTCACAGGACCTTCGACCGGGGTGTGGAATTTCAAGGTCAATGGCGGCCTTACGGGCACCAACTTCTCGGTGGTCATGGCCGGCGGCGGGCTGGCGTGCAACGTGTTCTGGGCGCCGACGGCTGGCGTGACCATGACGACTTCGGCCTTCAAAGGCAACATCCTAGCGGGTAACGCCGCCGACGGTGCCATCACCATGACCGGTGGTACCTTGACCGGTCGTGCCTTGGCGGACGTCGGTGTGACATTGACGGGCACCGGCGTCGTCGGCTGCGCCGCGCTGTCGGGCTCAACGACCTCCACGGATCCGAAGCATCCTAAGAACCAGTCGGTCTCCCCGTTTGGTTCGACAAACTAGCACGCCGTTACGCGGGTCAAGCAGTGCCGCATCGGCGGCAACCAGTACTCCCGCAACCGCGAACAAAGGAAAAGGACCCGCAAAGGGTCTTTTTTTGGCGCCCCGTGCACCGCAGTGCCGGGCGGTTGTTGGGCGAAACGGCTATACGTGCACAGGCGAATCTTATGCAGCGTTCGTCCGCCATGTAATTCGCATTTTATTGAGGCTTTCCCCAATGCTCTGGATCAAAGCACTGCATGTCGCGTTCATGGTGACATGGTTTGTCGGCCTGTTCTACCTGCCCTGGCTGTTCGCATACCGTATCGTACCGCCGCCCAGTTTGGCCGCCAGATTTTGGCGGCCCGTGACCGCATGGATCTGACACTGGGACGAACTTAGCTTATCTCGGCTGTTGGTGTTGCAGGAGCGCCGTCAACGAAGCTCCTAGAACGCCCGCATCCTGGCCTGTCTGAGCGCGCGCGATGCGCACGCGCGCCAGGAGAAAGGGCCATGTGAACTGCGGAAGTTGGGCGCGGATGCGGTGGAGAAGTGGCTCTCCGGCCTGCGCGATTCCTCCGCCGATGAGGCAGGCCTCGAGGTTCAGCGCGTTGATCAGCGTTCCGAGACTCTGCGCAATTCTGCGGCTAACAGCATTGATCGTCGCGGCGGCAATTCTTTGCCCCTCGGCCGCCTTCAGGAAAATATCAATCGGCGAAAGAGTGCTGTCCCCACCTGCACGTTGGTAGGCGGAAGTAAAACCGACCGCCGAGGCGAAGTCCTCCAGCGTTCTCGGTCCCGCGGGCACGTCATCCAGCACCATTGCGCCAAGTTCCGGCGCAACGCCGTCATCCCCCGTCACCAGGCGACCATCGATTACGATGCCGCCGCCGACGCCGGTGCCGAACAGGAGGAGCGCAAAGCATGAGATGCCCCGACCGGCCCCGAAATGAAGCTCGCCCAAAGTGGCAGCGCTACCATCGTTAACGGTCGCAGTGGGGAGTCCTGTCCGATCACGCAAGGCCACTGCGAGCGAACGATTCCTCAGCAAGGGCACGTTGGCCATACCGTCCACCATTAGCCCGTCCTCCGGGCGTGCATGCCCTGGGGCGGCAATGCCAAGCGCTTCGGCCTTGCGGCCGCCATCTGCTTCCATGGCGCGCACGTTGCAAATAATCTGTTCGACGATGTCCTCGAAGCTGTTCAATTGCGCATAGGGTATGCGCCGGCGCACGAGCACCTGTCCTGCCTCCGCGAGCCCCAATTTGATCGTAGTCCCGCCGATATCGATGCCAACCGCGACGCCCGCGCTTTCGGTTCGGGTCATGGTCGTGAATCGGTCTTAATGGCGAGCTCTCCTGACAGTCTGCCGTAACGCATGACCTCAGGTCTCAGGCCCCGCGCTTCGGCAAGCATAACGGCAAGCCATTGGAACGGCAGGATCAGCCCAAGGGCGCTCCATGGTGCGGCGGGCAGCGCGAATCGTGTAGGCCAGTGCAACCCGGCTGGATCGACGATCATCAACCGGCAACCGCGTCGCTCCATCGCAGCCCTGGCGAGTTGGGCCTGCGCCACCTCCGAATCACCCTCGGCGATAACGAAGGTGACGCTCTTCCCGGTCATGCCGTGCAGGCGGCCATGTAGCAATTCCTCGGTCGGGAAAGCGGCGGTCGGGATGCCGGCCATCTCGGCCATCTTCAGCGACGCTTCAAGCGCAATACCGTAGTTGGCGCGGCGCCCCGCCACCACGATCTGGTCAACCCCGCCAAGCGAGGGGACAAGGGCTTCAGCCGCCACTCGTGCCGGTTCGATCAGCGCGGCAAGCGCCGCACCCGGCATTGCGGGCGATGGGGGCGCACCAAGCGCCTCGGCAACCAGGAACAGCGTCGCCATCGAACCGAGAAAGCCTTTGGTCTTCGGCCCGACCGGCTCATCGCCCACGGCCATGACCAGGACTTGTGACCCCGTTCGTGCCAGATCCGCTTCGGGCGATGCCGTTATGATCAGAGTCGTCAAGCCGGCATCGGTCGCAGCCTTGGCAGCGGATATGGAGCTTGTACTCGCTCCGCTCTGGGACAGTACGATGGCCAGTGGCCGTGCCGTCATGGCAGGCAGTTCGGCGGCGAAATCCTCCGGCTCGTAGACCGTGACAGGTCCCCGCCGAGCGGCGACGAGGCGCGGTCGCGCCACCGTCAGGGCATTGAAAGACGAGCCGGAACCAACGAGTGCAATGCTATCGAACGCGCCAGGCGCCCAGGATTGCGCAAAGGCCCTAGTCGATTCGAGGCAGCGCCCCAGTGTATCCGGCTGCTCGCGGATGAAGTCAGGAATGGTCATGTCGGTCAACCTTTGATGCCGCCTTCAGTCATCCCGCTGCGATAGAACCGCTGGATGACCGCGAACGGCACGGCAATGGGTATGGACAGCAGGACTGCCGCGGCCATGAGCCGCGCATAATCGATCTGATGCTGGCCGAGCAGGTAAAACAGAAGGACCGGCGCGGTCTGCGCGCGCTCCGTTGTCGTGTATAGCAAAGCGAAGATGTATTCCTGCCAGGACAGGACAAAGGCGAAGATGCCTGCGGTGACGATGCCGGGCGCAGCCATCGGCAGGATGATCGTCAACAAGATGCGGAAGTCGCCGCAGCCATCGATGCGGGCCGCCTCCTCGATCTCAACCGGGATGCCACGCAGAGAAGTCGCTACCATCCAGCAGCAGACTGGCAGCGTCACCGATAGGTAGGCGAAAACCAGCCCCGAGAGCGTGTTGAGAAGCCCGACCGTCTGCAGGATCATGTAGAAGGGCACAAAGAAAACCATCGGCGGGAAGAACTGCGAGGCGAGGATGCCTATGAGCGTCGGTCGCCCGCCGCGTTCCACCAGGCGCGTCAGGCCATAGGCGGCCGGCACGGCCAGCGTCAAGCTGAGCCCGGTGACCGCTACGGAAACCACGGCGCTGTTGACCAATGAGCGCAGGAAACGTGCGTCGCCGAGAATCGCCGCGTAGTTCTCCAGCGTGATGGTGCTCGGCAGCCAGCGGATCGGCCAGGCGATTACATCGGCGATCGGCTTGATGCTAGTCGCCATCATCCACGCATAGGGAAACAGGACGAAGACCGTGGTCGCGGCCAGCACCAGATGTGCCATTAGCTGGACGTAGTGGCTGGAGCGTTCCATGGCGTCAGCCCCTCAACTCGTGCGCCGGATCGGCGACACGAAGATAGGCCATCGTGATGATCAGGATGACCACAAAAAGCAGGAACGATGCCGCCGCCGCTATGCCGAATTCAAAAGAATCAAAGGCGACCTTGTAGATATAGAGGCCCATGACCTCGGTCGCCCGCAGGGGGCCGCCGCCGGTCATGATGATGGAGAGTGTAAAGGCGTTGAACGCCCAGATGGCAGAGAGCAGAACGGCGGTCGCGATGGATGGCGCCATGAGCGGAAGAACAATGTGGCGCAGCGTCTTGAAACGGTCGGCGCCGTCGATGGCGGACGCCTCCACCAGTTCGCGCGGAATACCCTGCAGCCCGGTGAAGAGCGTGATCGCGACGAGTGGGAAGAACTTCCAGGTATTGGCAAGGATCAGTGAGATTTGCGCCATGCCGGGTGAGGCCAGCCAAGCGATGGGCTCGCCGATGATACCGAGGCGCATCAGCATGTCGTTCAGGACCCCGAGTTCGGGGTGGTAGAGCCACAGGAACACCACTGCGACGATGACGAAGGACGATACCCATGGCACCATCACGACGGCGCTGTAGAAGGCTCGGAGACGTGTCACTGCGTTCAACGCCAGAGCGACGGCCATGCCGAGAACCAACTGCAGCAAGACGTTGCCGGTGACCCAGATGAGCGTCACCCAGACTGCGTTCCCAAACTCATCCCGAGCCACAAGATTAGTGAAGTTCTGCGCCCCGATGAACTGCCAGGCTTGGCGCATCGCGTCATATTTGAAGAAGGCGAGGCCGGCATTGTAGAGAGCAGGAATGATCACCACCGCAGCCAGCACGATGACCAGCGGTGTCGCGAAGAGATAGCCGCGGACAGTCGGGCTCATTGGCGTACCTTCGTGCTGCGCACTCCGGTGTTCGCCCTCGGGGCGGCCGTTCGGACTCACGACCATGGGGCCTTAGCTCTTGATCGCCTGCCAGGTGCCGGATGCTGCCGATGCATAGGCGGCGTCCATGATGCGGTTTACGACGACACCGTCCGCGAACGTCAGCTTGGGGGTGGTGCCATTCTGAACACACTCGACGAAATGCCGAATCTGGTCGTAGTAGCCGTAGCGCCAGGGTTCGTCGACGGTTGGGAAAAGCCAGCCCCGATCGTGCTCGACCTTCTCGGAGAAATAGCGCTGCACCTGATTGCGGGCAAAGACTTTTATCGGCTGAGAGAGGCCCGAACGGTCGTAGGTGACCATCCCCTCGGAACCTGAAATCTCCAGCGTCACTTGCATGCCGCCGCGCTGGACCCACGAGGCTTCGCATTGGCCAAGCGTGCCGCCGGGATACTGCAACAGAGCGAGAGAAATATCGTCGCAGTCGGTGTCGTGATGGAGCGTGGGGGCATGGCAGAGCACCGAGGTCGGGATCTCGCCGACCAGCAAATTGAAGACAGCGATGAGGTGGCAGCCCATGTCCATAAGAGAACCGCCGCCAGATTCCGCCTTGTTCCAGAACCACGGCGAGTGCGGCCCAAAATGAGCTTCGCGGCCGCGTACCCAAAGCGGCTTGCCGATGGTCCCGGCGGCGATGACGTCAAGGATCTCGCGGAAGTCCGGCGCGTAGACCATGTTCTCGCCATAGGCATGGATAACGCCCGCCCTCTCGACCGCCTCAAGCATCTGCAGCGATTCGGCCGCCGTCATGCCTAGCGGTTTTTCGCACAGGATGTGTTTTCCGGCCTCCGCCGCAAGCAATGCATATTCGAGGTGTCGGTTGTTCGGCAGGCAAAGGTCCACGGCATCGAAGGCTGGACCGCCCATTAATTGGTCCCAACTCGTGGCGGGATGGGCGATGCCGGTGCGAGCCGCAAAAGCCTTCGTCTTTTCCACGTCCCGGCCGAGCACGGCAACTACCTTGACCCCTTGCAGGCGCGCATAAACCTTGGCGCGGAATTCTGCGATGAAGCCCGTGCCCAGCAGGGCTACGCGCACCTGATGATCGCTCATTCCAATGTCAGTCTGCTGCTATCGAATGCTGGCCTCAGGCGACAATGCTGTCGATTTTGCGGCTTGCATCCGCCGCCGCCTTATCGGCGTCGGCACGTCCGCCAAGCACCTGCTGCACAGCATCGCCCACCGCATCGGCAATCTCGGTGAATTTGTCCGTCACCGTGAACGGGACGGCAGCAGGAATGGCGTCGACCCAGGGCTTGTAGGCCGGCGTGGCAAAACGTGGATCGCGCGAGGCCGATTTGCGGGCCGGGAGGGTCACGACGCTCTTCGCCATGTTCTCCGGCTTTAGCAGGAACTCGACGAACTTGAAGGTCTCAGCTTGATTCCGCCCGCCTTTGAACAGCGCGTAGTACCAAGAAGAGGTTAGGTAGCGAGGGGTCTTGCCGGCCGCCGGCGGAAATTGTGCCACCGCCCATTTCAGATTCGGCGCTTGCTCGCGCAGCGAGCCCTGCCGCCATGGTCCATCTACGATCATGCCGACGCGTCCGGTCATGAACAGTTGATTCACATCGTTGAGGCCGTTCGCCATGGCCGACGGCTGTGCCGCCTTATGCTTGATGAGAAGATCAGTGTAGAAGCGCAGCGCCGCCACTGATTCAGGCTGCGCGAAAGCCGATTTCTTACCGTCCGGCGTCAGCAGATCGCCGCGAAAGGCGTAGAGGAAATTGATGTAGCGGCTGATAAGGCTCGCGTCCTTGGCACCGATCAGACCCCACCCGTAAACGCCACCACCAGTGATCTTTACCGCCGCCGCCGCCAACTCTTCCATAGTCTTCGGAAAGGCGGCTATGTGGGCTTTCTCAAACAGATCCGTGTTGTAGTAAACCATCCACGGATCGATGCGATCCGGTACCGCGAAAACGCGGCCACTCCACGTCGCGCCCTTCCAGGGTTCGGCATACCAGTCGGCGCGGTCGAGCTTGCCCAAATTTTCAGTAATGTCGGCGAGAAGCCCCGGCGCCGCCATTTCCGGCACCCAGCGCCCGTCCATGTAGGCCACATCGGGGGGATCGCCGGCGCGGGCAGAGACGACAAGTCTCTGCCGAAGCGCAGGGAAAGGCAGCGAGATCAGTTCAATCTTCACACCGGGGTTCTGTTTTTCGTAGTCCGCGAAAATCCCGGTCACGGCCGCTTGCTGCGCACTGGTGTCCCAAGCGGGATACGCGATCCTCAGCGTCACCTGTGACTGCGCGCGGGTTGGCGGGATAAGGCCCGCGGCGACGATAGCGCCAATAGTGCCAATGGCGGTACGTCTCGTCATTCCGGTCATGAGTCTCTCCTCTAAAAGTAATCGGGTGGCGGATGATTAGGTCGCGCGTGGGCGCGCGACCGGGGGCACATAGGTTTCGAGCTCGGAATCAGGCAGCGCAATCGTGCGCCCCAGCTCAGCGGAGCGGTACAACGCCATCAGCATCTCGACGACGGCGACACCATCCTCGAACGTTTCGTCAGGCTGGCGGCCGGCGCGGAATGCGTCGACGAAATGGCGGTTCTCGAGCGTGTAGCCGTAAATGCCGGCCTCATCGTCGAGAACCGGCATCAATCCCTGCTCTGCGTTCTGTTTTTCGACGAGATCCTCGCCGGCGCTGCCGGTCACTTCGCGGGAAAGGAACACCTTGAGTCCCGTCGAGAGCGAGTTGAACTCCATGGAATATTCTGGTCCTAGCAGTTCGAGCGTGATCCTCAGACCAGGTCCGACATAGGCCCAAGAGGTCGTCGCTTCGATCACTGCCTCGTTTCCGTCGGGATCGCGCAGCGTCAGCAAACCGCGCGCGAAATCCTCGGCCGGACGGGTCAGGTAGTCGATTTCGCCGCCGGTGCGGCTGCTGAGTTCGGCGGCATAGGAAGGTCGCCTCCACTTCAGCGTCGAAACAGTGGCATTGGCGCTGACCAGCGTCATAGCGTTTCGCGCCTCGCCCGGCTTGGTCAGCAAAAAGCGCGCGACCTCAACCGAATGGCACATCATGTCGGAAAGCACTCCACCGCCCTGCCGCTCGCCGTCCCAGAACCACGGCTCATGCGGACCGGAATGCTCCTCCGTGGCACGTGCGAGATACGGTCTACCGGAGTTGGGTACGGCGCGCCGCCAGACGATGTCGCGGCCCCGCTGAACCGCCGTCGAGAAAAGCTGGTTCTCCAAATATCCGTGGAGAAGCCCCGCATCTTCCACCAGCCTCAGCATCTCGCGCGCCTCGGCGAGCGTGCGGGCCAGCGGCTTCTCGCAAGCTACTGCAAAGACGGAGGTGATTCCAGCCGTCTTCGCTGCGTGAATTTCGCGCATGACGGCGAGACGCGTGTGGTTGGGGCTGGCGATCCAGATCGCGTCGATACTGCCGGAGCACAGCATGGCTTGCAGGTCGCGATAGGCGGTGCAGGGGCCGAGCCCATCCGCGTTCGCCTGCGTCGCGAAGGCCTCGCGACGCTTTGTCGTCACCGAGACGACACCGGCCACGATCACGTTGCGAACGCTGAGCAGCGCGCGCAGATGGAACTGCGCCATAAAGCCGGCGCCAATGAAACCGATCCTCAAGAGCCCACTCGTGCCAACCATGATTGTCCCGCCGAAACGCTTCCCTCACCGGTGTCAAGAAGGATAGTACATCCAAAGATGTCTTCGACGAGTCTAGCCGACGCTAGGTGCCGCAGTCAATCGCCGACGGATAGACCGACGGATATCGACAAAACGAAAAAGCTGCCGAGCCGGCAGTAGGTTGGCTCGATCGCATCGATGAGTGAGATCAGAAAATCGCGCAGCGGTGCAGCTGGCATGGGGCGAATGCTACATCAAAGGGCTCCATCATCCATAGCGCGAGTTCCACAAATCTGATTGAGGCGATCAGTAAACACAATCGCGGCGCCGCGTCATTCTTGTACCATTGGTTTGCGGGGTTTCTCCTCCTCCTTTGAAACTCTGCCCTCAAGCCGTTGGCGCCCACAAAGCCCCATCGGCTTTTTCTTCAGTCTTTTCGCTGTGTGACGCTACGCAGCATGGTCCAGATTTGCACAAATAGAGTTACAGTACGTTGGAAGATCAAAGAAGGAGCCGAATTGTCTAACGTTGCCATCGCCCTTAGGGCAGAAATAACGCGACTGGCGCGGAAGGAAGCGCGCAGCGAAACCGCCAAGCTCAAGAAGGCGTCGGCGCAGTACCGATCGGACATCGCTGCATTGAAGCGGCGTTTGGCAGCTGCCGAAAAGCAACTATCGAGCAGGAATGCCAGTAAGAGCACGGTGCCAGAGCCCACTGCCGCGGACTCGCCCATACGTTTTTCGGCTAGAAGTCTTGCAGCTCAAAGAAAGCGCCTGGGATTATCCGCTGCAAATATGGGTGCGCTCCTCGGCGTGTCGGCGCAGACCATCTACAGTTGGGAAGCCAAGAAGTCCAGGCCCCGGCAAGCACAAATGGCAGCAATAGGGGCAGTCAGGAAGCTAGGGACGAGAGAAGCTGCCGCGAGACTCATGCAGCTTGCCAAGTAGTTCTCGGAGTCACCGACTATGAGTGGTGCGCCCGGAGAGATTCGAACTCCCTACCCTTTGGTTCGAAGCCAAGTGCTCTATCCAAACGAACTTCGGACGCAATGAATTCGGCCGGTCAATCGGAACCCCGCTACTTCGGCGCGTCGATTCTTTCATGAAAGTGTCGCTTCTTCACTGCGCCGCGACGGTAGTGTCGACGTGACGCTGCGGACCAATGCGGCCGATCAACGGAAGCTTGAGGGAAAGATCAAGCGGGTTGATCCCGAAAGTCAGGCCAAGCAGGTTGACTTCCAGGCCTTCGACGCCGCTTGCCGCTATGCCAAGCAAACCCAGGAGCGAAAGTTGGTAGCCGCTGCCGCTGGGGGCGCTCGAAGCAATGCGCTCTCCCAGATAGTCCTTGCCGATCGCAGTCGGCGGCAAATCGGCCCTCAATTCGGGCACCGCGCGCAATACCCAGGCCGTAAATGTGTTCGAATTCGGGCCCGGCCACGCTGTGTACCTGTCGGCGTAGGGGTAGCCGGCGACCGCCTTGTCGATGCGTTCGATGATCGAGTCGACGCCGGCGCCCCGCTTCTCCGTGATCAATTCGGGAATGCTGCCGTACCATCGGGCGTCGGGATGGCGCTCGCTCACCGAGACGACTGAACGGGCCGAGCGCAACCGCCAGCCGATCACTTCGTATACCCTGTAGGCGCCGGCGTTGGTCGGCTTCACCGCGATCCAGGTATGCACGCCGAACACACCGCGCCAGCCCCAGGTGCGGGCAGCATATACCTGCACCAGTGCTTCACGCTCGGACACGGGATCGGGAGCTTGCCCTGTGGGCTCTGTACTTGCACTGCGCCAGTCGCCTGCGGCGGTGCTGGCGCCCACAAGTGCCAGGACAAGTGCGACTCCGGCGACGACAACTACTAGGGTACGAAGTCGGCTCAAGACTGGTTTCACTCCGGTTAGTGCATCCGGGACCGCAAAGAGTTCAAACAAGTTCGCAAACCATATCCCCCGACATCGAACAGAACGGCGGCAGCGCGGCAGGACGTGGGCGCAGTTACGCTGCCCGCACTCGCACTGGGAAAATTGACCCGCTTGCGAATTGCATTATGGAGTAATCAGGAAATTGCCATACCGACACTCCGGTACTCGATGCCGAACCCCAAAAACGCAAAAGGCCAGCCCGGAAGCTGGCCTAAGTGCATGAAGAAAAAGCTGGCCAAGGGCGGAATTGAACCGCCGATAGCCAAGGACGAAAAATGGGATCAAACTAAGGCGCAATATGATGACGCCCACCCCTATTGATCTGAGCCACAAGCAAGTCTTAGACGCCATGCTGCTGAAACTCTCCGGTGTGGAGGAAGGCGAAATGACCGGCCTTCTCGCCTATTTCGTAGCCAAGAAAATGTTCGCTTGCATCTGTAATGGTGGTGTGGGGGTAAGACTTTCGGCTTCGGACGCTGCAAATCTGCAGTTCTCCAAGGACAACGTCGTTTCTTTCGAGCCAAAGGGCAGGAAGAGCACTAGGGAATGGATTCAGATCAATCACAAAAACTCTGCCGATTACGAAAATGATCTAGAGATATTCCAGTCCTCTATTGCGTTTGTGAGAGCGTCAAAGGGCTAGATGTGGCTGATCCGGCTGTTCGCGAGAACGGTGATTCCGAGGTCGCACACCGACAACGGCGCAACACGTTTTAGTGCATCAGTCGAAAGAGGGTGTATCCAAGGTCAAAGACGAAACCTGAAACCTTCGCATAGTTATACTTGCAGGAATGTAATCGAATATTCTTTAATTCCTGTGCGGCGGGAGGTGGTTCAAATATCCTGATGGCTTGCCGCTTTATGCCAAGCCAAACGCCAAGAATAGTTAAGCCCCGTATAAAGACGCCAAGCAAGATAGAGTCTGCGCGGCATTGATGTCCTCCTTTACGCTTCCGGCAATTTTTGACGCCTCGAACTCACCGTAACAATGTATTCCAAATACGTATCGAACGGTATCACGTTGGCAGGCCAAAGGTATCTCCCACCTTCAGCCTATGCCTTATGGCTAAATGTCCTAAATACCGCGGCGGGCAATACAGTAGTGCCCCCTACGCGCAGCACGTTGACCATCCTGCGCGTTACGTTGTGGAGTGATCAGCGGGAGCTCTCTCCAATCGCTCATCCAGACACGGAATTGTGCGATTGAGGGTGGCCAGCGCAAGCCCGCCCACGATGGTCAACGCTGATCGCGCAGCGTCAGCGCCATCTTGGATACGGAATGCTGTATTGCCAGCAGAACAAACAAAACGTTCTGGCTCGATGATGCAGTGCCGGCCGGCGAGTTGCCTACGCACTTGCAGATTTACGTCAATTCGGTGAACAGCCCGGCCATGAGACGGCCGCGCTCGGCAAGGCTGTCCACATAGATGTGCTCGCTGAGCGTGTGGAGCGCGGCGCCTCGAACCCCCAGTCCGTCGAGCGTGCCGAGATCCATCGGCCCGGTAAAATTCCCATCCGATCCGCCGCCGGCGCTCGAATGGTTCAATTCCAAACCGAGTGACTTGCTGATGCGCCTTGCTGTTTCATAAAGCGCCATCGTCTTGGCATGCGGCTCCCACACTGGGCGCGTTACGCCGCGCGTGACGATGAACCTGCCGTTGTGGTCGTCGCCCTTTGTCAACGCCAGCATGCGGGCGACGCCCTGATCCAGATCCGATTGCTTCTTGGCCATCGAAAGCACCTGTCCGGTGCATGAACTCGTCACGCAATTGACCCACTGTCCGCCGTGAACGACGCCAACGCTAAAGGTGCAATCGGGTGTCGTCATGGCGTCGATCACCGGGATCATTTCGGCCATGATGCGAATAGCCGAGCACCCGTCGGCCAGAAATGCGCCCGCATGGCTTGGGCGCCCGATCGCTTCGAGATTAAAACGCGCAATCGCGTAGCGGCCAGTAGTCACACCCCCATCATCGCGGGAGGGTTCGGGCACGAGAATATATTTGTGCTTCACAGCCTCGGCTTCGATCATCTGGCGCGTGCTAGGGCTGCCGACCTCTTCATCGCCTGTGAACAGGAACGTCACCGGAAGATGTGTCGCGATGTTGGCACGCTGCAATTGCCGCATCGCCTCCAGCGCTGCGTAGTTTCCGCCCTTCATGTCCATGATCCCCGGCCCGAAGCATTTGTCGCCATCCCGCCTCCACGGGAGTTTCGCCAGCGTGCCGACCGGATGGACTGTATCCAGATGCCCCATCACGAGAATTCCGGGTGTCTTGTCTGGATGCGGAAAACTTGCGCGGACGCAATCGCCGAAACCCATGCGCCCAGCGATGCGGTCAACCCGCGCACCGCCTGCCGCGAGATCGCGCGCGGCGAGATCCATCATCCGGTTCACGCTCTGCGCGTCATAGGTCGGACTTTCGCACTCGACCCACGGACGCAGACCCGCGAGTATCGTGTCAGTGTCGAATGGCAATTGCCTGAGATCGATCATCTGCTACTCCTTCATTTTGACATTTGGAAATTCAATTTTGCTCTTTTCGTGCCTCTGGCCGACGGCGACGGTTTGGCGCTAATTCAGCCTAAGGGCTTAGATCTCATTACAAACGAAGGTATTCCTCCCCCCGCACTCCACGAATTCAGGGGCCAATTCGGTAATTCTGAAATAGCCTCGCGATGATCCAGGAAAAGTAACCATCTAACAATGAGGGGTACCTACGCCAGGCGAAGATCAGGCCAACGGCAAAAACAGCCGCCAGGACAAGCGACAACATTGATTTAAGAATGCCGACCCACACGGTCAAAGCTCCCAGCCTGATGAGTCCGATGCCAACTGCTGCGCTGCCAAAACAAAAATGAAAAAAACATGCGCGTTCTCCTTTCTAGGGTTAGAAATAGAAAAGCCCCAATGACCAAAGCGGCCAAGGGGCTTCCAGGAAGTGAAACGAGGGTGCTGCTTGAGGGCGCTGGCTAGGTCAGCTTTTCGAGAGATACCGCCTGATCAAGTGGGTAATTGCCGGCTTCAATTCAATGGCCAGTTTTGCTGCAAGTAAGATCCAGGCTGGAAGCATTGGGGACTCCTGAGGTTGGGCGGAAG
>Ga0334722_10000827_pt1 | contig 42636 bp, 34 predicted proteins | sample C3_bottom_MG_FD_207210 | JGI IMG/M metagenome (GOLD analysis project Ga0334722, IMG submission 207210) | Sediment microbial communities from Yellowstone Lake, YNP, Wyoming, USA - C3_bottom | ecosystem: Environmental > Aquatic > Freshwater > Lake > Sediment | place: USA: Wyoming | collected...
CGGGCCAGGAGGTCCACCGTCATGGCGGCGGAGGGCACCTCGATCATCGCGCCGATCGGGATGGCCGGATCCGACCCGCCGCCGACCGCGTCGCGCGCCCGCGCGAGTGCCGCGCACGCCTGCCGCAGTTCGTCCACGGACGACACGAACGGAAACAGGATGCGAAGGGCGCCGTGCCGGGCTGCGCGCACCAGGGCCCGCAACTGCGTCGCGAACAGGTCCGGCTGGGCAAGCGTCAAGCGGATGGCCCGGAGGCCCAGCGCCCCGTTCGACGTCTCGGCCGCACTGGTGCCGCCGGTCCGGTCGTGGGCATGACCGGACAGCCGCGTGCTGTCGACGTCGAAGGTCCGCACGGTCACCGGGTGCGGCGCCATCCGCTCCACCAGCACGCGGTACGCGCCGTACTGGGCGTCCTCGTTCAACGCGTCCACGGGCAGGCCGCCGAGCATGAATTCCGACCGGAACAACCCGATGCCTTCCGCCCCGTTCGCCAGCGCGGCATCGAGATCGTCGGACAGTTCGACATTGGCGTCGAACCGGATCGCCACGCCGTCGGTCGTGGCCGCCGGCCGCACCAGGCCGGGCGCCACGCGGAGCGACACCATCTTGCGCTCGGCGCGATGCCTGGCGCGATGCACGGTCTCCTCGTCCGGGTCGACAATCACGTCACCCGAATACCCGTCGAGCAGCACCATCACACCCGGCTTGATGGTCTCGGCCACGTTCCCGAGACTGGCCACTGCGGGCAGCCGGAGTGAGCGCGCGAGGATCGCCGTGTGATCCGTCCGGCTCCCGCCGTCGAGCACCAGGCCAATGACGTGCTGACGGTCCAGCTGGCCGGCCAGCGAGGGCGGCAGTTCCGACGCCACCAGGACCGACGGCTGGTCGAGCGACAGCCAGGATTCGCTCGCGGCATCACGGCGGGGGCCCAGGTTGCGCTGTAGCCGGCCCACGACATCCGCCACGTCCCCGCGCCGCCCGGCCAGGTAGCCATCCTCGGCCTCCGTGATGAGCGCGCTGAACTCGTCAAACGCCTGCTGCACCGCCCATTCGGCGTTCACGTGTTCGTCCACAATCGCCGTCTTCGCCCGCGGCACCAGCAACTGGTCGTCCAGCATCAGCATCTGGGCCTGGAACAGGTAGGCCAAGTCGGGTCCCGCCGAAGCCAGCACGCGCGCGTGGATGCGTTCGAGCTGGTGGCGCGTGGCAGCACGAGCGGTCTCGAGGCGATCGATCTCCCGCGCCACGTGCGGCGGACTGACCGCGTAGCGGAGCGTCAGCGTGTGCTGCACCAGGAGCGCCGCTGGCCCCCACGCGATGCCGGGTGAGACGGGAATGCCGGACAGCGCGATCACGCGCCCTCTCCAAAGCCCGAAGCCACGAAGTCCACCAGGGCGGCCATGGCCCGCAGTTCGTCCGGTCCGTCAACCGTGAGCACGATCTCGGATCCGCGGGCGGCGGCCAGCAGCAGGATGCCGAGGATGCTCTTGCCGTCCACCGTCCGGGCGCCCCGCTGCACGGTGATGCGGGCATCGAACGTGCTCGCCAGGTGGACGAACTTCGCCGCCGCCCTCGCGTGCAGGCCCAGCAGGTTGGGAATGGTCACGGCCCGGGACTCCATGTCAGTGCTTTGCGTCGCCCCGGATCAGGTCGGTCGCGACGTGGATCGCGCTCCGCCCCGTTTCACAGAGCTCGCGCGCCACGGCGACGACGTCGTTCGGATCCTTCATGCCGGCCAGCTTGATCAGCATCGGCAGGTTGACGCCGGTGACGATCTCGATGTTGCCGCCCTCCAGGCACGACAGGCTCAGGTTGGTGGGCGTGCCGCCGAACATGTCCGTCAGGATCAGCACCCCCTCGGCCTCGGCATAGCGGTTGATCGCCCGCTGGATCTCCGCACGGGCATCGTCCACGTCGTCGTGCCACCCGATGGACACCGCCGCGAAGCGCGGCAGGTCCCCGACGATGGCCTCGGCGGCGTTGAGCAGTTCCGTCGCGAGTTGACCGTGGGTCACGACGACTACGCCAATCACGGGTGCTCCTCCTGAAGAAACCACTCGCGCCGCGCGTCAGCCGCTGAGCGCCATGTCGCGGTGCCGCACATGGTAGCGCACGCCCTCGATGGGGCCTACCGACTTGCGCAGGGCCTCCGCGATGAACACGGACCGATGCCGGCCGCCCGTGCAGCCGATCGAGACCGTCAGGTAACTCTTGCCTTCGCGCACGTAGAACGGGATCAGGAACTGCAGCAACGCGGTGAAACGCACCATCGTTTCGTGGGTCACCGGGTGCCCGTCCATGAATTGCTTGACCGGTTCGTCCAGGCCGCTCAGGTGCCGGAACCTCGGCTCGAAATGCGGGTTCGGCAGGAAGCGGACGTCCAGCACGACATCACTCTCCGGCGGCACGCCGTGCTTGAAACCGAAGCTCAGGAACATCACGCGCAGGCGGGCCGCCCGCTTCGCCGGGCGCGAGAGCGACAGGAACGCCTCGCGCAGCTCGTGCACCGTGAACGTGGACGTGTCGATCACCTCGTCGGCCATCGCGCGGAGCGGCTGCAGCAGTTTCCGCTCCTGCCGGATACTGACGGCCAGCGTCCGGCTGCGGCCGAGCGGATGCGGCCGTCGTGTTTCGCTGAACCGGCGGACGAGCGTCTTGTCGGAGGCGTCCAGGAACAGCAGGAGGGGGTTGAGGCCGCGCAGGCGCCGGATCTTCCGGAACACGGCGGGGAACCCCGACAACTGCACGCCCTCGCGGACGTCGACGACGATCGCGACCTTCTCGAGGTCCGACCCCGCCCGGCTCGCGAGCGTCGCGAGCATCGGGACGAGCGCCATCGGCAGGTTGTCGACGCAGAAGTAGCCCAGGTCCTCGAGCGCCCGAATCGCGTGCGACTTGCCCGCGCCCGATAGCCCCGTCACGACGACGAACCGGGCCTCCGCCACCCGGGCGCCGACGCCGTCCCCATGCGGCCGTGTCGCCATTACTCGGCCTCCCCTTCGCCCAGGCCATCGGCCTCGTCGTCATCGACATCCGGCCCGCCTTGCAGCTCAGCGTCCAGGCGCGCGGCCAGCGTTCGCGCCGCGTGGAGCCCGCGCTGGCGCAGCAAGTGGTTCCGCGCCGCCACCTCGACCAGGTTGGCCACGCTGCGCCCCGGAGCCACGGGCATGCGGATCAGGGGCACGCGCAGGCCGAGGATCTCGTAGAACTCGTCGTCCAGGCCCAGGCGATCGTATTGCCGTCCGGACTCCCAACGTTCGAGCTGGACCACCAGTTCCACGCGCTTCGACGATCGGGTGGACGCGACGCCGAAGAGGTCCCTGACGTTGACCAGGCCGAGGCCTCGAATCTCCATGTGGAACCGCGTGAGTTCCGGGCAGGTCCCGATCAGCACGGACTCGGCCCGCCGCCGCACCTCGACGGTATCGTCAGCCACCAGCCGGTGGCCGCGCAGGATCAGGTCCATCGCGCACTCGCTCTTCCCGATGCCGCTCTCCCCGACGATCAGCACGCCGAGCCCGAGCAGGTCGATCAGCACGGCGTGGATGATGCTCCGTTCCGCGAGCAGGTCTTCGAGGTAGCCCGTGAGCTTGGCGATCGCGATGGGTGTCGGCAGTTTGGTGCGCAGCACCGGCACGCCGGCCGCCTCCGCGGCGCCCGGCAGTTCGGCGGGGCCGGCCTCGCCGTCGGTGAGCAGGACGCACGGGATGTCGTGCCGCAGGACGCGCTCGAGGCTCGATCGGCGCGCGGCGGGCTGGAGACTGGCGAGGTACCCCAGTTCGCTGGCACCGAACACGAGCACGCGCCCGGGTTGCAGGTACGCATCGAACCCCGCCAGCGCGAGGCCGGTCTTGAGCACGTACGGCCGGAGAATCGCACGGCCGAGGCCGCGGTGGCCGGCCACGACCTCGAGGCCGAGCGTCTGCCCTTCCTTGCGGATATGCAGCAGCCCGTCGACCGTCACGCTGGGGCCCGGCACATTCATGAACGTCGCGCCTGTCGGGGCCGCCTCGGGCCTCAGCCCTTCGGCTCGATCAGCCCGAGGTCGCCGTCCTTGCGGCGGTAGAGCACGCTCACGACGTCGGTTTCCCGGTTCCGGAATACCACGAACGCGTCACCGGTTGGCCCCACCTGCTGGGAGGCCTCCTCGACGCTCAGGACCTGCACCGCGTACCGGCGAGCCCGGACGATCCGGCGGACCTGGGCCGGCGGCAGCTGGGCCTCCCCGGTCTGCCCGATCGGCTTCGCCTCGCGCTTGCGCCCCTGCCACTTGCCCTTCAGCCGCTGGGTCTGCTGAACAATGCGGTCGACGGCCTCCGTCATGGCTTCCGCCCAGCCCGTCGCCGCCGTGCGGGCCTGGAACATGTGGCCGCCGCGGGCGTGGACGTGGATTTCGATCACCTTGCGGAACTTCTCGACGCGCAACTCGATCTGCCCGGACACGCCCTTGTCGTTCAGGACGCGTTCGAGTCGCACCAGCTTTCGTTCGACGAGGCGCCGGAGACCGTCCGTGATCTCGATGCCCCGGCCTGTCAGTGTGAGTCGCATGATGACCTCAATAGAGCATCTTGCGCTGGTTGGACGTGGGAATCTTCAGTTCTTCGCGATACTTCGCAATCGTGCGCCGGGCCAGCACTAGCCCCTCCTGCTGGAGGATGGCCACGATCTTGGAATCGCTCAGCGGCTTGCGCGCGTCCTCGCCCTCGATGATCTTCCTGATGCGCTGCTTGATCGTGACCGACGACACGCTCTCGCCGTACGAACTGCTGATCCCGCTGTGGAAGAAGTACTTCAGCTCGAACACCCCCTGGGGCGTGTGCATGTACTTGTTCGTGACGACACGGCTGACCGTGGACTCGTGCATGCCGATGTCGTTCGCGACGTCGCGCAGCACCAGCGGCCGCAGGAACTCGATCCCGTTGTCGAGAAAGTCCCGCTGGAACGTGATGATGCTCGTGGCCACCTTGTGAATCGTCTTCTGCCGCTGCTCCACGGACTTGATGAGCCAGAGCGCCGATCGGAACTTGTCCTTCACGTACGCACGGGTTTCGTCGGTGTTCTCCGCGCTCTTGTCGAGCAGGCGCCGGTAGACGGGGCTGATGCGCAGTTGCGGCAGCCCTTCCTCGTTCAGCACCGCGACGTACTGATCCTCCAGCTTGACCACGTACACGTCGGGGATGACGTAGTGCGAGTCCGGACGGTTGTACCGGCTGCCCGGTTTCGGGTCCAGATGCCGGATCAGTTCGACGTGCACCTTCACGTCTTCGATCGTCATCCCGAGCTTCTTGGCAATCTCCGGCACCTGGTGGTTCTGGAGCAGGCGCAGGTGCTCGGTCACGATCTTCTCGGCCGGCGTCCCTTCGTGGCCGAAGTGCACCAGCTGCAGCCACAGGCACTCCTGGAGATCCCGGGCGGCCACGCCAATCGGATCGAACCCCTGCACGACGCGCAGGATCCGTTCGACGTCTTCAATCGACCAGCCCCCCATCGTGGCGATCTCGTCCACCGACGCCACGAGGTACCCGTCGTCGTCGAGATTGCCGATCACCGCGTCGCCGATCGATCGCGTCGTCTCGTCGGACGCCTGGAGCGTCAGCTGCCATTGCAGGTGGTCCGAGAGCGACGTGCTCGTGGACAGGGTGTTCTCGATGGGCGGCAGTTCCTTGACTTCCTGCTGCGTGTGAGGCCGGTAGCCGTCGTCCAGGTAATCGCCAAAGAAATACGCGTAGTCCGCGTCGTCCCAGTTGTCCACTTTCGGCGCGGAGGCCTCCGCGTCGCCCTCGGCCTTCGCTCCCGCGTCGGCCGACTGGCCGTCGTCGGCGGGCACCTCCTCGAGCATCGGGTTCTCCACCACCTCCTGGTTCAGCAGGTCGGCCAGCTCCAGCGTCGACATCGGCAGCAGCTTGATGGCCTGCTGCAGCGATGGCGTCAGGATGAGTTTCTGGACGAGCTTGGTGTGGAGTTTTTGCTGAATCGCCATGACGGCCGCTCGTCCCGAAGTGTAGTCGTTCGCGCCCGGATCAGTCCAGCCGGAAATCGGAGCCGAGATAGATGCGCCGGACTTCCTCGTCGGCGGCCAGACTATCAGAACTGCCGCTCCGGAAGATCACGCCTTCGTTCACGATGTAGGCGCGGTCCGTGATCCGCAGCGTCTCCCGGACGTTATGGTCCGTGATCAGCACACCAATCCCCCGCTCCTTGAGATGGAAGATGATCTTCTGGATGTCCGAGACGGCAATCGGATCGATCCCGGCAAACGGCTCATCCAGGAGGATGAACTTCGGCGACATGACCAGCGCCCGCGTGATCTCCACGCGCCGGCGCTCACCGCCCGAGAGCGTATAGGCGGGCGAATCGGCCAGCGGCGTCAGGTTGAGTTCGGAGAGCAGTTCCCGCAGGCGCGCCCGGCGCTGCGCGCTCTTGAGCGGCAGGGTCTCCAGGATCGCGTAGATGTTCTGCTGCACCGTGAGGCCGCGGAAGACCGACGGCTCCTGCGGCAGGTACGCGATCCCCTTCCGGGCCCGGATGTACATCGGGTCGAACGTGACGTCTTCACCGTTCAGGAGGACGCGCCCCGAATCCGGCGCGGTCAGGCCGACCGTCATGTAGAACATGGTGGTCTTGCCCGCGCCGTTCGGCCCGAGCAGGCCGATCACTTCGCCCGACTTGACCTCGACACTAACGCCTTTGACGACCGTTCGGCCGCCGTAGGACTTGGTGAGCGCTTCTGTCTGTAAAGTGGCCATGCGATTCTACTTCGGCGGTTCCCCGCACTGGACGCCGTTCAATGTCTTGCTGCGGAATTCCTCGCTGCCCTCGATGGACGTCGTATTCGACGCCTTGTCGAACCTCAGGACGGCCCCGACGGTCTCCTGCGAATCGGCGCAGAGCCGCACCGGCTTGCCGAGCATCAGGTAGCGCTCCCCGTCGGCGAAATACGTCATGCGATCGCCAACGGCCCACCGGGACGGGTCCTTCATGACCACCTTCGTGTAGGCCTCGATGCGGTCCAGCTCGCTCCCGGACGCCTTCAGGTACATCTCGATGATGTCGGCGTGCAGGTCGCCCTGGGGACCCATGGCGTGGGCGCTGGGTTTGTACGTCGCCCGGCGTTTCGCGTCGTCATACGTCATGGTCCCCGCCACGGAAATCGTCGAGACCCGATCGATTTTCTTCGTCTTCGCGTTGGCCTGCTCCAGCATCATCGCCGACCGGACGTTCCCGGTGGCGCTCAGGTTCCCGCCGGCGTCATCTACTTCGATCTTGTCCCCCGAGATCGCCGTGTCGCCCTGCCACAACCGGGCATCCTTCGTGTACGCGGCGGTATGTTTCAGACCGTCGTACTGGAGCCGGGCCGCGGTGGCGTACACCGGCTGATCCTGCTTCAGCATCGACGCACGATGGACCGGCCCCGAGGCCCCCTGAGCCTTGGCCGTCGCGGGCATCATCGCCGAGTGCACCTCGCCATCCGCGGTGATCTGCCGCTGGTCCACGACCATCGCGATGACCTGCGCATCGATCGTCACCTGCCCGTCGCTCACGCGCGGCACGCGGCCCGTCGTGTCGTCCACCGTGTCGAGGGCCACGTCGCCCTTCTTCACCTGGTACGTCGCGTGACCGGCCGCGGCGTTCAACTGGTCCTCGTTGAACCGCACCGCGCCGGCAAACTGCGCTTCGTCGATGTCGCCGAATCCCGGCTCCGTCAGCAGGTCCAGGGAGCGGCCGGTCACCTGGCGCGTGTTGCGGCCCGCCGGCAGCAGGCGGATCTCGCGGTAGACGACGTCACCGCTGAAGGTGGCCTTGGTCAATCCCTTGCCGTCCTCACCTTTCGCCGTCAACGTGGCGGAACGAATGCTGCGCTCGGGTTCGTCCCGGCTGGCGGGCATGGCCAGGAGCAGCCGGTCGCGCGCCGTCAACCCGGTCACGGTGGTCCCGTCGGGCGCCAGGCGCACGTCGATCCAGTCCGCCTGGATGCGTCGGCCGGACGACGCGGCGTCCGACATGTCGATCGACGCGTTCTTCGCCATCGTGGCACCCACCAGCGTCCGCCCGTCCTCGGCAAACTCCAGGTTCGCGTCGTCGGCCTGCATCGCCCGGAGTGCGCCCGCGCCCTCGCCCAGTCCGGATATCCGCGAGTTGCCCCGCATCTCGAGGGCCGTCACCTTGGCGTCGTCGTCCGTCAGGAAGGCCGTCGCCGTGTCGCACTCGAGGACCCGCGTGCCGCTCACGAGTCGGAAGCCGCCCTCGAACCGCGCGTAATGATCACGGCGCGCCATGCTGCCCGATCCGGCCTCGATCGTGGTCAGCGGCCCGTCCGTGGCCGTCGGCGCCAGCTTCAGCACCGCGCTCGAGAGGAACCACATGACGTCGGTGTTCTGGTCGTACACCATGCCGACGGATGACCCCGAGAGGTTCTTGCGCCGGAAGGAAAAACGCTGGGGCGCCCGGAGCACGCCTTCGTTCTGGCTGAACGAGGCCTCGGCGGTCTCGGCCACGAGGCCGTCGTTGGCGGTCAGTTCGACCGAGCCCTTGACCACCATCTGCTGCTTGTCCGGGCCGACTTCCGCGTCTTTCGCCGTCAGGCTGAACACCCGCCCGTTCCGATGCGGCACCGTGGCCCGGACGTTCGTGAATTTCTGGCGGCCATCCGGATACGTGAGGCTGCGGTCGGAATCCACCTTCCACTTCTCGCCCCCCGAACCCAGGCTGCTCACGGTGCCCTTGCGGGTCTCTATCGACGCTTCCGTGTCCGTGCGGCCGTCCGGGGCGGGAACCGCCGCGGGCTTCTGGGCATCGCGAACGGTCACGTACAGCAGGGCGGCAAACCCGACACCGAAAATGGCTATTGCCACCCGAAGCCACCGCTGCCAGCCCTTCATGTGTGTGCCTGTTCCGCCGCCCGCGCGTCCGCCAATGACACCTCGACGCGCGTGGTCCCGTTGAACGTATTCTGTTCGACGGAATACGCTACGTCCAGTGCGCCGCGCGCAGTCTCGATCGCGTTGAGCCGCTCCGCCCCCCGCCAGAACACCCCGCGGAACGCCACGCCATCCTGCTTGAGGCTCAGGCTCAGGTGCCGGTCCTTGAGCCGCCGCGGTCCGTCTGCCACCACCAGGCCGGATCCGTGGAACAGCGGCTTGGGGTTACCCGCGCCAAACGGCGCCAGGGCTGCGATGTCCGCGGCCAGCGCCGGCGTGATCTGGCGGAACCTGAGCGGCGCGTCCAGCCGCAGACGCGGACGCAGGTCGTCGGGCTGCAGGCGTTCCTCCGCCCACCCGGCAATCGCCTGCCGGAACGCCTTGATGCGGGCCGCGTCCATCGTCAGCCCCGCCGCCATCCGGTGCCCGCCAAACCGTTGCAGGAAGGACGCTTGGGCCTCCAGCGCCGCCAGCATGTCAAAGCCCGGGATGCTCCGGCACGAGCCGTGCGCCGTGTCGCCATCAATCGACAGGACGATCGCGGGTCGATGAAACATCTCGACCAGCTTGGAGGCGACGATGCCGATCACGCCGCGGTGCCAGCCCTCGCCGGCCACCACGAGGACGGATCGGGCGCCAATCTCGGGATCGCTCTCCGCCTGGCGACGAGCCGTCGCGACCAGGGTGCGGTCTTCCTGCTGGCGCTTCTCGTTCTCCACGTTGAGCTGCGACGCCAGGTCGCGCGCCACGTCCGCATCGGCCTCGTCGCTGGCCAGCAGCAGCCGCATCGCAATATCGGGCGTGCTCATCCGGCCCGCCGCGTTGACGCGCGGCGCAATCTGGAACGCCACCTGGAAGCTGTCAATGGCTCGGCCGGCGAGCCCCGACGCCTCGAGCAGCGCCCGGAGGCCGACCTTGTGCGGGCCCTTCGAGAGCAGGTCCAGTCCCAGCTTGGCGATCACGCGGTTCTCGCCGACCAGCGGCACGACATCGGCGAGGGTGCCGATCGCCGCAATCTTGAGATATCCGGGCAACCAGTTCTCGTGACCCGTCCGGCCGCAGAGCGCCTGCACGAGCTTGAAGGCCACGCCGACACCGGCCAGGTGCTTGTCCGGATACGTGCAGCCCGGCTGCTTCGGATTGATGATGGCCACCGCCTCGGGCAGTTCCGCGTCCGGCTCGTGGTGATCCGTGATGACGAGGTCGACGCCGAGGTCCCGGGCTCGACGGCCCGCGTCCGCGCTCCGGATGCCGCAGTCCACCGAGACGATCAGGCGGACGCCTTCGGCGTGGAGACGCTCCACCGCCGCCGTGCTCAGGCCGTACCCGTCCCGGATCCGTTCCGGCAGGAAATGCCCGACGTCCCCGCCGAGCAGTTCAAGCGTCCGGCGCAGGATCACGGTGGACGTGATCCCGTCGACATCGTAATCGCCGTGAATGGCAATCCGCTCGTGCCGCTCGATGGCCGCCAGGAGGCGGTCCACGGCGGGCCGCATGCCGGTCAACCGGAACGGGTCATGGAGCTGGTCGAGCGACGGCCGCAGGAATCGCTGCGCGGCGTCGGGCGTGGTCACGCCGCGCAGGCACAGAATGCGGGCAATGAGCGGATCGAGCCGCAGGGCCTGGGAGAGCTCGCGCACCGGCGACTCGTCGCACGCCAGATCTTCCCAGACGTACGAAACCATCAGTTCGTCACGGCTGGGCCGGCCGGGTCGGTGGACGGGAGTGCCGCGCCGTCGACGAAATCGATGCCGATCCGCCCCATCGACCGGAACTTCCCATAGCGCTGATCGAGTCGCTCCTGCGACGTCAGCTGCTGCACGGCGGCGAGCGACCGGACAATGGCCTCATCGAGCTGTTTCGCGGCCGCCTCCGGATCCTGGTGGGCCCCGCCCAGCGGCTCGGGGACGATCTCATCGACGATGCCCGCGCGCAGCAGATCGGGGGGCGTGAGCTTGAGCGCCTCCGCGGCCTCGACCTTCCGGCTGGCGTCGCGCCACAGGATCGCGGAACAGCCTTCGGGCGGAATGACGCTGTAGATCGCGAATTGCTGGATGAGCACGCGGTCGCCAATCGCGATGCCCAGCGCGCCGCCGCTGCCACCCTCGCCGCACACGACCACGATGATCGGGACATCGAGGACGGCCATCTCCCGGAGGTTGTACGCGATGGCTTCTGCGACGCCCCGCTCCTCGGACTCGATCCCCGGATACGCCGCCGGCGTATCCACGAAGACAATGACGGGGCGACCGAACTTCTCCGCGATCCGCATCGCGCGGATCGCCTTCCGGTAGCCTTCGGGCCGCGCGTAGCCGAAGTTCCGGACGATCTTTTCCTTGGTCGTGCCGCCCTTCTCGTGGCCCACCACGAGCACGGGCTCCCCGTGATAAAGCGCCGTGCCGCAGACGATGGCCTTGTCGTCGGCGAACCGCCGGTCGCCGTGGATCTCGACGAAGTCCGTGAACAGGGTCTGGATGTAGTCCATCGTGCGTGGCCGCTTGGCGTGCCGGGCCACCTGCACGCACTGCCACGGGGTGAGGTTGGCAAACAGCTCGGCCCGCAGCGACTCGACGCGCCCCTTCAGCCTGGCAATGTCCTGCGCCCGTGGATCGGTACGGGGCATCAGGCTCAACGCCTCGATTTCCTTCAGCAGGATCCCGACCGGTTCCTCGAAGTCCAGCAGATCGTCAGCCATGTCTCTCCTTCAGTAGATCCTACCGCAGCGTGACGGCCCCGGCGCCGCAGATTCGCTCGATGTCCGCCACCAGCCGATCGGTCGGCCGGACGCGCATATGGCCGGACAGTTCGGCGCGCACGCTGACGGGCCCCGACGGCGATGCCACTTCTACGTCGAGCGCCACCCGGCAATCCCCCTTGTGCTTGCCCAGCACGTCAGACACCTGGCCGAACACTTTCCGCTGGTCGCCCGCGAGCCCGATGCGAATCACGACTTCCTGGGTCACCTGCGCGCGGACGACCTCGAGCGGCTGAATCTCGGCGGCGAGGATCCGCATCGTGTCGTCGTCACGCTCGAACCGCCCGTTCACGAGGACGGACGCGTCGTTCTGCAGCAACGACGCGACCTTTTCGAACGCGTCCGGGAAGACGACGACTTCAATCGTGCCGTGCGGGTCGTCCAGCATGAAGGCGGCCATGCGGCGGCCCTTCTTGGTCTTCAGCGGACGGAACGCCGCGACGATGCCGCCGACCACCACGTCCTCGCTGACGCGACCGGGCGGCGCCGCTGCCGGGTCCTCGTCGTCCTCGGCCGCCGGCGCGTCCGGCGTGGCCGTCAGGTCCGCCACCGTCCTGGCACCGCAGGCCTTGAGATCCGCGGCAAACCGATCCACGGGGTGACCGGTCAGGTACAGCCCCAGGGCTTCCTTCTCGTACGCCAGCTGCTGCGCCTCGCTCCACGGCGGGGCCGCCGGCAACGCGGCGGCCTCAGCCGAGGTCTGCTCGTCGTCGCCGCCGCCAAACAGCTGCGTTTGTCCCTTGTCCCGGTCCCGCTGGTGCCGGCTCCCGGACTCGACGGCCCCATCGAGCCCCGCCAGCAGCCGCGGGCGGGACCGCCGCGGCGCTTCGCCCGGGACGAGCGCATCGAATGCGCCCGCCTTGACCAGGCTTTCGAACACGCGCTTGTTGGCCAGCCGCAGATCGATTTGTTCGCACAGCGCGTGCAGGGATCGCACGGGGCCCGCCTGCTTGCGCGACTCGATGATCGACGCCACGGCGCCCTCGCCAACGTTCTTGACGGCACCGAGGCCGAATCGCACGCCGTCGGGCACGACGGTGAAGGCCCAGTCGCTTCGGTTGATGTCGGGCGCCAGCATGGGCACATTCAGCTCGCGGCACTCGTGCAGGTACATGGCGAGCTTGGCCGTGTTCTGCGACTCGATCGTCAACAGCGCCGCCATGAAATGCCACGGATAGTTGGCCTTGAGGTAGGCCGTCTGGTAGGCCAGCCACGCGTACGCGGTCGAATGCGACTTGTTGAAGCCGTACCCGGCGAACTTCACGATCAGGTCGAAGACGACCGCCGCCTTCTTCTCGTTCGTGTTCCGCTTGCGGGCGCCGGCCATGAACTTCTCGCGCTGCTGTTCCATCAGCGCGACGTTCTTCTTCCCCATCGCCTTGCGCAGCAGGTCCGCCTCGCCCAGGCTGAAGCCGGCCAGCTCGCTCGCCACGCGCATGACCTGTTCCTGGTAGGCCATGACGCCGTAGGTTTCCTTCAGGATGGGCTCGAGCTGCGGCAGGTCGTACTTGATCTCGACCCGGCCGTGCTTGCGGCCGATGAAGTCGTCGATCATGCCGCCCTTGATGGGCCCCGGCCGGTAGAGGGCGTTCAACGCGATCAGCTCTTCCAACTGGCGGGGCTTGGCCTTGCGCAGGATGTCGCGCATGCCCGAGCTTTCGAACTGGAAGACACCCAGCGTCTGGCCTTCACAGAACAGGTCGAACGTCTTCGGATCGTCGATGGCGACGGCATCCAGGTCCAGCCGCTCGCCCGTCGTCGCGTAGATCTGCTCGAGCGCGTCGCGGATCAGCGTGAGCGTGCTGAGGCCCAGGAAGTCCATCTTGAGGAGACCGATGCGCTCGATCTCCTTCATGCCCCACTGCGTCGTGATTTCGTCCCGGTTCCCGCCCTTGTAGAGCGGCGCGAATTCCGTCACGGGCCGCGGCGTGATGACGACCCCCGCGGCGTGGACCGACGCATGCCGCGACATGCCTTCGAGGCGCTTGGCGATGCCCAGCAGTTCGGCGACCTGCGGGTCGTTCCGCTCCATGTCCTTCAGCACCGGGTTCTCGCCGAGCGCCTTGTCGAGCGTCATGTCCAGCGCCGCGGGGATTTGCTTGGCGACCTTGTCCACGTCGCCATACGTCATCCCGAGCACGCGGCCCACGTCGCGCACCACGGCCTTCGCCTTCATCGTCCCGAACGTGATGATCTGCGAGACGTTCTCGCGGCCGTACTTCCGCGTGACGTAATCGATCACCTCGCCGCGCCGGCGCTCGCAGAAGTCCACGTCGATATCGGGCAGCGACACGCGCTCGGGGTTCAGGAAGCGCTCGAACAGCAGGTCGTACTGGAGCGGATCGATGTCGGTAATCTTCAGGCAGTACGCGACCAGGCTGCCCGCCGCCGATCCGCGCCCCGGGCCGACGGGAATGCCATGCTCGCGGGCATACCGGATGAAGTCCCAGACGATCAAGAAGTACCCCGGGTACTCCATCCGCTTGATGACGTCGATCTCGTACTGGAGCCGCGTCCGGTAGTCCTCGATGGGGTGCACCAGGCGCCCGCTGGCCATCAGCGCCTGCCAGCGTCCCAGGCGTTCGTCGAACCCGAGCCGCACCATGTGCTCGAAGTAGCCCTCGAGCGAGAACCCCTCCGGCACCTGGAAGTTTGGCAGGTGCGGACTGCTGTCGCTCAGGTCGACATTGCACCGTTCCGCGATGCCCACGGTATTTCGCATCGCATCCGGGAATTCGCCGAACACCGACGTCATCTCCTCCGGGGTCTTCAGGAAGAACTGATCGCCGAAGTACTTCAGCCGCTCGGCGTCCGTCACGTTCTTGCCCGTGCCGATGCACAGCAGGATGTCGTGGGGCCGGAAGTCATCGCGGCGCAGGTAGTGCACGTCGTTCGTGCACACCAGCGGCACGTCGAGGTCCCGCGCGATCGCCTGGAGGCCGCGATTGACGCCCACCTGGTCCGGCAGGCCCTGGTACTGCATCTCCAGGAAGAAGTTGCCGGGCCCGAGCAAGTCGCGGTACGTCGCGGCGGCCGCCGTGGCCCGCTGGGCCTGCTCCGCGCGGAGGTGGCTCGGCACCTCGCCCTTGAGGCAGCTGCTCAAGGCGATCAAGCCCTTCGCATGCGTCGCCAGCAGGTCCTTGTCGATGCGCGGCTTGTAGTAGAAGCCCTCGGTGTACCCGCTCGACACCAGCGTGATGAGGTTCTTGAAGCCCTCGTTGGTCTCGGCCAGCAGCACCAGGTGATTGGCCGTCTCGCCGGGCACGCCGCTCTTCGTGAGCCGACTCCCGGGCGCGACGTACACCTCGCAGCCCAGAATCGGCTTGATCCCGCGCTTCCGGGCCTTGTCGTGGAAGGTGATGGCGGAGAACAGGTTGCCGTGCTCGGTCACCGCGAGCGCCGGCATCTTGAACTGCGCCGCCTGGTCCAGCAGTTCGTCGATGCGGCACGCGCCGTCGAGCAGCGAATACTCGGTGTGGAGATGCAGGTGTACGAACTCGGCCATGTGATTCCTGTGCGCTCCTGAGTATTATACCGGTGTGGTTCGATCATCCTTGGCGCGATCGCGCCGTGGCTGGACGTCGATCGCGGCCGGCTCGTTCCCGCCCGTCCGCGCGGCCTTTGTCGCGCTGCTGGTCGGCCTCGTCCTCCACGCGATGGCGGGACGCCTCTGGGCACAGAAGCGTCCACCTGACGCCAGTTTCTGGTCGCCGATCGCCGTCACGTGGATCCAGGCCTTCGAGGCCGTTCCCGTAGGCCCGCCGGCCTTCGATGCGACCTCCGCCTACGTCGCACTCAGTGACAATCGCCTCGTGGCCGTCGCGCTGCGCACCGGTGCCGTGACCTGGACGCTCGCGCAAGCGCTGACGTCTCCGCCAGCGCTCAGCGCCGGAACCGTCCTGGTCGCCGACGGCAGCACCCTCCTCGCCGTCGATGCCGCGGCGGGCACAATCCGGTGGACGCAGGACCTCGGCGCCCCCTGCGTGCTGGCGCCCCGGCCCGGAGTGCCCGGCATTGCCGTCCTGACGGACAAGCCCGAACTGCTGCTCCTCAGGCCGGACGACGGCAGCGTCGCCTGGCGGCTGCCCCTCAAGGCCAGGGCCCGCACACCGGCGGAAGGCGACGCCGCGCGCGTGTACATCGGACTGACGGACGGAACCATCCTGGGCGTGGACGCCCGGACCGGTCAGGTCGCGTGGACCAGGGCCCTGGGTTCGCAGGCCCTCTGCCTCACACTCGAGCGTGATCGCTTATTCATCGGCACGTCGGACAACCTGGCCTGCAGTCTCGATACCGATAGCGGCAAGGTGCGCTTTCGCTGGCGCACGGGCGGAGACGTCAACGGCGCCATCGCGTCGGACGACAAGCGCGTCTATCTGGCGTCGATGGACAACTCCATCACGGCCCTCGGGCGCGGCGGCGACATGAAGTGGCAGCAGCGCCTCCCATCGAGGCCGGTCGGCGGTCCCGCGGTCTATGGAAATGTCGTGATGCTCACAAGCGTCGCGGCCGACCTGCGGATCTTCTACGCGGACAACGGGACGCTTGGCGACACCGTGGAGTTGCCGGGCCGCCCGATCGAACGCCCCCACGTGGTGACGCTCCAGGGCGTCAGGCCGCCCCTGGCCGTGATGTTGACGGCGGGAGGTCAGTTGTTCGCCGTCAGCCCGCAGGCCGAGCCGCCGGTGGTCCCGTTCGATCCGACCTTGGGCGTGCTCCCGTCGGTGGACCTGCTCGACGACGTCGAACCGCCGCTGGTGCCGATGCTCTACCCGCCGGGCCGTCTCCTGCCGCCCGAAACGCTGCCGGTCGTCCGCGTCATCAAGTCGCCTGCCGCCTGACGGCCGGCGCGCTACAGCGCCGATCTGATCACGCGCGCCAGTCGACGCACGCCTTCGGTGAGCCGATCGATCGGCGGCAGCGAGAACGAGAGCCGGATGTAGTGCTGGCCGGTCCCGTCGACGAAGAACGCGGCGCCCGCCACGTACACGACCTTCTCCTGGATCGCGCGCGCCAGCAGCGCCTCGCCGTCCAACTGCTTCGGAAGGGCCACCCAGACGAAGAACCCGCCGCGCGGTTCCTGCCACGTCGCCGCCTCGCCCAGTTCCGCCCGCATCGCGGTCTCGAGCGCCGTCTTCTTGGCGCGGTAGTGCGCCCGCAACCCTGCCACGCGCGACGCCAGCACGCCCCGCCGCACGGATTCGTACACGATACGCTGGTCGAGCGCCCCGGTGCACAGGTCCGCTGCCTGCTTGGCGGTGTCGAGCCGCGTGATGAGCGACTCGTCGGCGACGATCCAGGCCACCCGGAATCCCGGCGCCAGCGTCTTGGAGAAGCTGCTCAAGTACACCACGCGACCCTCGGTGTCGTCCGCCTTGATGGGCCTCGTCAGGTGCGCTTCGTTCTCGCCGAAGTACAGCTCGCCGTACGGATCGTCCTCGAGAATGATGAGGTCGTGCCGCCGGGCCAGGTCGAGCAGGCCCTGCCGCTTCTCGAGCGAGATCAGTTGCCCGGTCGGATTCTGGAAGTTCGGGACGACATACACGATGTTGACCCGCTTGCCGGCGGCGCGTTCGCGCCGCAACACGGCCTCGAGGTCCTGAAGATCGATACCGTCCGCCTGCTGCCGGACGCCGACGAGCTCCGCCTGCGCGTCGCGGAACGCCGCAATCGCCCCGGTGTACGCGGGGAGTTCCACCAGCACCACGTCACCCGGATTGCAGAACACGCGCGCCAGGAGATCGAGGCCCTGTTGTGACCCGGTCGTCACCAGGACCTGATCCGGCGTGGCCCGGATTCCGCGCCCGCTGACGATATCCGGAAGTACCTTGACCAGCGGCGCATAGCCTCGGGTCGGCCCGTACTGCAGCGCGTTGACGTCGCTGCCCGATAGCAGGTCCGCCGAGATCGTGCGGAACTCGTCCCACGCGAACACCGACGGATCGGGATAGCCGGGCGCCAGCGAAATGATGTCCGGCACACCGGCCGCGACAACGCCCATCTTTCGAATGGCCGACCCCTGCATGCGGATGCCGGCCTGCGAGAGGAAACCGTCGAACTCGATCATGATGATGTCAGCTTTCCGTTGGCGCGACGCCAGCCGGGACGGACGCCGGAACGTCCTTCGGCGGCACGTGCCGCCGGTAGAGCGCCAGGTACGCCCCGAGCGCGCTCACGCCCAGGTACTGAAACACGACACCCCGAAACAGCCAGGCGAGCAACTGCAGCGGAATGACCGCCAATCCCGCCAGGGGCACGAAGGCGATCAGGCCAAGGCTGGTCGTCGCCACCAGCGACACGAAGGTGGCGCCAATTACGAGCGCGACGACCACGCCGAGCGACCCGAACGCCAGCCGCGGCTCCGCGCCCAGGAATCGCAGCACCCTGGCCCCCGCATTGCGGACGCTGCAATCGTCGACGACCACCACCATTTGGATCAGCAGATACGCGAAATTGATGACCGTGATCCAGACCACCATCACGATGGTCGCCACGACGGCCGCCATGGTCCAGTTGATGCCGCTCTCGAAACCGTTCCCGTACCCGCCGAACAGGACGGCCAGGTACGCGGACGCCGACAGGATGTAGACCACACCCAGCAGCAGGCTCAGCCGCATGTACCTGCGGAACACCGCGATGCAGCCCGCCTGGTACCCATCGATGGAAAATGCCGCGCCGCTCATGAAGGGCCGCAGCAGGAGGGGTGGCACCTCGACGGCGTCGGCCTGCCGTTCACCCTGTGCGAGCACGGCCACCGTCCCGCCCTTGACCAGCACCATCAGCGTCGCGCCCGTCCCTGCCACCACCGCCATCGCCAGCAGAAAGGCCACGAGCGCGAACGGCTCGCCGAGCAGGGCGGACGTAATGAACGCCACGCTGCTGCGGAGATCGCCGGTCACCAGTTCGGGCAGGTCGCGGCCCAGCACCAGCGCGACCAGCAGCACCCCGCCGACGATCGGGACGCTGAGGAGCATCTTGAACGTGGAATCCGCCACGAACTGGATCAGCGTGATCTGCCAGTTGGCGGCGGCTACCAGTGCGCCGCGCTTGAGCAGCAATTTGATCGTGACGTCGTGCATCGTCTCTGGCGTCCGGCTCCCGAAGGACCACGGCAATCGTCCGGCGCCGCCGGCGGACCAGACCATCATATCGCAGGGGCCGGCCGGCCACCGATCGGTTCCCTCGCCTTGTTCGCCGCAACGGCCGCAGATATGCTGCTGTCAGCACGCGACCCATGCTGAGCCGTCCACCCTATCGGCGCGCCCTCGTCTACGTCGCCACGCTGCTGCCGGCGATTGTGCTGGCCGGCGGCGCGATCGAAGTCGGGCGTCTCGGGTGGACCGATCAGGAGGCGAGCAGCCGGGTGGCGGCTGGCGTGAAGGCGGAGTTCGATCGAAACGCCCGGGCCATCGATACCATCGCGCGCGCCGCGGCTGAGGACACGAGCCTGATCCAGGGCGCGCCACTCGACGCCGCCGCCAGTCGTGGCCTCTTCGCCGCGCTGGCGCGCGTGGCCGAACCCGACGTCTCGGTCACCGTGTATTCGGCCCAACGGCAGCCGATCGCGTGGGCGGGCCGGCCGTCTGACAATCGCGTCCTGGCGAGGCGGCTCGACGGGCCGGCGTCCTTCTTCGTGCTCCCGGACCCGGCCGGCGCGCGCCTCGTGCGAACCTGGCCAGCCTCCGTCGGTCGCGGCTCCGGCGGCGGCCGGCTGGCGACCATCGTGGTCGAGCGGCCGCTGCCGACCGCCACGTCATCGGGCGATCTCGCGGACTCGTTCATCTGGCCCACGCCCGTGGCGCGTGTCTTTATCCGGGCGCGGGATGGAGGCGCGGGCGCGTCCCCGTCTCCGCCAGGGTTCACGCTCCAATCGCCGGACGGAACGCCCCTGCTCGACTGCACGATCCCGCCCGCAGACGTCGCAACCACCCGGGCGAGGTACCGCGGGCTGACGGCCGCTGCGACCCTCTCGTTCGTCGGCCTGCTGCTCGCGTGGATCGCGCTGCCGCTGACGCGAGAACTGAGTCGCCGCGCGTCGGTGCCCGCCGGCACCGCCCGAACGGCGATCGCCCTCGGCGCGATCGGCGCCGCACGCGTCTGCGCCCGTCTCGCCGCCGGGTTGGCGGACGTGCAACCGTCGCTCGGCCTCGGCACAGCCTGGCCGGCCGGGTTCCGGTCGTACGTCTCGTCTCCGATTGACCTGTTCATGACCGGCCTCGCCGGCCTCGCGGCCGCCGCCGTCCTCAGCGAGGGGTGTTCGGCCCTGCGCCTTGCCCTCCGCGATCGGCGTGCGAACCTGTCCCGACCGGGGGCGCCGTACGTCCGGTTCGCCCTGCTCCAGTTGATCGCGGCGGCGGCGGCCGTGGCCGGCGTTGCGTGGTACGACCGGGCCCTGGTGGCGCTGGCCGCGATTCCGGGGCTCGACCTCGTGAGCTTTTCCCTGCCCCCCTGGGATGTCGATCGCATCCTCGTGTCGTCCGCTCTCGTGGCGCTGCATGGCACCGTCCTGTGGGTCGCGGTGAGTGTGCTCAGGGCCGGCACGTGCGCCTTTGCCGTCGGCGACACGATCCGCGCGCGGGCCCTCTGGGTGCTGGCGTGGATCCTGCCGATCGCCTTCTGGTCGGGCGTCCTCTCATCGGGTGCACCTGGCGCCTCACGGGCGTGGGCGCTCATGCTGCCGGTCGCCGTCGCGATGGCCCTGGCCTGGGGCGCCCTGCGATTTGCCCATTGGCGCCGCCACGCCTCTCAGTCGGCCACGATCGTGTCGATGTTCCTGGCGCTCTCGCTGCCGTCGGTGGCCTTCTACCCGCTGGCGTACGGCCACGCGGCCAGCTCGCGTCGTGCGGTGGTGGAGCATGAACTCGCCCCGCAGGTGCTCCGGCAGCGCGAAGACCTGAAGGTCCATGTCGACCGGACGAGGGAGCAGGTGGATCGCATCCAGGGCCTAGCCGCCCTGGCGGCTGGCACGCTGCAGCGGTCGGCCGGCGCACCGCCCACCGACGCCGCCTTCCTGGTGTGGTCCCAGACCGACCTGGGGACGTACCGCCTCACGTCCGCGGTCGAACTCTACGGCGCCGATGGTTCGCTCGTCAGCCGATTCGCACTCAACCTGCCCGAGTACGCCTCCGGCCAGCAGACGTGGGTCGAGCCGGGATGCAAGTGGGACCAGTTTGAGGAGGTCTCGCCGTTCGGGTCGGAAGAGCGCCGGCTGCTGCACGCAGGGCGAGGCCTGTGTGTCCCCGGCCTGAACGCCGGCCGGCCGATCGGCGCCATCGTCCTTCACGCGCAACTCGACTACGCCGCGCTGCCCTTCCTGTCGTCGCAGAGCCCCTATGTGGAGTTCTTCCGCCGGGCCCGGATCCCGGGTGTAGATACGCCGCGCGGTCGCGACACGGAGTTCGCGGTGTACGGCTGGAGTCGGCGGCCGCTGTTCGAGTCATTCGCCAGCGTCTGGACGCTCGACGACAAGACGTTTGGGCAGGCGTATCGATCGCGGGTACCGTTCTGGACGCGGCAGGACGGAGCCGGGCGCAGTTGGGACGTATTCCTCGCGAACGATCGCAGCGGGATCTTCGCGCTCGGAATCCCGACGACGGGCCCGCTCGGCCACTTGGTCCAGCTCGCCGAACTCGGTGTCCTCACGGGCGCGCTCTACGCCGTCTGGCTGCTCCTCAGTTCGCTCGTCAGCGCGCTCGGCCTCTCGGCGCCTGGCCGCGGCCGCGAGTTGTTCAACGAGATCCGCGTCAGCTTCTACCGCAAGCTGGCGATCGGCGTCGTCGTGGCGGCGGTGGTCCCGGTCCTCATCCTGGCGGCCCTGACCCAGACGTACATGTCGGCCCAGTTGCGGGCCGGCATCGACGACGCGGCGGTGCGCACCGCCGCCGTCGCGCAGCGGGTCGTGGAGGACTACGGCCGCCTCCAGGAGCGCGCCGACAACCCCAATCAGCCGTTGACCGACGACATTCTCGTGTGGATCTCGCGCGTGATCGATGAAGACGTCAGCGTCTACGACGGCCCGCGACTCGAAGCCACCAGCGAACGCGATCTGTTTGCGTCCGGGCTCCTGCCAACGCGAACGCCGGCCACCGTCTACCGGGCGATCGGGCTGGAACGTCGCGCGACCTTCGTCGACGAAGAGCGAGCGGGGGCCTTTCCTTACCTCGTGGCCGCCGCGCCGGCTCGTGTCGCGGGGCGCGAAGTCATCATCACGGTGCCGCTGACCCTGCGCCAGCAGGCCATCGAGCGCGAGGTGGATGCCCTGAAACGCCGCATCCTGCTGGCGGTCGTCGCGTTCGTGCTGATCGGGTGGGGATTCGGCTGGTGGATGGCCGAACGCATTGCGGATCCCGTCAGGCGGCTCCAACGCGCGACGGAACGCATGGCCAGGGGTGACCTGGATATCCGGCTCGCGCGCACGTCGTCGAACGAACTCAGCCGGCTGCTCAGCGCGTTCGGCCACATGGCGCACGAGCTGAGACGCCACCAGGAGGCGGCCGCGCGCGCCAACAAGCTCGAGGCGTGGGCCGACATGGCGCGGCAGGTGGCGCACGAAATCAAGAACCCGCTGACGCCCATCCAGCTCTCGGCCGAGCACCTGCGGCGCGTCCACGCGGATCGGGGCGCCCCGCTCGGAGCGGTGTTCGAGAACTGCATTGACACGATCCTGGCCCAGGTCCGCCTGCTGCGGCAGATTGCGGGCGACTTCTCCAGCTTCGCCTCGTCGCCCACACCGAGGCCCGTTCGCGTGATCCCGCTGGAACTCGTGGACGAAGTGATGGCGCCGTACCTGACCGGCCTGCCGGGTTCCGTGTCGGTGTCGGTCGACGCCCCCGCCGACCTGCCGCCGATCGAGGTTGATCGCTCGCTGCTCGGGCGCGCGCTGGCCAACGTGGTGGAGAACGCCCTTCACGCGATGCCGTCCGGCGGCACGCTGGCGGCCCTCGCACGTCGCTCGGCCGACGGGCGTGCGATCGAGTTCGTGGTCCGGGACAGCGGGATCGGAATGGAACCAGCGGCGCTCGAACGGATCTTCGAGCCGTACTTCTCGACCAAGGCCATCGGCACGGGGCTGGGCTTGACGATCGTCAAGCGGAACGTCGAACTTCACGGTGGCACGGTGCGCGTGGACAGCCGCGTGGGTGCCGGCACGACGGTGACGATCGCGATCCCCCTCCCGTCACCCAGTCCGGGAGTGGTTACAAACCCGTAACCACTCCCGGACTGGGTGCGGGGTCAGGATGTGGGCAGCGGCGCCGGCTTCCGGCGGCGCAGGCGGCCCCACAGCCAGCCTGTCAGGCCTGACGACATGTAGGCGTAAGAAATGATCACCAGGAGCCAGTGCGGTCGGATCTGCAGCGCAGCGTAGGCGATCGCGATCAATCCCAGCACCTTGTAGGATCGGCGCGTCCCCAGGTCGAACGTCTTGAAACTCCGGAAACGGATGGTGGACACCATCAAGACCGCGGGCACCAGGACGACGGCGAGCGCCAGCAGCGCGTAGTGCGGCGCCTTGATCGCCTCGGGATAGAAGAACACCGTCGATGCGGGAATCGCCGCGGCGGCCGGAATCGGCAGTCCCACGAAGTAGCGCTTGTCCGTGGCGCTGCTCGTCTGGATGTTGAATCGGGCGAGGCGAATCGCCCCCGCAGCCACGAAGATGAAGCCCGCGGCCCAGCCCAGGCGCTGGAGCGGCTCGAGACCCCAACTGAAGGCCAGGACGGCCGGCGCCACGCCAAACGAAATCACGTCGGACAGGGAGTCGAACTCGACGCCGAAGGCGCTCTCCGTGTGGGTCATTCTGGCGATGCGGCCGTCCAGCATGTCGAGCACGACCGCGAACCCGATGTACTGCGCCGCGATCTCGAACTCCCCGCGGATCGCATAGAGAATGCAGAGATACCCGCAGAACATGTTACCGAGCGTGAACAGGCTCGGCAGCAAGTACACGCCGCGGCGCAGCCGCTGCCGCCGCTGCTCGGGGTCACGCCGGATTCGATCGCGATGCCAGAACGTGCGCGAACGGTGGTCGTACCCGTTCTCGTCGTTGTCGCCATTCTCGTCGTTGCCCCGCCGGCCGTCTTCGTTCACCATGTGGCCACCACCGTCTCTCCGCCGCGGAGCCGATCGCCCACCTTCACCAGCAGCGATACGTGCGTCGGCAGGAACAAATCGATGCGGGAGCCAAACTTCATCAGCCCGAACCGTTGACCGGTGTCCACCCGATCCCCCTCGCTCACGCGGCACACGAGGCGTCGGGCCAGCACGCCCACGACCTGGCGGCATACGACCGCCTCACCGAGGTGGTCGATCCAGACGTCGTTGCGTTCATTCGCCGTCGCGGCTTCCCAGCGGTAGGCCGCGAGGAAGCTCCCCGGTTTGTACTCGACGCGCGTCACCTGGCCCCCAATCGGGATGCGATTGATGTGCACGTCCAGCGGCGACAGGAAGATGCTCAGCTGGGTCCACTCCCCGGGTGGCGCGGCGGCGGGGTCCGCCTTGCCGGCAATCATCACTTTGCCATCGGCCGGCGAGACAACCGTGCTCGAAGACGTCGGCACGGCCCGCTCCGGGTCCCGGAAGAAGAACGTCATGAAAATCGACACGGCCAGGAGCACCATGGACGGGACGTACCAGCCAATGACCTGGCAAGGGAGTGCGAGAAGCAACGGAACGACAATGAAGGGCCGCCCAGCCCGATCGATTGGCATGACGTGCCTATTCTAGTGCGCCAGGTCCCGGATCTCCTCACCCGAAAAAGACTAACGGCAGCCAGCGCACGTCGTGCACCTGGCTGCCGTCGTTCTTCAGATCGCTGTAAACCTGGTGCTAGCCGCGCAACCGCCGGACGATGTCCTCCATCCGGTCCTTGAGCTGAAGCTTGCGCTTCTTGATCTGAGCCTCTTCGAGTTGTTCGGGTTCTGACAGGTAGGATTTCGTGGAAAGTTCAGACAGGCGAGCTTCCAATTCCTTGTGCCGCGTTGAGAGTTGACGGAACTCGTCATCGGTTTGCAGCAAGGTGGACTTCAAGTCCTGTGCATCTGCCGTCATGCGTGTCGCCTCCTTGTGTTCGGGCCGGTTAGAAGCGCGTGAGTAAGCCTGTGGAGTTGCATAGGCGCGTGTCCCGGCGCGGCGCCCGGAAACGAGGATCCGGGCTCGGTGAGGGCTTCCTGATCCGCACGTTACCACAAGGCCTATACCGGTTCAAGCACTTGGATCCGATTCAAAATCCTGAAGATCGCGCGCGAGCACCAGGGCGTCATCGGGCGGCTCACCGTAGTAGCCGCGGCGCCGCCCAATGACTGTAAACCCCATCTTTTCATAGAGCTGGCGCGCGGGTTCGTTTCTCGACCGCACCTCGAGCAGCACCCGGTTGAGGCGCTTCGACCGGGCTTCGCCCAGCACGTGCTGGACCAGTTGGCGTCCCAGTCCCTGACGCCGGGCGGCCGCCCTGACGGCAACGTTGTTGATGTGGATTTCATCCACCACCAGGCGGTACGAGCAGTAGCCCGCGACCGGGTAGTCCGGCGTCCGGACGACGGCAACAAACGCCACCGCCGGATCGGCCAATTCACCGGCGTACATCTCGCGCGTCCAGGGTGCGGAGAAGCTCTCGCGGTCAATCGACATGACGCCCTCGAGATCCGCGTCACCGGCGAGCGGTGTGATGTGGCAGTCGGGCATCACGCGGGATTCGCGAGGCGGCGGTCCCGAGCCAACTCGGCATCGGACCGGCGGACGTAGAGCGGCTGGAGCGCGTGAGGCGGCGACGCATGGCCCTGCTGTGCGCGCGCGCCGGCGATCACACCGATCGCGGACGCCAGCGCCGGCGTCGTACCAAGGATCTGCGCGCCGCCAGCTCGCGCCTCGTCGATGGCGGAACGATACGTCCGCGCGCCCTCCCCGGCAAACGCGAGAGCCTCGAACCACGGCTCGCGCCGCCACGCCGCGATGACAGCGGGCGCCAGGCCCACGGACGGGGCACAGACGGTGCGCAGCCCGGCGACGGGACCGCTGCCCTGCCGGTCACAGGACACCGCCGACGCGAATACCTCCTGCCGCTGCGCGTCCAGCCAAAGGCCGAGTGGCCCTGAACGCCAGTCGGGGCGCTCCTCGAACACGGCCAGGGCGAGCGCATCGAACGCGGAGACACCGACCACCGGCCGGCCGGTGGCGTAGGCGAGGCCCTGGATCGACGCCAACCCGATCCGCAGCCCCGTAAACGACCCGGGACCGACCGCCACGCCGAACACGTCCACATCGGCCACACGGAGGTCCACGTCGGCCAGCGCTCGAACGAGTTCCCCCGGCAGGCGCTCGGCATGCGGCCGTTCGGCATCGCCGGCACGAGCCAGCAGGACCTGTCCGTCACGGACGATGGCATGGCTGCCAGGGCGGGTCGTGGTATCGAGCGCCAGCACGAGCATCTGCTGATTGTGCCCTACGACGCCGTGAGGATGCTATATTCCAAGTCAGTGTCACCAGTCGAACCAACCCCCTCACCCAAGAGCCTGGCCAACGCCAGCCCCGCGATGCGGCAGTACCTGGAGGCCAAGCGCCAGTACCGGGACGCCATCGTCTTCTTCCGGATGGGTGATTTCTACGAGATGTTCTACGAGGACGCGCTCGTCGCGTCTCGCGCGCTGGACCTGACACTGACCTCCCGCGCCAAGGACGCCGAGGGCGGCAGTATCCCGATGTGCGGCGTGCCCTACCACGCGGCGGAAGGCTACCTCGCGCGCCTGGTGAAGAAGGGCTTCCGCGTCGCGATCTGCGAGCAGGTCGAGGACCCGAAGAAGGCCAAGGGCCTCGTCAAGCGCGAGGTGGTGCGCGTGGTGTCGCCCGGTACGTTCACCGAGGGCGGGTACCTGGAGGCGCGCGAGTCGGCGTTCATGCTGGCCATCGCGCCCCCCGACGAGAACGGGGCGATCGGTGTGGCCCTTCTCGACGTCTCGACGGGCGAGTTCCTGGCTGGCGAGTATCACGGGCGCGACGCCTTGCAGGGCCTGGCGGACGAGGTGGCCGTCCTGCGGCCGCGCGAGATCCTGCTGGCCGCCTCGGCCAACGTCGCGGACCTGCTCCCGGCGGCGATGGTATCGGCGACGGCCACGACGAAGATCGACGACTGGCTGTTCGATCATGCCACCGCGAGGCGCGCGCTGCTCTCGCAGTTGCACACGCAGGCGCTCGACGGTTTCGGTCTCGAGCCGCATCCGGCCGCCGTCCGGGCCGCCGGCGCGCTACTGCAGCATCTGCGCGACACACAGAAGGCCGATCTCACCCACATCCGTGCCATCGCGTTCAAGGAACACGCCGATCGGCTCGTGCTCGACCCGCTCACGATCAAGCACCTCGAACTGGCCGAGTCGATGGACGGCGGCCGCGCCGGATCGCTGCTCAACGAGATCGATCGGACGGTCACGCCGATGGGCGCCCGCCTCCTGCGCGCCTGGCTGTTGCGTCCACTTGTCGCGCTCGAGCGGATCCGGGATCGGTTGGATGCGGTGGAAGACCTGGCCTTCCATTCGACCGAACGCGGGAAGTTCCGAGACGCCCTCCACGCGGTTCATGACCTCGAGCGGTTGGTGGCCCGCACGGCGTTGGGCACGGCGGGGCCACGGGATCTCGTCGCCCTTCGGACCTCCCTGGCGGCCGTGCCGAGACTGCGGATGCTGCTCGACACGCTGCAGTCGCCCATGGTCACGAGCCTCGTCGCGCAACTCGACGACGTGGCGGACGTCCGGGACGCCATCGAGGGCACGCTCATCGACGAACCGCCCGCCCTCGGGCGGGAGGGCGGCTACGTGCGGGACGGCGTGGATTCCGAGATCGACGACCTGCGTCGCGTGTCCCGATCCGGCAAGCAGATCATCGCGGAGATGGAGGAACAGGAACGGACGCGGACGGGCATTTCGTCGCTCAAGGTCCGCTACAACCGCGTGTTCGGCTACTACATCGAGGTCTCCAAGTCGAACCTCCACGCGGTGCCGGCCGACTACCAGCGCAAGCAGACGATCGCCGGCGGGGAACGCTTCGTCACACCCGCGTTGAAGGACTACGAGGAGAAGGTTCTGGGCGCCGACGAACGGATTCTCGAACGCGAGATCGAGCTGTTCGAAGACCTGCGACGCCGGGTGGCCGGCGAGGCCCCGCGCATCCAGGACACGGCGCGTGCCGTCGCCTCCCTCGACGTGCTGGCGGGCCTGGCCGATACCGCCGCGCTGCACAACTTCGTCAAGCCCCACATCCACGACGGCGAGGACATTGCCATTGTGGACGGCCGGCATCCCGTGGTGGAGCGTTACTGTCCGGATCCGTTCGTGCCCAACGACACCACGCTCGACGCGACGAGCCGGCAGCTCGTGATCCTCACCGGCCCGAACATGGGCGGCAAGTCGACATACCTGCGCCAGGTGGCGCTCATCTGCATCCTGGCGCAGACGGGGTCCTTCGTGCCGGCCCGCGAGGCGAAGATTGGCATCGTCGACCGCGTGTTTGCCCGCGTGGGCGCCTCCGACAACATCGCCCGCGGACAGTCGACGTTCATGGTGGAGATGCAGGAGACCGCCAACATCCTGCACACCGCCACGTCGCGGAGCCTGGTGATCCTCGACGAGATTGGCCGCGGCACCTCGACCTTCGACGGCCTCAGCATCGCGTGGGCCGTGGCCGAACACCTGGCCACGACGCGGCGCGCGCGGCCGAAGACGATCTTCGCGACCCACTATCACGAGCTGACCGAGCTGGCGGACACGGTTCCGGGCGTCGTGAACGCGCACGTCGCGGCGCGTGAATGGAAGGACGAGATCGTCTTCCTGCGCAAGGTGGTGCCGGGCCGGTCGGATCGCAGCTACGGCATCCAGGTGGCCCGGCTGGCGGGGATCCCGTCCGAGGTCATCGCCCGGGCCCGCAGCATCCTGGCGGCGCTCGAGCAGGACGCGCTGGCTCGCGGCGGCCGCCCCACGGCCACGGGGGCCGGCGTCGATCCGCGTCAGCAACTGGGGCTCTTCGAGGCCCACACGGTGTCCGACGCGGTGGCGGGTCGCCTCCGCGCCATCAACGTCGATGCGCTCACGCCGCTCGAAGCGCTGACACTGCTGGCCGCCCTGAAGCGGGAACTCGAGGGATGATCCGCCGCGCGGCCGGGGTCGCGGCCGCCGCGCTCCTGGCGGTCGCCTGCGGCGCACCGCCGGCGCCGGATCCGGGCACCATTCGTGTCGCGATCGTCAGTTCACCCAACAACCTGGACCCGCGGGTCGGCACCGACGAAGTCTCTCAGCGCGTCCATCAACTCATCTACGACCAGTTGCTCCGGATCGACGATCACTTGCGCGTGGTTCCGGGCCTGGCCACCGGATGGACGCAGCCCGAGCCGACCCGCTACGTCGTAGCCCTCCGCCACGGCGTCAGGTTCCACGATGGCCACGAACTGACGTCGGCGGACGTCGCCTACACGTTCAACAGCATCCTGGACCCCGCGTTTGTCTCTCCTCGAAAGGGCGCGTACCGGCTCCTCCAGAGCGTGAATGCCGTGGACCGTTACGCGGTGGAGTTCAGGTTGAGCGAGCCCTTCGGGTCGTTTCCCGTCAACCTCGTGATGCCGATCGTCCCGGCCGGTGCCGGTGCCAATCTCAAGCAGCACCCGATCGGCACGGGGCCATACCGGTTCGTCCGCCACCTGGTGGATGACCGCGTGGAACTGGACCGCTTTGACGGTTACTACGAAGGCCCCGCTCGGAACGAGCACCTTGTGCTGCGGGTGGTCCCGGACGACATGATGCGCGGCCTGGAACTGCGCCAGGGTTCGACCGACCTCGTTGTGAACGACCTGGCACCCGACCTGGTCCATCAACTGGCCGCGTCCGACAAGCTCCAGGTGATCACGGCTCCGGGGACCGACTACGCGTACATGGGCATCAACCTCCGCGACCCCGTGCTGAAAGACAGGCGCGTCCGGCAGGCGCTGGCCTACGCCGTCGATCGGAAGGCCATCGTCGACTATCTGCGGCGCGGTCTCGCCGAACCGGCAGTCGGCATCCTGCCGCCCATGTCGTGGATGTTCGACAAGGACGTCGAGCAATTCCCCGTCGACCCCCCGCACGCGGCCGCCCTCTTGGACGAGGCGGGATACCGCCCCACCGGACCGGACCACCGCGGTCCGCGCCTGTCGCTGACACTGAAGGTGTCGTCCACCGAGTTCAATCGTCTCCAGTCCACCGTCATCCAGGACGGGCTCAGCCGCGCCGGCATCGCGTTGGAAGTGCGGACCTACGAATTCGCCACGCTCTACGCCGACGTGCTGAAGGGCAATTTCCAACTGTTCACCCTGCAATGGGTCGGCGTGTCGGATCCCGACATGCTCCGCCGGGCGTTCCATTCGAAACAGATGCCGCCGACAGGGTTCAACCGGGGGTTCTACTCGAATCCCGAGGTCGACGGCCTCCTCGACCGGGCCACGCGGGAGACGGACGATCGGACGCGGGGCGATCTGTACAGCCAGGTTCAGCGCATCGTGGCGTCGGACGTCCCCTACGTGAGCCTCTGGTACAAGACCAATGTGATCGTCGCTCGCCCGTCGCTGCGAGGCATTCAACTCGGACCGGCGGCGGACTTCCGCCTGCTCCGCCTCGTATGGCGTGACGCCAGCGTGCACTGACATAATGGGGATGACGATGAAGCTGCCGTATCACGCCGGATTGCCGTTTACCTTCTGCTCGCTCGAGCAGACGCCCGAGTCCTTCGCCCGCGCCAAGGCGGTTGTCCTCCCGGTACCCTTCGAGCGCACGACGTCATTCGTGGCCGGTACCAAGACGGGCCCGCGCGAGATCATCGCGGCTTCAACCCAGGTTGAACTGTACGACGAGGAACTGGGCTGCGAGATCTGCGACGTCGGCATTCACACGCTGCCGCCGATGGAACTGCCCTACGCACGCACGGAAGAGGCCTTCGACGAAATCCGGCGCACGGCGGCGTGGCTCGCCGGCACGGGCAAGTTCTTCGTGGCGCTTGGCGGCGAACACGCGCTGACGGCGCCGCTGGTGGCGGGCGTGGCCGAGCGGCACCCGGGCCTCAGCGTGCTGCACATCGACGCCCACGCGGACCTGCGGGACAGCTACATGGGCGATCCGTACAGCCACGCCAGCGCGATGCGACGCGTCCTCGAACACGCGCCCGCCGTGCAGATTGCGATCCGCAACCTGTCGCTGCCCGAAGCGCAGGCCATCCCGTCACTGAACACGACGGTGTTCTACGACTGGAACATGCGGGACGACCCGGACTGGATGGAGAAGGCCGTCGATCGACTCGGCCCGAACGTGTACCTCACGATTGACTGCGACGGGATCGATCCCGCCATCATGCCGGCCGTCGGCACGCCCGAGCCTGGCGGTCTCAGCTGGCGGGAACTGACGACGCTGGTGAGGATGGTGATGACCCGGCGGACCGTCGTGGCCGCAGACGTCGTGGAGTTGTGTCCGCTGCCCGGACTGGTGGCGCCGAACTTCCTGGCGGCACGCCTCATCTACAAGATGATTGGCTACCGTTTCTGCCAGCGCCCCTAAACCCAGCGCTCACTCGTGTTGATGTGGGGCAGGCCTTCAGGCCTGCCTCTCTCCGCAGGGCTGAAGCCCTGCGCCACATCTGAGAGAGGTTCAACTCAAGCGATCTCCGGTGTAGGTCTATTGCGCGTCGATCTCCCGCCGGGCAATCTGCGCGTAGGGTGACTGGGGGAATTCCTCGGCGACGCGCTTGAAGGTCTTACGCGCATCATCGGCCTTGCCCGCAGCCTTGTAGGCCCGCGCCAGCCCCATCAGGACGCCGTCCACCGGCGTGTCCTCGCTCGGCTGCTGCGAGATCGCCTTGAAGTCGGCAATCGCCTGGTCGTACTTGCCGGCTTGCACGTAGGCTTCCGCGATGCCGAGCTTTGCCATCGTCTGGAAGATCCCCGTGCCCTTCTCGCTGACTTCCTGGTAACGCTGAATCCCCTCGTCCGTGCGGCCCACCGCGACGAGCGCCGCGGCCGCCCGGTAGCGGGCGATGAGGCCGGCATCGGCCGTGGGATACCCATCGGCAACGGCCATCAGCTTCGGCAACGCCGCCTCGAGGCGCGCCCTGTCGTTAGGATACGTCCCAGGGGCCTGCAGAGGCGGCTTCCCGGCCTCGGCTGCGGCCGGCGGCATGACCGGGGCCTCGGCGATGGCCATGGCCTCGGCCAGCATCCGGCTCGACGACGCGGCGGAGTTCTGCCGTACCAGGACGGTGGCCACCACGGCGACGATCACCACGACGAGGGCGATGCCGCCGTAGAGCACGGCGTTCTGGTTCTCCTCGTACCACTGGCGCACGCCGCCCACCCACTGGGCGAAGTCGTTCTCTTTCAGATGATGCCGTTCGGATGTCTTCATGTGCCCTCGAGCCTCGTCTCCCGGCCGCGCGCACGCTCCCCTAGCGGGAACCCGCGCCACCAGCCGGATTCTCGATTATACCCGGAGAAGCGGAAAAGGTTGGTGCCCCTGGCCCGACTCGAACGGGCGACCACCGGTTTAGGAAACCGATGCTCTATCCTGCTGAGCTACAGGGGCACGCTGAAATTGTTAAGAAATCCGGTCGTCTCCAAAGATTCCCAGTGGAAACACAGCCAGTGGTAACTTAGTGGTAACTTTTGTCCACAAATTACGCGTGGGCCGCTTGCCCGAAAACGCGGGTCGATCGGCGCGTCAGCACCTCGCGAAACCGATGCGCTAAGGTGATCGTTCATTGTCGTTGATGATACCCCGGTCTGACAGGAATCGCGAAAGCAGGCTCACTTGCCCCGTCGTCGTCGACCGACGTATCCGGTTCCGCTCATACGGATCTGCTCGTCCAAGGCAGCGCGGTCGATGTACACCGAGCCGCCCAGTTTCTTCCTCGGAATGACGCCTCGCTTCAGCATCCCCCGCACAGCCTGTTCGCTCTTGTTCAGGTACGCCGCGCACTGCGCCACGGTGAGCCATGGCATTTGGCTCAGTCGAGCTATTTCACCGCCGCTTCCGGCTGTGGCGGTCAAGAGACTCGCGTCGCGCTTCATGTTCGTCTTCTCGAACTCCGCCAACGCCCACATTTCATCTTCTGGCAATCCAAGAGCCCGACAGAGAGCTTCGTTCATCACTTCGCTGCCGATGGCGTCCCCTTTATACACGCGCCGCACCGACTCATAGGAGTAGCCGCACAATTGGGCCAGTTGCCGGATTGTGATCGGGCTGTTCGTCGGATTAGACGACGTCTTGCACGCCAGCCGAATCCGCTCGGAATAGTCGCTGTCGATGGCCATCAGGGCCTCCGGGGATCGAAGAACGGCAGACTCAATGGTGACGCGAACGATTGCGCAGGCCGGTTGTTCTCATTGGAATCCATGGCGCCTCCACGTTCGGTATTGTCATTCAGGATTGCTACTTTAAGTCTGTAGACGTAAAGTCGTCAACAGGCGATTCTCACGCTGTTGTGAAGACGCCACAGAACTCGCAATCCGCTCGCGGCACGTTCGCCGCGAATCTCCGCGCCCTGCGAAATCAGCGAGGCCTCTCTCAAGAGAGATTGGGGGAATTGACCGGGCTCCATCGGACCTACGTCGGCTCTGTTGAACGCGGTGAGAGGAACGTCTCCATCGACAATATGGAACGATTCGCGAAGGCGCTCCGCGTCGATCTTCAACATCTCGTTCGGCGGCAGGGATGAGAGCGATTGTTCATGGGAATTGAAACACGGATCTTACAGTCCCGAGAGATCTCGGAGTGGGTGCAGTCCAAGGTCGATGGACTGTCCTGTCCGAAGTACTCAACCGTCAAGCGAGCGCGGATGGCTGGCGCATGTTGGCACGTGGCGATCGAACACGCTCAGGCCGTGGTCTTGCTCATGGAGGCTCGCCTACACGGATCGGCGTTAGCGTTAGTCAGGTCGATGTGGGAGTCGCTGGTAAGGGGAATGTGGCTGGCGTACGCGGCTTCGGATGAAGCCGTAGATCGTGCAGGAAAGGACAAATTCCCTAACCTCGGCGAGCAGATTGTCGAACTGGAAAAGCCCGGTCGGTTGCCGCCTGGGATGTTGTCTGAAATCAAAAAGGAACAATGGACGCGCCTGAATAGCTACACGCACACGGGATTCCAGCAGATCGGTGCGAGGCTCGTGCCTGGCGGAGTCGGCTACAACTACTCGAAGGAAGAACTCGTCTGGGTTTTGCAATGGGCCGACATGGTGGCTCTCTCGTCAGCTAGTTCATTTGCGAATCTGGCGGAGGATGAAGGCTTGGCTAGCGAGTGCTTGGCCCAAATGCAAACTTGCGCCTAGCAGAGGCATTCGCATTTCTGGAACCGCGATCTCGCGACGCACAGGTCGTAAGTTGTTGGTGCCGCGACGTTTGGAGTCCCCGGCGAGGAAACCGACCGTTCGGGTGCGAACCAGCCGCTCAAGTCCATAGTGGGCCACGCCGCCAGCCGCGTCTGTGGCCGGGTGGCCGTTCGTTGCTCTCGGACCAACCTCGCACTCCGCGCTATGCTACGCTGGCGTCCGCATTCGCCGTCTACCACGACAGTAAGTACAAGACGAAGTAGGGACGATGGCCGAGACTTTCGTCGCGCTTGACGTAGAGACGGCAAACGCCGATCTGGCGAGTATCTGCCAAATCGGCGTGGTCACTTTCAGCGACGGCGTCATCACGGGTTCGTGGCAGTCACTCATCAATCCTAAGGACTACTTCGATCCGACGAACGTGTCGATCCATGGGATAGACTCCTCCTCGGTAATTGGCGCACCGACGTTCATAGAGGTTCGGCCACATCTGGGAGAACTGCTGGAGAACAAAGTCGTCGTGAGCCACACGGCATTTGACCGGACAGCCTTCTCCCAAGTCCATGAGAAATACGGCCTGCCGCTTGTCGCGTGCCAATGGCTAGATACAGCGAGGGTAAGTCGTCGCGCATGGCCGCAGTTCGCGCGTGGCGGCTATGGCCTCGCAAAGGTCGCCGAACATTGCGGTATCAAGTTCCGGCACCATGACGCTCTAGAAGACGCCCGCGCTGCGGGCGAGATCTTGCTGCGAGCCATGTCCGAGCATGGGCTTGGCATCTCCGACTGGCTGGATCGATCCAATTATCCGATTTCGTCGCACGGGCCTTGCTCCCACAGCAGGGAGAAGCGCGAAGGCAACCCCAATGGGCCTCTGTTCGGCGAATCGGTTGTGTTTACCGGGAGCCTATCACTGCTTAGAGCCGAGGCAGCCGACCTGGCGGCGGCAGCAGGCTGCGATGTCGGCGTTGCCGTCAACAAGACCACTACGATGCTCGTCGTGGGCAACGAGGACATTCGGAAGCTCGCCGGACACGAGAAGAGTTCAAAGCACCGGAAGGCAGAGGCTCTCATCATGGAAGGCCAAGCAATATCAATCTTGTGCGAACGGGATTTCCTTGCGCTACTTCGGGTCATTTCTTAACGGGCAATCACCATGGCACCAACGGTCGCGGAGCAAGTTCAGAAGGCTCAGGTCGCACGCGAGGAAACCCGCTGCCGCCAGATAGAACTTGCGAAAGGCAAGAAGGTCAAACGGACGACGATTCCTATGCCGGTAGTGCGCGGCGGGCCGAAGGCCCTTTGTCAGAACCTTGAGTATCTAGCCGACGTAGCGGAGTACGACTACGACCTATCGGACCTTCCGTTTCAGGACTACTGTTTGTCGCGGGGCATGCTACACCTCGCAGGGGCAGCCGGTAGCACGAGATGGCGTTATCACGCCGACTACTGGCTCTCCAAGGACGACTACCTCGCGGCCCCTTACTTCCGGTTCGCGCAAGAACACGAAGGCAACCGCTATAAGTACAGCCCGAGCGAGATGGACGTGCAGTGGCGGATCATTCACCTAGCGAGAGCCACCCTGCAGGACTGCTGGGAGCTGTACCAAGGCAAGACTATTGGCGAACCGTCGATTCCGAAGCCCGACAAGAGCGCCACGAAGGGACGCGCCAACGCGAAGAAGAGTCGGCTACGGCAGGAAAGCGCCGCGAGGAAGAATGCGAAGCCGGAAACTGGAAAGTTGGACTTCAGCGAGCCAGGAGCGAGAGGCCACGAGGAAAAGCCGAGGACAAACAAGCGGAAGACCCGGTGATGCCGGCTTCGCAAAAAGCCGTGGGGACGCGAACCCGGCCACGAACTGCCTCGTTCGCGGCGACTGACAGAACATGACCGCCAGTCCACTGGCACACAAGGAACCATGGGGTTCAATCAGGCTATCTGGGGTATTTGTCCGGTCGGAATCGTGGGCAGCTACAAACAAACTCCACGAGGAACAGTTGTAGCTGATCGGTTGCCCCGACAGAGAGGCACAAATCGCCGTGTGAACTTCGTCCGGCCATCCACGCGCACGCTGAGCTTGAGAGCCTCGAATCACTCGTGTGTTTCTAAGCTACCCAATAGTGCCCAGTGGTGACCAATCGACCAACGTGAATTGGCTGAAATGCTAGGAAAACAGACGGCGGACGACCATCCCCTTAGGAAACCGATGCTCTATCCTGCTGAGCTACAGGGGCAGCCCGGAACTCAATCGTAGCACGACCGAACACAGTACAATGGGGCTTCGCCCACGCGTTCCGCGCGTCTCGTCCGACAACAGGTCGGCGGCGCAAGCTAGGGACCCATCCGGTATGACCACAACGCTCCGCTGGATTCTCGTGATCCTCGCCGTGGCCGGTCTGGCCGCGGCCGTCACGTCGCTCTACGTGCATGCCCAGTTGCTCAACCAGCCTGGGTACACGAGCTTCTGTGACGTGAGCACCACCGTCCGCTGCACGCAGGTGTACCAAAGCAAGTACGCCACAGTCGGCGGCGTGCCGGTCGCGCTGTTCGCGGGGCTCTGGTACGTGGCGCTCCTGATCCTGCTCGCCGGTTCGACCTGGGGCTGGGAGAGCCTCCGCGCCAACGCGCTCACGTACGTCTTCCTGATGAGCCTGCCGGCGATGGGTGCCGTCGGGTTTCTCGCGTACGTGTCGCTCGTGGTACTCAAGACCGTGTGCCCGATGTGCGTCCTGACCTACGTGACCACGACCGGCATCTTTGCCATCGCGGCCGCCCGGTTCATACGGCCGTTCGGGCAGGTGGGCTCCCGAATGACTGCGGACTGGAAGTCCGCCGCGGGCTCGCCACCGGCGATGACTGTCCTCATGGTGTTCATCATCGGCGCCACCATGGCCATCGCCTTCGTGCCTCGCCCCGGCGAGGCGAAGAGGTCGGAGCAGGCCAAGGGCACCGGCGATCCCAAGGCCGACTTCGTCACGTTCTGGGAATCCCAGCCCCGGGTCGAAATTCCGATTGCCACCGACGGGGCGTCGGTCGTGGTGATCAAGTTCTCCGACTTCATGTGCCCGGGGTGCGCGCAGAGCTACGTCGATCACAAGGCCCTGCTCGCCAAGTACACGGCCCAGTATCCCGGGGACTTCAAGTTCATCCTCCGGGACTACCCGCTCGAGACGGAGTGCAACCCCAGCGTTCCGGCCGACAAGCACCAGGCGGCGTGCGAAGCGGCGGTGGCCGCCCGCCTCGCCCGCGCACGGGGGCGTGGCGAGGCGATGGAGGAATGGCTGTACGCCCGGAACCAGTCGCTGACGCCAGACGCCGTCCGCCAGGGCGCCCGCGACGTGGGTGGCGTCACCGACTACGACGCGCAGTACGCCACCATCATCGATCAGATCAAGCGCGACATCGCACCTGCCGCGACCGTCGGCATCAAGGCGACGCCCACGTTCTTCATCGGCCACAAGGCGCCGGGGCAGACGATGGTTCTGTACGTGCGGGCTGAAGGCTCGATCCTGCCGGAATACCTCGAGCAGATGATCCAGTACGAACTGAAGAAGGCCGGTAAGCTCGCACCATGACGATGCGGATGATGGCACCCGTCGCGCGGTTGGCCACGAGGCTCTCGCTCGTGCTCGCTGCAGCCGCGACCCTCTGGGCATCGCCTCAGCGACCGTCTACGGCTGCTGCGCTCACGCTCGACGCCGTACTCGAACGGGCCCGCCAGTACGTGGCCGCCTACGGCGCGGATCTTGCGCTCGTCGTCGGCATCGAATCCTACGATCAATCCGTCCGCAGCGCGGACGTCGCGGGGCCAGCGACGCAGGGCCTGCGCCCGTGGGCCCGGAAGACGGTGGCCGAATTCGCCATGGTCCGCACGGCCAACGACTGGATCGGCTACCGCGACGTCGTCGAACTGGACGGCAAGATTGTCGGCGATCGCCGGGATCGGCTCGAACAGTTGTTCCTGCACAGCCCTGCGTCGGCCGCGAGCCAGGCGCGGCAGATCGCCGACGAGAGCGCACGCTACAACGCGGGCAGCCTCCAACGGAACTTCAACATCCCGACGATGGCCCTGCTGTTCCTGCAGCCGGTCCACGCCCGCCGCTTCAAGTTCAAGCAGGACGGCACGGACAAGATCGACGGGACGCCGGTGTGGAAGTTGAAGTTCGAAGAGACGGGCCGCCCCACGATCGTCCGCGGCCGCGAGAACTCAGACGTCCCGGTCCGCGGGCGGTTCTGGGTCGATCCGACCGACGGCCGCGTACTCAAGTCGTTCATGGAGATCACGGCGGAGGCGCAGCTCGGCGCCACCACCGCCAATCGGGACCCGCGCGTGATGGGCGCATCCGACACGTCGGACCTGATCGTCGAGACGTTCTCGCGCGTGACCTCCACCTACCGCCACGAGCCGCGGCTGAACATGCTGGTGCCGGCGGAAATGACCGAGGATCATCAGGGGCTGGTGTTCGTGGCGCAGGTCGGCCAGGAACGGCTGACCAGCATCACCTGCCGCGCGGTCTACACCGGGTTCAAGAAGTTCGAAGCAACTGGCCGGGTCATCCTGAAGTAGACGGCCGGACGGGCCTGCCGCCTACCTGGCCAGCAGGCTGAAGTGCGCGCGCCGGTTGCGCTGCCAGCAGATCTCATCGAGCGACGTGCACACCAGGTTGGTCTTGCCCATCGTGGCGGTCACGAGACGCTCCGGCGCAATGCCCAGCGACAGCATGTAGTCGCGGGCCGCACTCGCGCGGCGCTGCCCCAGCGGGAAGTTGTACTCATTGGTACCGCGCACGTCGGCCTGTCCTTCGACGAGCAACCGGGTGTTTGGCCAGCGCCTCATCCACTCGACGTTGCGCACGAGCGTGGCGCGGCTGACTTCACTGAGGTCCCACTTGTCGTACTCGAAGAACACGTCGCCGAGTTCATCGACGTTCGGCATCGCCCCGGCCTGTTCGGCCGCGGCCGGTGGTTCGGGCAGCGGTTCCGAGGGCAGTGCCATGGCCAGCAGCAGCCCGGGTGCCGCTTTCGCCGGCCCTGCGGGCTCGAGCGGGACCGTCGGCCCTGCACAGGGCGTGTCGAACACGATGCGCCAGAACTTGGACCCGCGGTCCTGTGCCACCGCCGGAGCGTAGTACCACCCCGTCGGTCCCGCCACGCCGCGGAGCGTCCGGATGTCGAGCGTGCCGTACACCGCCTGTCCGCTGCCGCTGGGATTCCCGGTCACCTTCACGCTGTAGCGGATGAAGTCGGGCCGACTCGGGTCCTTGCCCAGCCACTGCATCACTTCGATTTGTTTGATGTCTTTGAAGGAAATCTGGAAGCCGCCCAGGGGACCGAACACCCAGAAGAAGTCGAGCCCGCCGGTGTCGTAGATGGATTCGTTGGCCCTCAAGTCGTCGATGATGACGGACTCAGTGGGCCGGGTCCGGTCCGGGAAGACGCAGGCGCGGTAGCGCTTGGCATCGGCGGCCAACTGGCCGGCGGACGCCGTCAGCAGGGCCACCGCCAGGCTGCCGCACACAATCGCCGAACGCAGACGGGTCGTCATGACAGCCGGTGTATCGGCTGGACCCCGGCCGAAGCCCAGCCCCTTCACACGATTGCTCAGTATTGCAGCACGCTGAAGATCTGGTCCCCGGGCAACTGCTTCCGGCCGTTCAGGAACGTCAACTCAATCAGGAACGCCGAGGCATGGAGGTTCCCGCCCAACTGCCGGACGAGCGAGGCCGCGGCGCGCGCCGTGCCGCCGGTGGCCAGGACGTCGTCGACGATCAGCACCCGCTGCCCCTTCTCAATGGCGTCCTGGTGAATTTCGATCGCGTCCGATCCGTACTCGAGCTGGAACGATTCCCGGATGGTCTTGGCCGGGAGCTTCCCGGGCTTGCGAATCGGGCAGAATCCTGCGCCCAGCGCCGTGGCCACGGGCCCGCCCAGGATGAACCCCCGGCTCTCGATCCCCACGACGAGATCGATCCCGGCGCCGGCAAACGGGGTCGCCATGGCCTCGATCACAGCCTTGAAGCCGACCGGATCGCGCAACAGGGTCGTGATGTCGTAGAACAGGATGCCGGGCTTTGGAAAATCCGGGACATGCCGGATCTTCGATTTTAGAAACTCGGCACCTGACGCATGCTGGTCGGCCATGATCGTGTTATCCCCTGATTGAAAAATCCATGTAGCGGCCCGTTGCCGGCTGCGCCACGACGTCCACGGCCTCGACACGCGCGCCGGACGGACCGTGGTTCAGCCTCACCTCGAATCGGTCCAGCGACTCGCGATCGCCTTCCGCAAACGCCTCGACGCTCCCGTCCGGCTCGTTGCGGACCCAGCCGGATAGCCCTTCGCGCCGGGCCGCGTCCCGCGCAAACCAGCGGAATCCGACCCCCTGCACCCGGCCCACGACACGAAACGTGCGCGCTTCCGTCATCCGCTGCGGTCCCACCTGCGCCGACCGCCGATTATAGCCGAACGGCGCGATTGACGGACGCAGCTGTTCCGACTACGGTGAGAGGATATGTCCATGACGACGCCTGCGCCCGTGCTGATCCTCGGTGTCCCTGGATTCGGGTACGCGGACCTCTACGACCCCATTCGGCTGGGCGAGCTGCACGACGCGTTTTGTGCGGAGGTGGAAGCGCAGGATCCCGCGCTCTGGTTTCAGTGGGCCGAGTATCGGCGCGCCCCGTCCGCCGCCGCGCCGACGGACGTGTCGATGCTGCTGGTGCGTATGGCGCCGTTCGTCAGCCGGTTCGTTGGTCGGCTGTTTGGCGTCGAAGGGGATCTGGCCGCCATCGCTGACGCGACGCGGGCGCAGGACGACATCTTCCGTTTCAAGAACGACTTCGTTCGCCGACGCGTGTTGCCGCTGCTCAAGGGCGGCGGGACGGTTGCCGCCTCCCGCGAAGACGAGGCGATCGTGGCTGCGCTCACGGCCGGGCAATTTCCAGCGGACGGCGAGCGCGCGCTGGCGCAGGCGGGATGCCTGCTGCTCGATCGTGAAGCGGCCGCCCGGTCCGGCAGCGCTGACGAACAGGCGGCCGTCACCGCCGCGATCGACGCACTTAGGCGTTGGTGCGCGGCGCACCTCCACGACGGGGCCTACCATTCGTGGGTGGTATTCAAGGCCGCCGAGTCGATCGACTTCTTCAACCTGGTTGAGGTCGAGCGGCGGGATCCGCGACTGCCTGCGGCACTCACCGGCCCCGAGGCGATGCGTCGCCGGCGCGACGGCTTCACCCTCACCGATCCGCGCATGACAGGCCGCGAGGTGCTCGGCGAAACCCAGTACTGCATCCTGTGCCACGAACGCGACAAGGACTCGTGTTCGAAAGGGCTGCCCGGCAAGGATGCCCCCGTGAGCGTCAATCCGCTCGGCATTCCGCTCGAGGGCTGTCCCCTCGACGAGAAGATCTCCGAGATGCACATGCTGCGCCGACGCGGGGACGCCCTGGGCGCCCTCGCACTGGTGACGCTCGACAACCCGCTCTGCCCTGGCACTGGGCATCGCATCTGCAACGACTGCATGAAGGCCTGCATCTACCAGAAACAGGCGCCCGTGAACATCCCGCAGGTCGAATCCGGTGTGTTGACCGACATCCTGCGCGTGCCGTGGGGCGTCGAGATCTACGGCTTGCTGTCGCGCTGGAATCCGCTGAACGTGGCGCGGCCGTATCCCCTGCCCTACAACGGCCGGAAGGTGCTGGTGGTCGGGATGGGCCCTGCGGGCTACACGCTGGCGCATTATCTGGTCAACGAGGGCTTTGGCGTCGTCGGTCTCGACGGCCTCAAGATCGAACCGCTGCCCGAACACATCGTGGGCACCATAGACGCGCCGCCACAGCCGATCCGGGATTGGAGCGAGATCTACAGCGCGCTCGACGAACGGCCGCTCGAGGGGTTTGGCGGGGTGTCGGAATACGGCATCACGGTGCGGTGGGACAAGAACTTCCTCACACTGTTGCACCTGACACTGGCGCGGCGCCGGACGCTCAGGATGTACGGCGGTGTCCGCTTCGGCGGCACGATCTCGATTGGCGACGCGTGGGACCTGGGTTTCGATCACATTGCCATCGCCGCCGGCGCGGGACGGCCCACGATTCTCGACATGAAGAACAGCCTGCTGCGGGGCATTCGTCAGGCCAGCGACATGCTGATGGCGCTCCAGTTGACGGGGGCGTTCAAGCGGCACGCCCTGGCCAACCTGCAGGTCCGCATGCCCGCCATTGTCATTGGCGGGGGGCTCACGGCCATCGACACGGCGACCGAGGTGATGGCGTTCTATCCGCTGCAGGTCCAGAAGACGCTGGATCGTTACGAGGCCCTGTGCGCCCTTCGAGGCGAGCAGGAGGTCCGCCGGGTTTACGATCTCGAGGAACTCCAACTGCTCGACGAGTTCCTGGCCCACGGGCGCGAGGTCCGATCCGAACGGCAGCGCGCGGCGGCTGCGGGCGAGCCGCCGGATTTCACGCCGCTCATGAATCGGTGGGGCGGCGTGTCGCTCGTCTATCGAAAAGGCATGGTCGACTCCCCTGCCTATCGGCTGAACCACGAAGAGATCACCAAGTCGCTCGAAGAAGGGATCCGGTTCATCGAGCGGTTGAATCCCGAGGAGGCCATCCCGGACGAGTTTGGCCACGTCAGCGCCCTGCGGTT